>Ga0182738_1001223_pt1 | contig 32827 bp, 32 predicted proteins | sample eDN5th30CBELigMG_FD_128876 | JGI IMG/M metagenome (GOLD analysis project Ga0182738, IMG submission 128876) | Enriched Miracle-Growth compost microbial communities from Emeryville, California, USA - eDNA 5th pass 30_C BE-Lig MG (version 2)... ...
ATTGATAAATCAATCCTTATCGTTTATAAGACTGATTATATCAAAAGCAAAATAAAAAGCAAAGCTGTTTGCTATGCAAAACCGAAATTCACCCCCTACTTATTTCTGAGCTTTGCCCTTCACGAAATTGAAGTAGGGGTACTCTTTCGGCAAAATCTGATAGAAAAATAATCTAAGGAAAACAGAGCAATAATTATGGATATAATATTTCCTCCACAACGGCCGCTATATATACAACTTGTGATTTCCCATATTAAAGTTTATATGAAAGGGACATATATAATCAATAGAAGATTCACTTCGAAAACATCCCTGCTGAAAAAGGCAATAAAAAAAGCCCTTTGCTTACTGTAACAAGGACTTGAAGATATATCTTTTTAGCTATATCAATAATCAAATAAAATAAAAGGAATTTTTAGTCTTTTTGTATGCCAAATCTGGCATTTATTTGCCCACGCAGCATCTGCTTTTTGATCTTTTTCTCTTCATCCTCCCTTTTCTTTTTAATTATTTCCTGCCTTATTTCATGTGTTCGGACCCCTTCTTCTCTTTTATTCGCAATTTCAATCAATCGCTCTACATCTGAAAAAGAGTACTTCCGATTCCCTCGCTCTGGCCTTTCAGGGAAAATTAATTTGCGCTGCTCATAATATCTAATCTGTCTTTCTGTTAAGCCCGTTAATTCGCTGACAACTCCAATTGTGATAACTTTTCTTTTTTTATAGGATGGTTCGTTATCCATTTTATCATCCACCTCATGAAGTAATTATTTATCACTATTTAACCGGCAGTAAGCCCCCCACCTCAAGATTATAAAAAAAACGAGAAATGTGGGTGGGCAAAACTGCCCGTAAAAGCCTGATTTTTAGTTTCACTTTATCTCATTTATTGTAATTATAATATGACTTTATAAAAACAACGCATATATTGTAAGAAAAAGTGACATGAAATTAAAAAAATAGGTAAGATTACCTGACAAATCAGATGTTATTTTTAACATTTTCTTATAAAATCCTAATTGTATTTGCTTTATTATCTAATAAATATAAACTTCTGCCTAAAACGAGAGGAGCATTTTTGCGAATGATTAATAAAGAAGCAATTGAATTAGCGAAAAAAATTGTGGAATTAGATTTACAGCGCGATGAAATTTGGGAAAACTTCGCTGCAATTGCTGGCGATTATGCACATGATTTATTGCGTATTGTCCAAAATAGCTAGGCTGATCACTGCTACTGTTTCTTCATTTCCATAAAATACAAAATTCCTTTTTTTGTCTAATTCTGCAAATGAACAGAATATCTTTTGCTGAGTTGGACATTTTATTTTTCAGCTTAAAAAGGGGGTCTATCTTCTTCTATTTTTGAGGATACTCTTTCTGTATCCTTGCCTTCACTTTATTAAAAACCTGTTCAACCTCTTTTTTTGTTTGCGGAAGATTAGAAGAAAGCCATCTTACTAATAAGCCATTATTTTTTAAATTCGTTACACCAACTAAATGATTTTTCTCCTCCATCGGCAGTAAAGCCTTTAATTGCTCTTCTTTCCAATCCAACTTTGGAGTGATGATCCAGACAGAAGCAATATATGCAAACCCCTCTAATAATCCAATTTTCTCCACTTGTAATTTTTCTGGATAAATTTTTAATGGATCATACACACAACAGCTGTTTTCCACCCAAATTTGCAATTGAGTGGAAAGCATATTATAACAAAAGCTTTCTCCCCGCTTTTCTCTTCCTGGATAAATAATTTCAGCAAATAAAAACACGGAGGTTTCTTTCATTCTTACAATGGTGCTTCCTTCATATTTTGCTTGTTCAAATGGAATAATTTCTTCTTTATTCCATTCAAGGAAAGTATGTTTATCAAGAGTGATCATTATTTTCTGTTTACTTATTTGTTTATTATAAGAAGGGTATACTTTTGTTGCTGACTGAGGAATCAAACAAACCCGCGCTCCCTCTTGAAGATTCACTGTATATTCATTAAAGTCCCCTGCGACTAATCCGCCTGAAGTTTCTACCAAATAAACGGTTGCCTGATCATCCCCTTCTAGATACAAGGTTCGGCTCGCCTTTAGTGGAGGAACTTGAAAACAATCTACTAATCTTGTTTTTCCCCTTCGCCTGGAAAATGTTAATGCCAATTTGCCGCTTGCAACATCACTATCCTTCATAAGCAGCTTCAGCAGGCCCTTCCTCAAGAAGCATATAATAACGAATCCATTCCACTACTTTATCGATGCCGATTCCCTTTTTTACATTAGTGAAAACAAATGGACGTTCCCCTCTTGCATTTTTTGTATCGACCTTCATTTTATCTAAATCCACTTCTACATATGGAGCCAAATCAATCTTGTTTACAAGCAATAAATCAGATCTCGCAACACCTGGTCCGCCTTTTCTCGGAATATCGCCACCTTCTGCTACATCGATCACATAAATATAGCCGTCGACTAGTTCAGGGCTGAATGTTGCTGATAAATTGTCGCCGCCGCTTTCAAGGAAAATAATATCTAAATCAGCAAACCTTTTTGTCAATTCATCAATTGCTTCAAAATTCATCGAGGCATCTTCTCTAATTGCCGTATGGGGGCATCCCCCTGTTTCTACCCCAATAATTCGCTCTGATTCTAACACACCGTTTTTTTCCAAAAACTGTGCATCTTCTTTTGTATAAATATCATTAGTAATAACAGCTACATTATAGGCATTCGCCATTGTCCTTGTTAATTTTTCCACTAAAGCAGTTTTGCCTGAACCTACCGGACCGCCGATTCCTATTTTCACCGGTCTCATCATTTAGCCCCTCCTATTTATGTACTGCAAACTATCTATAATTAAGAAATAAATAATCTAGATCCTAAAAAACGATGTTTCATAGAAGCAATTTCTAACCCAATGCTATGATTTGATAAATCTTGCAAACCTTTCTTTTCCGCTTTTTCTGCACAATTTCCAATCAGCGGGATCATTTGATGGATAATTTCTATTCCCGCATTTTGTCCCAGTGGTATGGCTCTTATTCCATTATGAATTAGTGATACTACAGAGGAATACATAAAGGTCATCATTGTTGTGCGCAAATCAAATCCCATATTAACAGCATATATGCTATAAACAATGGGATATTGGCCTGTTGCTTCACTGCTTTTTATTTTATTTGCCCAATATTGCAAATCCTCAAAAGGAGCAACCGGCAAAATACCTTTTAAAAATTGTTTGCCGATCATCCTTGAAGCATTCCTTGATTCACTAGCAACCTTCATTGCTTCATACATGCTTTCTAGCTCCAACAACTTACTCCAATTCTTTTCCTGACAAAGATTAAATGCTTCTTTTACAATAATGGCATCATTATATACCAGATTTTCTTCTACATAGGATTGACAAAAACTCAATAAATCTTCCTTTGTTGAAATTTTATCTTCTTGTATATATGTCTCCAAACCAAAGGAGTGTGTATAAGAACCCATTGGAAAAGCTGAATCATGTATATGCATTAAATAAAGCAGGTTAATGTTTGTGTCCCCGGTATTTAAATGGTTCCTTAAATCTTCTCTCTGTTTTTTCATATGCCACACCAACCTCATCAAACAATCGTTCCAATGTTTCATCAAAGCGAACAACTACTTCCAATTCTGATACTAAACAAGGTGTATGGCGATTCCCTAATTCAAACGCCACTTTTCCCATCTCTGTCATCGACGTTGGCTTAATAACATATACTTCTTCTTTTTTCGTGCGGACAACCACTTGTATTTGTTCATCTTCAAAAACAATATCGCCAACCTTCAAAGGCTTATGCTCATCCAACGCGATGGCAATATCCCTTCCTGTATTGGTTTTTTTGCGGAGAATTCGCTTATTTAATTCCTCCCAGTCCAGTTCAATCCATTCACGATTTTTATGAGAATAATGGTTTTCTTCTATGTTTCCAATTACAGCAGTTGTTTTCATCTACAGCACTCCTTTAAAAAAGAAAGTATTTTTGGGCCAGTGGCAATTCTTTTGCCGGTTCGCAAGTAACAAGCACACCATCCACCTTCACTTCATAGGTTTCTGGATTTACTTCAATAGACGGTGTTTCTTGATTTAAACACATATCTTTTTTGCTAATATTACGACAATTTTTCGCAATTCCTATTTTCTTTTCCAATTGCAGTTTTTCATGGATTTTATTGTTATATGCCGATTTAGAAATAAATGTAATGGCAGTATCATATTTAGCTTTACCCAATGAAGCAAACATCGGCCGCATAAACACCGGCTCTGGGGTTGGAATAGATGCATTTGGATCGCCCATTTGGGCATAAGAAATAAAACCGCCCTTAATGACCATCTCTGGCTTTGCACCAAAAAATTTTGGGTCCCATATTACGATATCTGCAAACTTCCCAACCTCTAATGATCCTACTTCATGGCTGATTCCATGCGTAATTGCTGGATTGATTGTATATTTAGCAATATAGCGTTTTACTCTATAATTATCATTTGTTGAATCTTCATCCTCTTTAAGAGGACCAAATTGCTTTTTCATTTTATCTGCTGTTTGCCATGTTCTGATAACCACTTCCCCAACACGCCCCATCGCTTGGGAATCCGATGATATCATGCTGATGATGCCCAAATCATGGAAACGATCCTCTGCAGCAATTGTTTCAGGACGTATTCTAGAATCAGCAAACGCAACATCCTCCGCTACATTATGATCAAGATGATGGCAAACCATCAACATATCTAAATGCTCATCAATTGTATTGACTGTAAAAGGACGTGTTGGATTAGTAGAAGAAGGCAATATATTAGAAAGCCCTGCAATTGCAATAATATCCGGCGCATGCCCTCCTCCTGCTCCTTCTGTATGATACGTATGGATAACCCGATCTCCGATTGCTTTTACCGTATCTTCTAAAAATCCTGCTTCATTTAGCGTATCTGTATGTATCGCCACTTGCACATCCATTTCATCTGCCACTGCTAAACATTCATTAATGCTTGCTGGAGTTGTCCCCCAATCTTCATGCAGCTTTAAGCCGATTGCACCTGCTGCCACTTGTTCTCTTAGAGGATCTTTAGAAGAAGCATTCCCTTTTCCTAAAAAGCCGATATTTACAGGGAATTCTTCAGCGGCTCTCAGCATCTTTGCGATATTCCATTCACCAGGAGTGCAAGTCGTTGCATTTGTTCCTGTCGCAGGACCGGTCCCACCGCCAATCATTGTTGTTACCCCCGAAGAAATAGCCGTTTGCACTTGCTGTGGACTAATAAAATGAATATGAGCATCAATTGCACCTGCTGTGACCATTTTTCCTTCGCAAGCAATCACTTCTGTTGAAGCTCCCACAATCATATCAGGCGAAACACCCTCCATAATATCTGGATTCCCGCCTTTTCCAATGCCGACTATTCTGCCATCCTTAACGCCAATGTCTGCCTTTACAATCCCAGAATAATCAACAATAAGCGCATTTGTCAGCAAAAGATCTAATACTCCTTCACTGCGTATATGAGTGCTATTTTGCCCCATTCCATCTCTTATTACCTTTCCTCCGCCAAATACACATTCATCTCCATATACTGTGTAGTCTTTTTCTACTTCAACCCAAAGATCTGTATCAGCCAAACGTACCTGATCGCCAGTTGTAGGACCATACAGACTTGCATAGCGGGAACGGCTTATCTTCACTTATTGTCTCCTCCCTTAAATCCTTCTTTTTGGATAGTCTGCGAGATGCCTTCCACATCATCCACACTGCCATTTGCTAAATTGTTTAAACCATATACATGTTTTTTTCCGCCGATTAGAACAAGCTCCACTTCTTTTTCCTCTCCAGGTTCAAAACGCACGGCAGTTCCTGCTGGAATATTCAAGCGCATACCAATTGCCGCTTTACGATGAAAAGACAAGTGGCGATTTACTTCCGCAAAATGAAAATGAGAACCTACCTGAACCGGCCTGTCTCCAGTATTGCTGACTAAAATCTGAACAACCTTTCTTCTAGCATTTAATTCGATTGCCTCTTTTTTTAATCGGTATTCTCCTGGAATCATGTTCATTTCCTCCTAATCTATTAGCAAATAGGCTGATGGACAGTAACTAGTTTAGTGCCATCTGGAAAAGTAGCCTCAATTTGGACGCTTTCAATCATTTCAGGCACTCCTTCCATGACATCATCTGCTGCAAGCACCTTTTTCCCCTCCTTCATAAGCTGTGCCACCGTTTTCCCTTCTCTGGCCCCTTCTAATAAAAAGCAGCTTATGAGCGCAACAGCTTCAGGGTAATTTAATTTTAACCCCTTCCTTTTTCTTTTTTCCGCAAGTTCTCCTGCCATAAAAAGATATAGTTTTTCCATTTCAACAGGTGTAAGCTTCATCTGTAAACAACGCACCTTTCTATTTAAAATAGCGCCTTTAATTTTTCTCTTACACTTTATAAAAATAAAACCTCTACTTTGGTCAATACTTTCAATCGAATGTTAAGAAATCTAACATAATTTTAATAGAATGGATAAATAACATCAAGTAAATATCTAAATTTTTTTAATTATCTTTCTATTTTTCTTCCTTGTTTTCCCTCCCCCTCTGTATTTCCCCAGTTTTAAACCGAAAAAAGACAGCTAGTTTAGCTAGCTGCCCTAATAGTTTAAATACTAATATCCCGCTTTTGAAAAACAGAAATGCAATGACCATAAAAATAGTATAATATCCGCCTAAAATGCTTAATGCTATTGCCATAGTAATATTTTTCGGAATATTATCTTGTAAAACAAAAACAGTTTGAACCAAGTGCAGGAATAATAATATTTTGGTCCATAAATATTTTTCTGCCCAAAACAATACTATTTTTTCAATCACAGAAGTTAAAAATAAAAATTCCTACCTTTACCACAATTACCTGATTTTTAAATAAAGTATACAACATAAAAACAATGGTTAAAACCAACAGCAATCCTGGCAAGTAATATAAAAACAACTGAAGGAAAGGGATTTACTTGTTTATCTAAATACTTTTGCTCAAGCTTCTTAACCAAAGATTTTGCCTATCGCTTATTTACTAATATAAAAAGCCAGTTGCACTTGAAATATTTCAAGCACAACTGGCTGGCGCCCAAACTAATGGTTATTATTATACCGTTGTTGTTACATTATTGATTATTTCTTGCACAGGAGTATATTTAAATCCTAAGTCTTTTGCTACTGGTGCATATGTGATATGCCCATCAAATGTATTTACCCCTTGTTTAATTGCATAATTATTTTGAATTGCCTCCGCTGCGCCTTGATTGGCAATTTGCAATGCATAAGGAATCGTTACATTTGTTAAAGCAATTGTAGACGTTCTTGGTACAGCACCTGGCATATTGGCAACAGCATAATGAACAACACCATGCTTTATATATGTCGGGTTATCATGTGTAGTAATATGATCCACTGTTTCAAAGATTCCGCCTTGATCAATTGCCACATCCACAATAACAGATCCAGAAGCCATTTTCTTCACCATTTCTTCTGTTACTAGCTTTGGAGCTTTTGCACCTGGAATCAATACTGCGCCGATTACTAGATCTGCGCCAGCTACTGCTTCTTCAATATTTGCTGGATTAGAAATAACCGTATTTAAACTAGATCCAAATTGATTATCCAGCTCTCTTAATCTTTCTGGATTCAAATCTAGCAATGTGACATTGGCACCTAAGCCAATTGCAATTTTTGCAGCATTTGTCCCGACGATGCCGCCTCCAATGATTGTTACATTCCCTTTTTTTACGCCCGGCACTCCAGCAAGCAAAATTCCTTTGCCTCCATGGGGCTGCTCTAAAAACTGCGCACCGATTTGAACCGCCATTCTTCCAGCCACTTCACTCATCGGTGTTAGCAATGGAAGTTTTCCATTTACTTCAATTGTTTCATAAGCAATTGAAGTAACCCCACTTTCTGTTAACGCTTCTGCCAGTTCCTTTTCGGCTGCCAAATGCAAATAAGTAAAAAGAATAAGGCCTTTACGGAAGAAACCATATTCTGAAGGCAGCGGCTCTTTTACTTTAATAATCATTTCCGACGTGTTCCAAACTTCTTTGGCCGTATCGATTATTGTAGCTCCTGCTGCACTGTATTCCTCATTGGAAAATCCACTTCCAATACCGGCATTTATTTCTACTAATACATCATGTCCCTCTTTTTTCAAATAAGAAACGCCAGAAGGAGTAATTGCTACCCTATTTTCATTATTTTTTATTTCCTTTGGAATTCCAATAATCATCTTCCATTCCTCCTTGTTATTTTTTATAACATTATTTCGTTACATCTCTTATCACTATAATAGGATGAAAAAGGAAAATAATCATTGTTTAAACCAATAAATAGTATATAGGTGCTTTGTGAAAATTCACAAAACTTATTTTTTATTCCAATGCATAAGCTTCAAATCCAAATACAGCATAAATTTTTGCGCTGGCATTGTCAGGTCAACACCCATAATCTCAGCAATGCGCTTTAGGCGGTACGTTAATGTATTCGCATGAATATGCAGTCTGGCTACTGTTTTCTGCATACTTTCATTTTCATCTAAATAAGCTTCAAGCGTGGCTAACAGTTCTGTATTATGCGATTGATCATATTCCTTTAGCCTCTCAATCGCTAAATTTTCAAACTCATCTTGTCTTCTTTTTTCTAATAAAACATCAAGAAATTGATAAATCCCTAAATCCTGATAATTAATAAAGGAGTTTGCCTCTTGTGGAAATTTCTCTTGCACTTCTAATACCTTTTTTGCTTCTCGATAGCTTTTTCTTATCCTTTTGACATCTTTGTAGATTCCCCCAAAGCTCCCTTTTACATCTCTAATATCAAACCTCTCCTTAAGATGTTTTTGAAAGCTTTGAATAAAATTTTTATATGTCACAAAAGGTTTGCTTCTCCCATCTATCTGATTGGTTAAGACAATCAACTCATTATCATCAATTGTAGAAAGGACTACTTTTACATCCTCTGCGATTTTTAATAAATATAAAATATGGCGTTCTATTTCCTTTGTGATTGCTTCATTGAAACGGAATGTCATTATAGTAAATGGATTGAATGCAGAAATGCCGAGTTCTTTTAATTTATCTTCCGCTTCTTTTTCATCGACATGACCTGTTAATAAGCTCCAAAAAAACTCTTGATTATCTTGGTTAAAGCTTCCTTTATTCCTGCCAAACCGCGACATGAGATGTTTTCCAACGGCTGCAGCATACTCAAGTATCCGCATTTTTTCATCTGTTAGCAGCTCATTTATCTCAACTGCCCAAATATAGCCGATTACCTCCTCTCCCCGCCAAATAGAAATGGCCACTCTGTTTCCTAGCCCTATCTCCTTTTTTTCTTGGATTCGGATAGGTTTTTTACTTTGAAGCAATTGAGGAATGACACCATCTTTCCATAATCGGTTTATTACTTTTTCTGGCACTCTTCTGCTTATAATAGTGGAAATGCGCACTATATCTGTTTCATCATCATGGCTTGAATATACTAAAACGTGATGGTGCGTATCTTCCAATGTAATAGGGCATCCAAGCAACTCACTTACATGATCAACAAATGCTTCAAGGGAATCATACATTTCCCGTCGGAACGGATTCAATGGCTCACTCGACATCAGCCTGCTCCTTCCATATTGTTTATTCAGGTTATAAAAGTTCTTCCTTTTTTTTATTTTATCGCTTAATGAATCGATTCAACAATAAAAATTTAAAACAAATGGATTCACTTGCAAATATAAAAAAAAACCAACCGCTTCTCCGGCTGGGACTTTAATATTTGGTTCCATTACAATAAGCTGAATCCTCTTGGCAAAACGGCAATCTTTAAAATGCTTGTTTCCTTTACCCTCTGCTGATTGTAGGAGGACCCTCGGAGCAATTCATAATCCAAGTAAGCTGGATGTGCCATAATTTCTACACTGGATACCCCATTCACACGACTTTCTAATTTTGCAAAATAATCAGCAGTTGCTGTTTCTCCATAAAAATCAGTCAACAATAATTCTGTTGTGGTCTGAATCTCATTAAAATGACTTCCTGCATGTCTGACGGGAAGTTGATAGCGGTCAGACAGCTTTTTTACAACTGGATAAAATTCCGTTATGCCATGCACATGATGATGGCTGTCAAAATGTGTCGGTTCAAGTCCAGATTGGATAAATTGTTCTATTTGAGCAGTCCATTCCCGTTCGAGTTCTACTAAATTAATGGCGTTTGGAGTTTCATATACTGCTTGCTGCTTCTTAAAGTTTCCGTTATCATCTACTAAGCTAGCAACATTGCTGCTTAGCGGTCTGCCCCATGTGAGTACAAGATGTACACCAACTTTTAATGCTGGCAGCTCTTTAGCTATTTCTATCCCATGTTCGGTTGCCGCTGCATTCATCATCATCGTTGCAGAATTAACAAGACCATATTTATGACAATCCATGATTCCATAATTTACTCCACGAGAAAATCCAAAGTCATCAGCATTTACCAATACCTTTATCATGTTCAAATCCCCTCATTATGCTTGATTATAAAAAGCTATAGAAAATATACTTTCTTAAATATATCAGGCTGCCTCCAAAACACTCGCTCTCTTCAGCATTCCCCCTTTTCTGCGGTGCTCATTACCCCCAAAAGGGAAATTTCTTGATAGTCAAGCGTTTTCAATCAGCCTTAATGTTTACTTTTAAACTTTTTCGATACTCTGAAATATATGGTCCTTTGTTTTATTTAATCACTATTTACCTTTTTATTTCCGGCACAATGCCAAATAAATTGTGACTTATCAGCTAAAAATTAAACATGCACAAAAAAGAAACGGGGAACAAATATTGGCTCCGCCGTTTCTTTTGTTTCTCTATTCGATAATCATAAGGTTCCTTTAACTAAAGATTCACCTTCTCATTGATTTGTTAGTTTTTCCACAAACTGCATATCAATTAGCTTGTTATAATCATATCCGTCTTTATAAACCCCTGTTTTTTCCACTACTTCCATTGTTTTCGCTAAAGCTTCTGGTGAAATATATCCATCTTTGCTCCATAATTCATCCGCATAAGCTCTATCAAGAGAAGCCTGCAAGCTTTCGTCTGCAGTTGATGGAAACTCTGCTTTTAGCACCTTCATCGCAAGCTTATGGTCCTCATCTACTGCTTTTAATGCTTTTAGCATTGCCTTTACAAATCCCTCCACCACTTCCGGGTCTTTTTCAATTGTTGATTTTTTTACACTCAATACTGAATACGGATAATCTCCTAAACTTGGAAAGCTATAAAATGGTTCCTTCCATACTCCTTTTTTAATTCCCTCTGTAATTTGCGGCTCCCCGCCATTTGCAATATCTGCTTTTCCTGATTCCACAAGAGAAACAACAGCACTGGCATCTGCTGGCTCTTCTAATACTACATCTTTTTCCGGATCAAGTCCTATATCCATCAAAAGCCATCTTGTCAGCAGATTAGGGCTGCCTCCAAAACGCCCTGCTGCAATTGTTTTTCCTTTTAAATAGCTTTTTAATTCTTCTTTATTACTGCTGTCAATATTCGCATCTTCATCGCTCATTAAGTATACATTTGCACGATTAACAACATTTACAACAGATACAATCGGGTCAGAATTTCCTTTATTGGCCATTTGGTTAGAATCTGGCCCTCCAATTACACCCCAAGCATCTCCGCCAATAACGGATGTTACATGCGCACCGCCTGTTGCCGTAATAACTTCCACATCAAGACCTTCTTCTTTGAAATAGCCTTCTTCTATTGCTACATACAATGGTAAATAGCCGATTAAATGGACTGGTTCTGCGATTGTAATCTTTTTTAACCCTTTGCTTTCTCCATTCTTAGAATCTTCCTTTTTAGAGGCACACCCAGCTAGAATAAGCACCAAACTCAAACAGGCTATCAGAAACAACTTGCATTTTTTCAAGACAATTCCCCCTTTTTCTATATAAAAAAAGAAAGGTGCTCATAAATTTAGGAATAAAATATCTAAAAAAATAAAATGGAAGAATAGCTAGAGGAATGTTCTATGTGTGGTAGGATGAGAAGAGATTATTTAGAGTAATCTTTGGTCCCTTTCTTTTTTAAAACAAGCTTAACTGTCATGCCTTCCCTTCAACAAAATTTTCTCTATCCAGACAGTCGCAGCATACATGAAAATAGATAAAATGGACAGCACTACTACTCCTACCCAGACAAGATTAATATTCATAATTTGCCCTGCATAAAGAATCATTCTGCCAATGCCCTGTCTGGAACTGATAAATTCCCCTACAATGGTTCCCGCAAGCGCCAATGCTATATTAATTTTTAAGCTGCTTACAATCCACGGCATACTTGTTGGAATCACTACTTTTGTAAATACATGGATTCTTTTAGCGCCTAAGGAGTACAGCATTCTTTCTAAATCTGCATCAACACTTTTAACACCACTATATGCGGCTAATGCCGTTACAATAACTGTCATCATAAAAGCCAAAATAACTTTTGAGCTAAACCCTATTCCAAATAAGATAACAAGCACCGGCGCTAATGCAAGCTTTGGCACCGCATTAAATGCAATTAAATAAGGCTCGGAAATTCTAGCATAATAATAGGACCACCAAAAGGATAACCCTAATAATGCACCCACGAAAGTGCCTGTTATAAAACCTAAAATAGTAGCGCCTGATGTATAGAGCAAATCATCCAATAAAGTTCCCTCTGCAAAAGCCACATAAGCTGTTTTCCATATGATTGAAGGACTGCTCCAATAATAAGAATCTATTATCTTCCATTTTGTAAACAGCTCCCAGCATATAATCAATAAAATGCCAATTGACCATTGTCCATAATGAGTAATTCTTCTCCGTCTTTTTTCCTTTGCCTCTTCATCTTCCACATAAGGAATTTCTTTTTTCTCCTCTCTTACCACAAAGCAGCCTCTCCTTTCCTTTAAGATTCTTTTTTATCATCGCTTTTTAGCACATTTAAAACATGCTTTTTCAGCTCAATAAAATCCTGGCTTAATATAGTTTGTTCATTTCTTGGTCTTTGCAAAGGAACTGCAACCTTCTCTTTAACGGTTCCGGGCCTTTGCGTCAAAATATAGATTTCATCCGATAAAAAAATGGCCTCATCAATATCATGTGTAATAAAAAGCACTGTTTTTTTGAAATCCCCCCATATTTGCAGCAGCCATTCCTGCATCATCAACCTAGTCTGAGCATCCAATGCTCCAAAAGGCTCATCCAGCAAAATAATATCCTGATCATATAAAAGAGTACGTAAAAGAGCGGCCCGCTGCCGCATCCCGCCCGACAGTTCATCTGGATAATGATTTTCAAAACCGCCCAAACCATATTTTTCAAGCAAAGGCATAGCCCTATCTATTGCTTCCTTTTTACGGATCCCCTTTACTTCAAGCCCCAATATCACATTATGCAAAATGGTTCTCCATGGCAAAAGCAGATCTTTTTGCAGCATATATCCCACATAGCCATTTTTCCCCACAATGTCTTTTCCATCTAAAAACACATTTCCCGTTGTCGGAGGAATAAGCCCTGCAATGATATTAAATAAAGTTGATTTTCCACAGCCGCTGGGTCCGATGATGCTTACAAATTTGCCCTCCTCTATCTGCAAACTTGCATTCTTTAAAGCAAAAAATTCTTTCCCATCTTTTTTAAAAATTTTACTATTATTTTGCACCTCTAATTTATACATAGCAGCCCTCCGTTCTGAGCTCTCCCAACATAAAAAATATGGAACTTCCTTTATCTATATGTGTCGTTTTATGAAGTATTACACCGCACCACTGCCAAAAAGCAGCTGAAAACGCCATCAATCCTCTATATGCAATTAAAATTTAAAGCTAGGTCTATGCTGGGAGATATAGTTCTTTGCTATACTATATGAAAAAACAACTAAAGGGGGATAATAATGGAGAAAAAAGCATTAATAATCGGCGCAACAGGATTTGTTGGAGAAAATGCATTAAAAACTCTTTTGCAAAGCAATATCTATAAAGAAGTTATCGCTTTGGTCCGCACTCCCCTTGAATACCAGCATAAAAAATTAAAAGAGGTCATAATTAATTTTGACCATTTAGACGAATACCAATCATTATTTGCTGTCGATGATATTTATTGCTGTCTTGGCACTACAATCAAAAAGGCAAAAACACAAGAAAACATGAAAAAGATTGATGTTGATTATCCTGTAAAATGTGCAACATTGGGGAAGAAAATGGGCGCAAAACAGTTTATCGTCATCAGCGCTATTGGCGCAAACAGCAATTCTGCCATCTTTTACAGCAGAATAAAAGGAATGCTTGAAGAAAATTTGGCAGCGTTATCCTTTGACGCGCTTCTTATTCTGCAGCCCTCTTTATTATTAGGGGAAAGAGATGAGTTTCGTTTTGGAGAGAAAATAAGCTCCATCATTTTCCCCCTTCTGCATCCGCTATTAGTAGGCCCTTTAAAAAAATACAAAGGAATTCACGCTGAAAAAGTGGCTGCTGTCATGTACAAAATAGCACAAATGAATAAAAAAGGAGTGCTTATTATCCCTTCAGATAAAATAGCTGAGCTGGCAGAAGGATAAACAGCAGAAAAAGCCAGCCTTTTCTGCATTGTCTTATATCTAAATTTGCATAAAATGATCTTTTGCATCATCTTATCTTTACAGTTTTTTAGAATATTGACAAATTTATTCATTAAAAGACCTTTATATATTTTTTGCTTTTGCTATAATGGGATTCAATTATTAACTTAAAAATCCCCTTTTTATTCGCATTAATTGACAGGGAATTTGATTGGAGTTTTGTGCATGCTAGAAAAAATAAATGCTTTTCTTGGCAAATGGATGCCTCTTCTTACTCCTGCTAGTGTTTTGGCGGGGGTTATCCTAGCTGATTACTTACATCATGTTTCTTTTTTAGTGCCTTGGATCTTTGCTGCAATGACTTTTGCAGGCAGCCTTACATCTAATTTTAAATCTGTTAAACACACTATCGCCCATCCTTTATCCTTGATTCTTGCTTTATCCGTGCTCCATCTTATTACTCCATTATGGGCTTTTGCAATTGGTCATCTTTTTTTCCAAAATGACCCTCTAACCATTACTGGATTGACCCTGGCTGTTGTTATTCCAACAGGGATAACAAGTGTGATCTGGGTATCAATGTATAAAGGAAATATCGCTCTTACATTAGCGATTATTCTTATTGATACATTGTTGTCTCCATTTAGCGTGCCTCTTTCTATGTCTTTATTTGTTGGGGAAACCGTTCATTTGCCGGTATGGGATATGATGAAAGGACTATTTGGAATGATTGTTCTTCCTTCTGTTGTAGGCATGGCCCTAAATGAATTTTATTCTGCCGCTAAATGCAAAAAATGGAATAAAACGCTGGCTCCTTTCTCAAAGATGGGATTAGCAGCGGTTGTCAGCATCAACAGCTCCGTTGTTGCTCCATATTTGCGGCATATTGACGGGAAGTTTATCCAAATTGCTGTTACAGTCTTTTTAATTGCTCTTTCTGGCTATTTCTTCGCATGGGCTCTTGGCATCCTAACAAAAAGAAAAAGGGAAGAAATTATTGGCATGATTTTTTCTGGAGGAATGCGGAATATTAGTGCCGGAGCTATATTGGCAGTCAGTTTTTTCCCTTCTCAAGTGGCTGTCCCTGTGGTAATTGGTATGCTGTTCCAACAAATTCTGGCTGCATTATATGGCTATCTATTGCGAGTTGTCTACAGTCATCCAGCACATGCTAAAATAGTGGAAAAAAATATTTAATAATTATGTTAATGCTTATTGGATATGCTGCCAAAAAAGTATGTAACTATTACATACATACTAAATAAGGCAATAGCCACTTCAGTCTTTATTGAATGGCTATGGCCTTATTTTTTCTTGATTTGCAATAGAATAATAATTGATAGTATTTTTCTTAAAAATATCATTCTGCTTCTTTTGTTTTTTGTTATGTTTTTCTTTTTGGTTGTTTTCTGACAACTCTTCTTGTGTTTGGCCTACAGCATTCAAAACAGAGCCGATCGCCTGAATCCAGCTGCCGCTAATCACTAAAAACTCAGCTTTTTCCAGATTATTTCTTTGCTCTTGTAATCCGCCAATTGCCTGAAATGAATTTCCAATTGCCTGAGTGGCATTCCCATAAATATTTAATGGCTGCTTAGGTCCTGAATTATCAAAGTATTCATCAACAGCCTCTATAAGAGCGCCAAAAGCCTGAAGCCAATTCCCCTTTACAAAAAGCGTCGTATTTACATGATCTGTTAAACATATAAAGGCACCAACAACCATCACATTTCCAGCTGCTTGTATTTCCGTTCCAATTTTTTCAAAAGTTAAGGTTTCCTGCCTATCTGCTTGAATAGCATTTCCAGCCGCCTGCAATACATTTCCATATAAGTCTAATGCATCACCTTGTTCAGATGTAAAAATGTCAAATGAACTGTTGGCAATAGCGGATACAAGTGTTCCGATAGCCTGAATCCAAACAGATACTATCTCTACATTATTACCCAAAAGCTCCACCACTTTTCCCTAAAAATGGAGAAGAAATAAAGACCAGCTTTTTACTATTTATTTTGGGGCACTGTAAACAGCGCCCCCCTTTTTTTCTGTCACTTATGGCCTATGCCCACACCACTGTATTTCCAGACATTTCCTGATCTTTTGCTTTGTCTGTCTCCAATGCTATAAGTCCTGCTTGATTTAATGTATTCCAAGGCTTATTAAAATGTGGCTGAAAGAAGAAATCCATAAAACCTAGTTCATCAATTGACATCTTTGTTTGAATGCAGACAGATAATGTATTAATCATTTGTGTCAAATCAGCTTTTGATATGATTTGAGCACCTAAAATCCGTCTAGTATTCTTATCATACAGCACTTTTAAAAGTACTTGGTCATAGGATGGCATAAATTCTGGACGATTATTTTCAGCTATTTCTACTTTTTCATAAGCAATTCCAGCAGCATTTGCTGAAACTTCTGTTAGTCCCGTTGATGCCATATTATATCCAAAAATATGCAAACCTGACGTGCCCTGCGTTCCTATATATTTTAATTTTTGCCCTGCAAGATTATAGCCGACAAGCGTTCCCATTCTAACTGCATTTGTGGCTAATGGGATATATACTTTTTCTCCAGTTGGGTTATAGTTTACTGCACAGCTATCCCCCGCTGCATAAATATCAGGATCACTTGATTGCATATATTCATTAATTTTTATAGCTCCATTTGGAAGAAGGTCAACTTTTCCTTTCAGTAATGCAGTATTAGGACGGAATCCTACACATAAAATTACAAGATCTGTTGAATATTCCCCTTTTGTTGTAACCACTTTTGTTACTTGCCCCTGCTCATTTCCTGCAAACTTTACTACTGTTTGCTGTAAAGCCAATTCAATATTTCTGGCTTTAAATTCTGTTTCAACTAGATCTGTAAACTCTTTATCTAAATATTTGTTTAAAATCCGGTTCTCTCCATCAATCAATGTTACTTGCTTTCCATTTAGTGCAAAGGCCTCTACTAACTCCACTCCAATATAACCAGCGCCAATGACAGTAATATGCTTTACGTCCTTTGCTTTAGCAATTATTTCATTGGCCTGATTAAAGTTTTTGGATAGTAAAATGTTATCCAAGTTAATGCCCTCAATTGGAGGAACTATTGGCCAAGAGCCAGTCGTCATAACTAGTTTATCGTAATTATCTACCTTTTCTGTTCCTGTTTTTAAATCTTTTACTATTACATGTTTTTTCTCTGGATTTATTTCCAGCACCTCATGCTCCATAAACATTTTAGCTCCAAGAGATGTTAGCTCATCTGGTGAAGAATAAAATAGCTTGTTGACATCTTTAGCTATCCCCCCAACATATAAGGCAATTCCACATGATAAAAATGAGACATTATTGTTTTTTTCATACACTGTAATATCTATATTATTATTTAATTTTGCTAATGTTTTAACTGCTGCTGTTCCTGCGTGCGTACATCCAATTACAATTACTTTCATTTTAAAAAGCTCCTTTGCATTGAATTTATTGTGAAATATTTCACTAAAAATACGAAAAAATAATGCATTTAGTGAATATATTCACAATATATGTGATTTTTTTCACTTGAAGTTCATACTTTTATTATACATATATTTTATTGCGAGGCAACTATTATGTGATTTTTTTCACAAGAAAAAAGAACATTACTTTTAGAATGCTCTTTAACAGTCCACTTATTCTTAAAATTTCTCACGGATTAACAGGCATTAAGATCCCACTTGAGGGATGAGAAGAGAAAAGGAGAAATCTCAGTGGATAAAAACTTATCTGCAAAAGCCTGGTTGGTTCAACTAAAAACCAACAAAATGATACAACAATAAAAAGCTTAGGAAAGAAATGGATTATGCTGCTTAACAAAAGCCATTTCCTTAACCTAAGCTTATCTTTGTTCCACTATTATTGAACTCGCATTGCCAAATCCCCAGTTCTCGCCCATCCAACTCTTAAAATAACATAATACAATGGCAAAGTAATCACAATTGGCAATACCACCCCAACTGCAATATAAATTAAAAATCCTGTCAATCCTTGAGTTGCTAAGATGCTGATTGGCGCAATTAATGAATTTAATCCAAGCCCCGCCAATTCATATGTTGCAGTAAAGCCAAAGCCTAATGTTGCAATTGGAGCGCAAATAACTGCTGCTACAAAAGGTGGAATGATTAATAATGGATTTTTAATGATATTCGGGAACTGAACCTTTGGTGTAATAATTGATTGTGCTAAAAAACCGCCTAAATCATTTTGTTTCAGTGACATCGCCGTAAATCCTACAAATTGAACCGTACAGCCAATTAAAGCTGCTGCACTTGAAACTGGGTCCATCTGCAATGCAATTGCTAATGCTGCAGATGAGGCTGGAGACATTAATAAAATACTCCAAACAAGTGAAATAACCATTGGTGCAATTAAAGGAGAGCCTTCTACAGATGAAGTAATTTGTGCACTCATCCATGTTAATAATGGCGTTGTCACATGTGCTAGTCCAACTCCTGCAAATCCGCCGACAATAATTGCTCCTGCTGGAATAGCAATCATATCTAAAATTGTTTTCCCTGTGATTTTTTTGCCAACATAAGTTGCAACAACTGCTGCTAAAACGGCACTTATTGGTTGTCCAGGAACAAGGGTCATCCCAGCCTCCGTCAACTGGATAGCATTTCCCCCAATGCTGCTGCAGACCATTGCACTAAAAATAACTAATGTATTTCCCCCTAATTGATAAGCTATTCCGGCTCCAAATGCTGGTGCTAGCAATACCTTCGCTACCGAACCAATATGTGTAAGAGCATCCCATCCTAATGCTTTGCCGATAGATTCAAATAATAAACCTAATCCTAATGTTACCAAAACAGCATTTGACATCCCTGCCGATGCTTTATACAAGCCGTCCATAAAAGCCTTCTTATTCATGTTTCTCTTCTCCTCTATAATAAAAATGATATTATTCCAATAAAAAAGCCTTTCCGATATTCGGATAGGCACCATAACATTTTTTTGCTTAGCGCCTCGTTTTTTTAGAACAAAAACTGGACTAAACAATTCCTATAGATAAATAGGTTTCATTTAATCCTAAGAGCATAATATGAGTATAATATTGAGTGATAAAGTTTTAGTTGTTTTCATAATATGCTCCTCCTTAATAGTTATTGTGAAGTAATAATATCACCAATATTCTGAAAATGGAATATATTTTTTATTATCTAAATAATAATGCACTTACAGTAATATTCAATTTGAAAACTACTTAGACTTTCTCTCTTAACTTTTGCAAATCCTCTCTCTTTTTCTAATTCCTTTTTCACATAAAAAACATTTAATTCCATTCAGAGTGGAGAAATTCAAAAAATTATGAAATCTAATGCAGACATATAAGCAAAAAAATGCCTCCTCTTAACCTGATAGTTTAAAGAGGAGACATTTTTTATGTTCTATAATATGGAGAGGTTCGATACCATTAGGAAAGCTCCATATTTTTTGTTTCTTTTCCAAGTAACAAAACAGAAGCGGCTCCAATAAACACAGTGATGCAAAACAGTGTAAATATAGCTGAAATTGATAGATCTTGCGCGATTAAATATGGAACTAAAAGAGGACCCAGCACACCGCCGATTCTTCCGAATGAAGCAGCCATTCCAACTCCCGTTCCTCTTACCTTTGTAGTATATTGCTCAGGAGTATAAGCATATAAAGCTCCCCATGCTCCTAAATTGAAAAAAGATAAAAGAATGCCAGCAACCATTAAAAATACTGTGGTGTCTGCAGTTCCAAATAAAAAGGCACTAATGGCTGTTCCTATCAAAAAGGCAACGAGCACAAATTTACGTCCTATTTTTTCAATTAAATAAGCAGCCAATGCATATCCAGGCAATTGTGCCAATGTCATAATCAATACATATTCAAAGCTTTTGATTAAACTGAATCCCTTCATTACCATTACACTCGGCAGCCACAAAAACATGCCATAATAGGAAAAGACTACACAAAACCAAAGTATCCATAACATCGTCGTCTGCTTGGCATTTTCCTTTGACCATACCGATTTTATGCTTTCTAGCGGCGTCATCTTTTGCTTTTTATCCATTTTTAAATATTGTGGTGAATCCGGTAAATTCAGTCTCAAATAAAGAGCATAAAAAGCTGGAATCACACTAATTAATAAAGCAATTTCCCAACCGTACTTTGGAATAATGAAATAAGAAATAAGCGCTGATAAAAGCCAGCCGAAAGCCCAGAAGCTTTCTAGCAATACCACTACTCTCCCTCGCTTTTCTGCCGGAACACTTTCTGATACAAGCGTGGAGGCAACAGGCAGCTCTCCGCCCAGCCCCATTCCGACAATAAAACGCAAAATTAAAAATAAGGTTAAACTTGTTGTGAAAGCTGATGCCCCACTAGCAAGAGAAAATAATAATAATGTAATAATAAAGACATTTTTCCTGCCCACTCTATCTGCCATTATTCCAAATACTAGAGCGCCAACTGCCATGCCAATCGAATTAATGCTGCCTATCCAGCCCATTTCTTTTACTGATAATCCCCAGTCTGCTTGAAGAGCAGCAATAATGAACGACAGCATTCCTACATCCATCGCATCAAACATCCATCCTAAACCAGCAACACCAAGAAGTTTTCGGTTTGAAGCACTTTTTTTCATATAATCCCCCTGCCTTTTTCTCCTATTCTCTGCATTTTCCTATTATTTCATCCCACTATGGCTTGGACTGCCCGCTTCCATTCCCTCATCTAAAAACCAAAATAAAATAACATAGCTTGTCCATTCCACTAACAGAAAAAGCAGAAACTTTTATCATCATTTTACTTTTTTGCAAGCTACCACCTATATTAACACCTGTCATGACAACAATCATTACATTTTTTTAATTAATGATCATTTTTTATATGATTCTATTTATATGTCCCTGCATAAAGTGAAACTTCGAACTGTGGGGATATTAATGACCATTAACGCAAAATAAAATTCTAAAATTTCTGATTAAAAAACGCTTACAAACAAAGGTTTTTGCTAGTGTTTGATAAAATAAAAAGAACTTATTACTCTATGCAATAGATTATAAAATTTTCCAAATAAATTTAATGTTTTTCTCTTTACTTTCTAATAAATAAGAATAAAATGTATCTTATATTTGCAATAATCTTTTACAGGAAAAGGAGATATAACGAGTTGAATGTTACAAAAAATAAAATGAATAGCCAGTCTCTTTTTAACTTATCATGGCCCTTGTTTATTGAATTAGCTTTGCACATGGGAATGGGTGTCACTGCTACCCTTATGCTAAGCCACTATTCAGATAGCGCAGCCGCAGGCGTCGGTGTCGCCAACCAGCTGTTAGGAATCTTTATTCTTGTTTTTAACGTAACCTCTATCGCAGCAATGATTCTAATTGGTCAGCGATTAGGAGCAAATGAACTAAGCGGTGCCCGCAAACTCGCCCGTTCCGCAGTTGGTCTTAATTTCTGGTTTGGTATCATCGTTGCCTTCCTTGTTGTCGTTTTTGGTGAAGCTTTATTAAAGCTATTTGACATACAAGGTGACGTATTAGAATATGGTCTTATCTTTGTCCGCATATGTGGTGCATCCCTCTTCCTAGAATCTCTCTCACTCGCATTAAGCGCTATATTGCGAAGCCACGGTTTTACTAAAGAATCCATGTTTGTCAGCATATTAATGAATATAGTAAGTGTCATCGGTTATGCAATCAGCATTTTTGGTCTATTTGGTTTGCCTATTTCTGGTGTTGTGGGAGTATCCTGGACTATTATTGTTGCCCGTGCCTTTGCTGTGTTTGTCCTATTATATTTAGTGTACAAAAGAATTGCCTTAACATTTAATGTAAATGACTTTATCAAAGTAAATAAACAGCATATTCGCGAGATGATGTATATAGGAATTCCCTCCGCAGGGGAAAACTTATCCTATCAGTTTTCACAACTTGTTATCACTGCAATTGTTGCATCATTAGGAGATGCTTCCTTAGCAGCTAGAGTGTACATCTCTAATATATCGATGATCTGCTACTTATTCACACTGGCAATCGCTGAGGGAACACAGCTTCTTGTTGCCCGCTATATTGGCGGAAAACAGTATGAACGCGCATTAAAAAGGGGGATTAAAACATTAAAAATTGCTGTTATGGCATCCTCTGTCGCCGCATTGGTCATGGCAATCATCGGCTCCCCAATATTAAAGCTATTTACCGACAACTATGAGATTATTGCCATAGGATTGCCCATTCTTTGGGCTGTTGTATTTACAGAACCAGGCAGAGCAATGAATATTGTATTAATGAGTTCCCTAAAATCAGCAGGTGATGTACGTTTTCCTGTTATCATTGGAATTATTTCTATGTGGGGCATCGCTGTAACACTCAGTTATGCACTTGGCATTACATTCGGCCTTGGACTATTAGGAATTTGGCTTGCCCAAGGCATAGACGAATGGTTTAGAGGGATTTTCGCCTGCCGAAGATGGTTATCTAAACCATGGGAAAAAGTTCGTGTTAAAAGCACAGCCAAAGGGCATATAGGATAAATAAAAAGGCATAAGGGCAAATTCCAAGTAGTTCCGTTTCGGTGGAGAAACAGAACTACTTGGATGCTAATTAGCAGACCAAATCGCATATGATTTGGTCTCTTATTTTCCTCTTATATATCAACGAATATGCGCTATTACTACTGTAATTAGCAAGCAAAATTGCAACCCGAAAAATTATTTTTGGCAACATGCTAATTACTATGTTGATTTTTTTACGTAAGTAGGTAATGGATGTCCTTTTTGAGTAACTAGAGATCATTAAAATAAGTGGAGATTTTTCGGTTAGACAGCAGAATAGAGCTAGTTCCGGGGTATATAAGCGGAGGTTTTCCGACTAAGCGAAGCATTATTGCTCTTTTTCACGTTTTTCGAGACAATAGTCGGAATCCTTCCGTCTATTCAGGCTATTTTCCGTGTTATTTCCTAAATAAGGGGAATTTTTCCGCTTATTGATCCAACTCGGACTTCTACTACTTCTCCTTTAGTTAACCATATAAAAGACAAAAGCTCGGGAAAAATCCCGAGCTTTTGTCTTTTATATGGTTATTCCATGCTACGAAATTTTATATTATTTGTGCTGCGATTTTAGATTTTCTCCACGTTATTGGAACTACTCAGGCAAATTCCTTCATGCTTTTTTATTTTAGCCAATAATTTGCTAAAAGATATGCTCCGTCTCTCTCTTTTTACAGAGACTTAAAAACTATTTTTAAATTTTTTTGAAATTTTATTTGAAAAGCGCTTTCAAAAGATGTATAATTCAACTAAACCGGTTTACTAAATCGTTTTATCAACGAGGTGATGGAAATTGTCTACTATATTTATTCCTTTAAATGCCTTTTCTAATGAATTGGGCTTGCCGAAAGATCTTGATTTTTATATATCCGTTATTGCAAAATCTGATGCAGATGGCATAGAAATCAGACGTGAACTATTAGATCCACTATCCATTCATAATGAAATAAAAAAAATCATTACTAGTCTTGCATCCTATAATTTACAGATCATTTATTCTGCACCTATTCCTTTATGGAAAGAAGATGGTTCACTTAATGAAAAGCTATTAATAGATATTTTTGAAGAATGCAAACTTCTTCAATCACCATCACTAAAATTGCCATTAGGCCATTTTCATCAAGAGAATTCAAACTTTGATGCTCTCATTTCTCTCTTAAAAAAGTATTCTACTGTCAAATTGCTGATTGAAAATGATCAAACAGAAGAAGGCGGACAAATTAAAAATCTGTTAGCTTTTTTCCAAAAGGCAGATAAAAAGAATATTCCTGTTAAAATGACTTATGATATTGGCAACTGGACATATTTAGAAGAAGATGCGCTTCATGCAGCCTCCTTATTTTCGCCATATGTCGCCTATTATCATCTGAAGCATGTAATCAGATCAAATAATAGCCTTATTACAGTTCCAATCAACAAAGAACAGCAGCTGCTTTGGAAAACAGTTGATCAGCATTATTTTTCCGATATGCCAAAAGCATTGGAGTTTCCGCTGAATCCAATTGTAGCAGAGATTAATAGCTATATAGAATTAGTAAAGGAAAATGACGTAGAAAGGGAGAAGCCTTTATGCAAACATTAGATATGATTACATTTGGGGAAGCCATGGCTATGTTTATAGCTGACTCTCCAGGGGCCCTTCATCAAATAAATAAATTTACTTTAGAGCTTGCTGGTGCTGAAACAAATGTAGCAATCGGATTAGCAAAATTGGGATTTAAGACAAGTTTTGTCAGCAAAGTTGGCAATGATGCCTTTGGGAAATTTATTGTGCAAAAGTTGCAGGAACGCGGTGTGCTGGCAGATGAAGTGCATGTTGATTCTCGCTATCCAACAGGATTTCAACTTAAATCTCAAGTGGAAATTGGCGATCCAGAAGTTCAATACTTTCGAAAAGGCTCTGCGGCAAGTCATCTGCAGCCGGCTGATTTCAATGAGGAATACTTCGCCAATGCAAAGCACCTCCATATGACAGGTATTCCACTGGCTATTTCCCAATCGGCAAGGGAATTCGCACAAGCAGCCCTTACCTTTATGAAAAGCCAGCAAAAAACAATTTCTTTTGATACCAATTTAAGACCATCTCTTTGGAAATCAGAAAAAGACATGATTAAGACTATCAATCTATTTGCAAAACAAGCAGACTATGTTCTTCCTGGCTTAGCAGAAGGAAAATGTTTAACTGGATATGAAGCTCCCGAGGATATTGCTTCCTATTATTTAGACGCAGGAGTAAAATTGGTGATTATTAAACTCGGAGAAGAAGGAGCTTATTATAAAACTTCTCAAGAAAGTGGTTTTATTAAAGGAGTGAAAGTAGCCAATATTGTAGATACAGTTGGAGCAGGAGATGCTTTTGCAGTAGGTGTTATCAGCGGGCTTTTAGAAAATTTGCCTGTAAAGGATATGATTGCTAGAGGCAATGCAATTGGAGCAATCGCTGTACAATCTTTTGGGGACAATACTTTCTACCCAACAAAAGAGGAGCTTAACCACTATATAACTAAACATTATGAAGGAGTGAAATAATCATGAATACTTTATCGAAGAAAAGATGGATTCGCCTTATCCCTATTGTATTTATCACTTATAGTTTAGCATATTTAGACAGGGCTAATTACAGCTTTGGGGCTGCCGGCGGTCTTGCTCAGGACTTAAATATTACAGCAGCCACCTCTTCTCTTCTTGGAGCATTATTTTTCTTAGGCTATTTCTTCTTTCAGATTCCTGGAGCTCATTATGCAGAGAACCAAAGTGCGAAAAAACTTATTTTCTGGTCTTTAATTCTTTGGGGCCTACTTGCAACAGCCACTGGACTTATCTCCAATGTAAAATTGCTTTTTGTAATTCGTTTTAGTTTAGGAATTGTTGAAAGCGCTGTTATGCCAGCTATGCTTGTATTCTTAAGCCACTGGTTCACAAAAGCAGAAAGATCAAGAGCAAACACCTTTTTAATTTTAGGAAATCCGGCTACCGTTTTGTGGATGTCCATTATATCCGGTTATATTATGGAAGCGCTTGGCTGGAGATGGATGTTTATATTAGAAGGCTTACCTGCAGTAATCTGGGCATTCTTATGGTGGAAATTGGTTAATGATCATCCAAAAGAAGCAAAATGGATGACAAAAGAGGAAAAAGCTGCTTTAGAACAAGCGCTCATCGCAGAGCAACAAGAATTAAAGCCAGTAAAAAATTATGGGGAAGCTTTTAAATCCAAAACAGTTATTTTACTAAGCCTGCAATATCTTCTTTGGAGCATCGGCTTGTACGGATTTGTCATGTGGCTTCCATCCATTATTAATTCTGCGCCAAACGCAAGCATTGTTACGACAGGCTGGCTGGCCTCCATTCCGTATGTGCTTGCCTGCATATTAATGTTAACGGTTTCTTTTCTATCAGATAAAATGCAAAATCGAAAATTATTTGTTTATCCATTCCTGCTTATTGGAGCAATATGCTTTTATGGATCCTACTTAATCGGAACAGGGAATTTTTGGTTATCCTTTACTCTTTTAACTATTGCCGGAGGCTGCATGTATGCTCCATACGGACCGTTTTTTGCGATTATTCCAGAAATTCTGCCACGTAATGTTTCTGGTGGAGCGATGGCTTTAATCAACAGTATGGGAGCTTTAGGGTCATTTGCTGGAGCTTATATTGTCGGCTATTTAAATGACGTGACTGGAGGATACGGCGCATCTTACAACTTTATGGCCATTTCTCTTTTAGCCTCTGCTATCTTAACTGTTATTGCTACAAATACAAAAAAAACAAAAGAAATAAAAGGAAAGGGTGTTCCCCTTCAAGATATCTAAGAAAGGCAGGAGGAATTTTTTAAAATGAGCATTGAACAATTTAGAGAAAACAAGATTGCAGCTATTATCAGGGGAGCAACCCCTGATAATATACTCCCAATTGCAAACGCATTAAAAAAAGGGGGAATCTCCGTTATTGAAATTACAATGGAAACTCCTTTTGCTCTTCAAGCATTAGAGACACTTTCCCTTACGAATGATACTGACATCTTAGCTGGAGCCGGTACGGTTTTGGACTCCGAAACAGCAAGGTCTGCCATAATGGCTGGCGCTAAATTTGTATTTTCGCCAACTGTTCATGCTGAAACTATTCAAACAACAAAAAAGTATGGTGCCATCAGCATTCCAGGAGCTTATACTCCGACAGAAATTTTAACGGCATTTGAATATGGGGCGGATTTGATCAAGGTATTCCCTGCAAGTACGTTAGGAGCCGGCTTTTTCAAACAAATAGCTGGTCCTCTTCCCCATATTCCTTTAATGGCTACTGGAGGGATTGATGATGAAAACTTATTGGATTATCTAGGAAATGGAGCTATTGCAGTTGGCATCGGCAGCGCCCTAGTTGATACAAAAGCGGACTTAAACGAAGCATACTTCCGTGAGTTGGCAGCTAAAGCAAAAAAATATGCTGATTTAGTTAATAAAGAAAACCTTTTATCCAGATAAAGTGATACTTCGATCAGTGGGGGATTTTTCAGGTTCCCACTGTTTGTTAGTTGAACCAACGAGACTGTTGCAGATAAATTTCTACCCACCTAGATTTATCGTTTTTCTTCTCATCCCTCAGATGGGAAACAAAATCCCGTTAGATAGCGGTAATCTCCTTATGTTTTCTCCCGTATCACAGAAGGAGACCAATCTTATTACAGGCAGTTAAATCGCAATAGTCAAACGGCGAGACTTCTACTATCCTAAATCATGCCTCCTTGTAAAAATGGCATGACTGGCTAGTGGCAAGTCTCTTTTTTTACCCAGAAAAATGAAAAGAAAGGCGGATATATATATTAGGATAGAAAAGCTTTTAGACAGATAGTTTCTTTTTGTTTTATACTTAAAGATAGTTTACAATGAATCCAGAAAAATTATTGAAACGAAAGAGGAAATTAAAAAATGAAAAAAGTAACAATGGCAGATGTTGCTAAGCTTGCAGGGGTTTCCAAAAGTACAGTTTCCCAATATATTAATAATCGTTATGAGTATATGGGAGACGAAACAAGGATTAAAATTAAAGATGCCATTGAAAGATTAGGATACCAGCCAAATTATATCGCCAAAAGCTTAAAACAAAAAAGAACATCAATGATTGGCATTATTTTAGCCGATATTATCCATCGCTTTTCAACAGAAGTAAGCAGATCGATTGAAGATTTTTGTTATGAAAATGATATTCATGCCATTATATGCAATGCCGACAATAATCCAGAAAAAGAAAAAAAATATATTGAAATGCTTCGCGCCAAACAAGTAGATGGACTCATTATTTTTCCAACAGGACAAAATCCTGCTCTTTATAAAAGAATGATTGCAGAAAATTACCCTGTCGTTTTTATGGATAGGGATATAAAAGATTTACAGGCTCATTTTGTCCTAGCAGAAAACATAAAAGCAAGCTATAAAGCAATTTCCCATTTGATTCAACATGGACATGAACATATTGCCATAGTGACACAGCCTTTAACTGTTTCGACCAGACAAGAAAGGATAAAAGGCTATAAACAAGCACTCAGTGATCATCAGCTGCCAATTGCCCCTGAATTTATTATTAGTGCTGAAACTGCCGAACTAAAGTCTAAACTCCATGCATTATTTCAGCTAAAGCAGCCACCAACTGCATTATTAGCAGGAAATGATTTAGTTTTTTTAGAAATTTTATCCTTCTTGCAGGAAAACAATCTTCATATTCCTGAAGATGTATCTCTTATTGTATTTGATAATATTCCTTTTGCTCATCTATCAAATCCGCCCGTTACCATCATTGCTCAACCAGCCTTTGAAATGGGTGCAAAAGCAGCAGAGCTTTTACTGAAACAAATAAATAAAGAAGAAATTGCCGAAGAAAAAATCTACTTTCCTTGTGAATTAATTATAAGAACAACCTCTATACAAACAAAAAAAATGGTGAATAAACCGACTAACTAATTGGTCTTTTGCAAATCCTTTTGCAGTGATGTCCGCTGCAAAAGGATTATTATTTATTCTCAATTCATCCAAATAGCAGCTAAAACAAAAAATGGAACTTTAAAACAGGCTTTTTCAGAAAGGCCTTTGATCCACCCAAATTTTTCTTTTATCCTTCCTTAAGTAAGGGTCAAAAGCCCGCTAACCCGCGATAAATTAAAAGAAAGAACAGCGATGGTTGAAAAACGCTTACAAAACAAGTATAATTAACACATAAACCGGTTTAGTAAATCGGTTTATGTGTTAATTATACTTTACTATTTAATCATAAGTCATAAGCAATCTAATTTTACTATTAATATTGTTCTAAAAATCTACTAAAGGCTATGTTTGCCTTAACTATTGCAAAAGTGGATTTCCCCGATTACTGTTTTACTTTATTAGAAAGGATGAGTTTCTTTCATGAAAATTCAGCTAGCGTTAGATCGTTTAACCATTCAAGATGCCATTACATTAACAAAATTGGTAGAGACAGAGATTGATTGGATTGAAGTTGGGACATCTTTAATTAAAGAATTCGGCATGCAAAGCGTCAAAGAATTAAAAAAGGCTTTTCCTCATAAAACAATTTTGGCAGACACAAAAACAATGGATAATGCAAAATATGAATTAGAGATGAGCTTTCAGGCTGGAGCAGATATTGTTACCGTAATGGGCACTGCACCACTTGTCACCATTAAAACTTGTTTAGAGATTGCTAAACAAAATAATAAAAAAATTATGATTGATCTATTAAATACATCCGCAGAACAAGTCCAAGCATTGCTGCCATTTACAGAAGCTATTTTCTGCGAACATATCAGCAAAGATGAACAGGAATTAGCAGGCAGAAGCAATGCTCAAGCAAAAAGCAATCTAAAAAAGCATGCCGATGTTGCAGTAGCCGCAGCTGGAGGCATTACACTGGAATCCATCCCTAAACTCGCCGAGGAAAATGTAGATATAGCAATTATCGGCTCGGCCATTACTAAAGCAGATAACCCACAAGAAGCCGCTGCAAAAATTAAAATGATTATAACAAATGGAGGAGTATTATCATGAATAAATTAGCAAGCATTCAAGCAGAGATACATCTAGTTCTTTCCCAGGTAGAAGAAAGATTGCTAATGGAGACTGCCGAACTGTTGAAAACAAAAAAGCGCATTTTTGTTATCGGCGAGGGTCGTTCTGGACTGATGGCGAAATCATTTGCCATGAGACTTATGCATCTTGGCGCTTGTGTATATGTTGTTGGAGAAACCATTACCCCATCGATTGCAAGTGATGATGTTCTTGTGGCAATTTCTGGTTCTGGCAAAACAAAATCAGTTATTTGGACAGCTGAAGCAGCAAAAGATCTCGGTTGCCATACAATTGCCATCACAACAGATAGTTCTTCTCCTTTAGCAAATGCAGCATTATCCATTGTCAACATACCAGCCAGCACAAAATATCGCAAAGAAAATGAAACACCATCCATTCAGCCGCTTGGTTCTTTATTTGACCAATGTGCACATATTGTATTCGATACAATTTGTTTATGCTACGCTGAACAAAATAAAGTAGAATTTGCAACAGCATTTAAAAACCATAGTAATTTAGAATAAGTTCAAATAAAGAGCAGGGGAAAACTCCTGCTCTTTATTTGAACTTCAAAAAAGCTGTCTATGCTTTATTTTAGTATTTTCTTTTATTACGCATCAACGAGCTTTTCCCCCACCTCAAGAAGATAAGAGAAACAACAAATCCAGATGAGTAGAAAAACCTGATTGCAGTTTCACTTTATTTAAATACGCTCTTTTGCTTTACTAAAATATCAATCTTCCCCCTCCTATCTTCGTCACTCCTTTTCCCTAAAAGCTAAATATACCGCTACAACATACAACCTTATATAAATAGTATTATTCCTGAATAACATAACACAAAAGCACATATTTTTTTATTAGTATGTCACATTAATTTATTGATTTTAAATATGTTACACTATATAATAACAAACATAGCAAATTCATTCATATATTATCAATAGGGGTGACTTATGGAGAAATTAGTATATGCATTTCATGAAGGCAAAAAAGAAATGAAAGAACTATTAGGAGGAAAAGGAGCAAACTTAGCAGAAATGTGCTCGTTAGGCTTGCCTGTTCCCAATGGTTTTACTATTAGCACAACTGCCTGCAAGCATTATCAGACACATAAAGAACTTTCTCATAATCTCTTATCCGAAATACAGCAAAAACTGCAGCAATTAGAAAAAACATCAGGCAAAGGTTTTGGAGACGAATATCATCCATTATTAGTTTCCGTCCGTTCTGGCTCTGTATTTTCCATGCCTGGCATGATGGATACTATTTTAAACTTAGGTTTAAATGACCATACCGTTAAAGCGCTGGCAAACTCTACTAACAACCCAAGATTTGCTTATGACAGCTACAGAAGGTTTATTCAAATGTTTGCAGATGTCGTTATGGATATTCCCCGCTATAAATTTGAACATATTTTAGAAACAGTGAAAACACAAAAAGGCTATAGCTTTGATACGGATTTAACAGTAGAAGATTTACAAAATATTGTTGATCAATTTAAAGATATTTATAGACAAGAGCAAGGAGCAAATTTCCCAACAGATCCGCAGGAACAATTGCTTTTGGCGATTGAAGCCGTATTCTCTTCTTGGGATAATCCAAGGGCGAAAATTTATCGCGATTTACATAGTATTTCCCATACATTGGGAACAGCAGTAAATATTCAGGAAATGGTATTTGGCAATACGGGAGATATGAGTGGAACAGGTGTCGCCTTTACAAGAAACCCCTCTACTGGAGAAGCTTCCTTATTTGGTGAATTTTTGCTGAATGCGCAAGGTGAAGATGTGGTTGCGGGCATCCGGACACCAGAACCAATTGCTAGATTGCAAGAAAAAATGCCCCTTGTTTATGCAGAGTTTGCAAAAATAGCAGACTTATTGGAAAAGCATTATAGGGATATGCAGGATATTGAATTTACGATAGAAAATAAAAAATTATTTATTTTACAGACAAGAAATGGAAAACGAACAGCACAAGCAGCTTTGCAAATTGCTGTTGATCTAGTGCATGAACAGATTATTACAAAAGAAGAAGCAATCCAAAGAATTGAAACGCAACAAATCGATCAATTGCTTCATCCAGCCTTTTCAAAAAAGGGAATGGAGCAGGCTGCTTTAATTGCAACAGGACTGCCCGCCTCACCAGGAGCCGCCTCAGGGAAAATCTACTTTCACGCAGCAGACGTTCTGCAGGCAAAGGAGAGAGGGGAACAGTGTCTATTGGTGCGCGCGGAAACATCCCCGGAAGATATTGAGGGCATGGTATTTAGTGAAGGAATTTTAACTTCACGAGGAGGAATGACCTCGCATGCAGCCGTTGTCGCTAGAGGAATGGGAAAATGCTGTATAGCCGGATGCAGTTCTTTATATATTAATGAAGAAAAAAAAGAAATTGTATACGGAAAAAATATTTTACGTGAAGGAGATTTTCTTTCATTAGATGGTTCTACCGGAAATGTCTACCTAGGGGAGATTCCTTTAGAACGAACTACAACAGGAAACTACTTCACAGAATTAATGAACTGGGCAGATGAATTTAGCGCACTGCAAGTGAGGGCGAACGCCGACACGAAGGCGGATATAAAAACAGCCTTAGGATTTG
>Ga0182738_1001224_pt1 | contig 32801 bp, 33 predicted proteins | sample eDN5th30CBELigMG_FD_128876 | JGI IMG/M metagenome (GOLD analysis project Ga0182738, IMG submission 128876) | Enriched Miracle-Growth compost microbial communities from Emeryville, California, USA - eDNA 5th pass 30_C BE-Lig MG (version 2)... ...
AACTGGAAGAAAGCGCTCGAACAGCTCGTACTGGTCTACCCAGACCGCGTCGAGCCGTACCTGTAAGCACCACAATCGAAGAATTCAGCAAGACGACTTACACAAAAAACTTGACACGCTCGAGCTCGGCGGCTTCGGCCAATCGGCGCCGCGCGTTGGCGCTGCTGATCCGCAACCGCTCGGCCAATGCCTTGGTCAGCGAGCATGCCCCCAAAGCGCCGGGATCGCCCTCGGTGACCAGCCGGGCCAGGATCCGGTGATCGACCACCGGCGCCCGCCACGCCAACGTTTCCCGGCGGGCCAGCACCGCCACCAACTCGTCGGCGCTCAAGGCATCCAGCGAGCATTCTGCGAGCTGGTCATAGGCGGCCTCGATCGCGTCCAGGCACCCCAGAAGGGTGTCCCGATCCGCGATCGCATTCCTACCCATGTATCGAACAGTAGTGCGACTGGCCGACGGGGAAGCCGGCTGACGAGAACCTGTTGACAAGATCGCCAACTGTGGACAACCGCAGGCCACTGGGTGCCGTCGGACTTGACGCTACCGGGTATCGACCCACAGCGTGGCGCCCACCAGCACCAACGTGACCGCGGCCAGCAGTGCCGTATCGAGCGCGCCCAGCCGTGGCGCCGAGGCACCCTCGGCGGCCAGCCGTCGTTCGCGGGCGATCAGAAACAACGGGAACGTGAAACTGATGGCAGTGAGGAATCCGCCGAAGATGTAGGCCCAGACGAACCGCACGTTGTGCTTGCGGGCTTCGGCGACCATCAACACCGCCGCCGACAGAAACAGCATCAGGATGTCCGCGGTGATCGAGCGCGATGCCGGTGTCACCGCGGTGTCCGGCAGGAACCGAGAAAGAAAGGCCGAGCCGTCGTAGGCCAGATTCTGGCTCCAGGTGGCGACGAGCGCGGCGACCGCGATCGCGGTGTAGACGCCGCAACGGGCCTTGGCGGCTGTATTCATCCGGCCACGTTAGCGTCCACGATCCCGGGCATAACGCGGTTTCGCCTCAGAGCTCGAGCAGCACCGTCACCGGACCGTCATTGACCAATTCCACCTGCATATGCGCCCCGAACTGCCCGGTGGCCACCTGCGCGCCCAAGTCACTCAGCGCTTCGGCGAACTCGGCGACCAGAGGTTCGGCGACCGGACCCGGCGCGGCGGCATTCCACGACGGCCGCCGTCCCTTGGTGGTGTCGGCGTAGAGGGTGAACTGGCTGACCACCAGAATCGGCGCGCCCACATCCGCTGCCGATCGCTGATCGTCGAGGATCCTTAATTGCCAAAGCTTTTCGGCGAGCCGCCGCGCCGTTGCGGAATCGTCGGTATGGGTCACGCCGACCAGTGCGAGCAAGCCCTGGCCCTCCGGTTCGATCGCGCCGACCGTCTGACCGTCGACCTTGACGCGGGCCGATGAGACACGCTGGACCAGAACTCGCACGTAATCGATGCTATGCAGGCTCGTCGCGGTGCCTTCTGGGAGGGTTTTGTAACCGCTCGGTTGAAAGTCGGCTGAGTGGCGACTGACCTGACTGGGCTACCCCGAATGATCAGCGACCGGAACTGGACCGGGAGGTCGCGGAGGATGTCGGACCCCTCTGCTTCGGTGGTGGTCGTGGAACACCTCGACCGGTTGACAAGCTTCGGCGTTGAGCGCCTCAAAGCTGCACTGTTGGCGCAAGGCCGCCGGGTCATCGTCGCCGACCCGGACGAGACCAGGCCGGCTGAGGCTGTTGGCGATGGCTAGGTTCGAGATTCCCAAGGGATGGACGGTGCAGGCGTACCGGTTTGCATTGGATCCCACGCCAACGCAGGTGCGGGCGTTGGCGTCTCATGCTGGTGCGGCGCGGTTCGCGCATAATCACATGTTGGCGTTGGTGAAGGCGGTGATGGATCAGCGGGCAGCTGAGCGCAGCTACGGTATGGCTGACTCTGAATTGACCCCGATGTTGGGGTGGTCGTTGCCGGCGCTGCGTAAGGTCTGGAATCAGCGCAAGGCGTCGTGTGCGCCGTGGTGGGGCGAGAACTCCAAGGAGGCCTACAACACTGGCTTGGATGGGCTGGCTCGTGGGTTGGACGCTTGGTCGTCGTCACGGCGTGGCCGGCGCGCCGGCCGGGCAGTCGGGTTTCCCCGATTCAAGGCTGCCCGCTCACCGAAGTCGGTGCGGTTCACCACCGGGGCCATCCGGATCGAGGCTGACCGCCGCCATGTCACGTTGCCGCGACTCGGTGCGGTCCGCACGCATGAATCGACCCGTAAGCTGGCCCGCCGAGTTGAGGCCGGGACGGCGCGGATCTTGTCGGCCACCGTGCGCCAAGACAGTGCCGGGCGCTGGTACTGCGCGTTGCAGGCCATCGTCGAAGCCAAGAGCAGGCCCGCACACGCACGGCGTTCAGTACATGTGGTGGTTGGTGTCGACGTTGGGGTGAAGGCCGACAGCCTGCTGGTGGTCGCGACTCCCGACGGCCAGGAAGTCGATCGCATCGCTGCCCCGAAGTCACTGAGCGCGGTGCAATCACGGTTGCGGACCTTGCAGCGTCGGGCCGCCCGTCAACGCGGCCCTTATGACCCGCAGAACCGGGCCCGCCGGCAGCCGTCGCAGCGGTGGCGGCGTACTCAGGCCCGGATCGGCCGCGTCCACGCCCATGCCGCGGCGGTGCGCCGCGACGTCCTGCACAAGGCAACCACCATCTTGGCCCAGCAGTACAATGTCGTGGTGGTGGAGACGCTCAACGCTGCGGGCATGCGAGCTGCGGGCGGGGCTCGCAAGCGCGGGCTCAATCGTGCGCTGGCCGATGCCGCACTAGCTGAAATCCGGCGCATGCTGCGCTACAAAAGTCATTGGTACGGCAGTCATCTGGTGGAAGCCGACCGGTTCTATCCATCATCGAAGACGTGCACGGCTTGCGGGAGGCGAAAGCCAAACCTCACCCTGGCCGATCGAATCTTCGAGTGCGACGGATGTGGGAAACAGATCGACCGTGATCTGGGTGCTGCGATCAACCTCGCCCGACTCGGCGTACCCATACTGTTGGGTGAACAGAGTCCCGCCGGGAGTGGCCCGGTGGCAGGACGTGGAGCCACGCGTGAGACCGAACCCGCGCCAGCGGGCGACGCCGCAGGCCTCGAAGCGTCAACCCCGCACCACTCCCAAGTGGATCAGACGGGGACCGCCTCACCGAAAGGCGAGGCTGCCTAATGGCAAAGCGAGCTCACATTCGCTCACCAGAAGGCAACGGGTGAGTCAGGTGTCGGTTCTGGTTGCGTTCTCGGTTACGCCGCTCGGTGTGGGGGAGGGGGTCGGCGAGATCGTCGCCGAGGCGGTCCGGGTCGTTCGGGAATCGGGACTGCCCAATCGCACCGATGCCATGTTCACCGTGATCGAAAGCGAGACCTGGGCCGAAGCGATGGCCGTGGTGCAACGGGCGGTGGAAGCCGTAGCGGCCCGCTCACCTCGGGTCAGCACCGTGATCAAAGCCGACTGGCGAGACGGCGCGATCGACGCGATGCACACCAAGGTCGAATCGGTGGAACGGCACCTGGCGGCGCCGCCACCTAATTGACCGGCACGTCGAGGATCGGGCGGCCCACGTCGGCACCGGGGCCGTTGAAATGCCACCATTCACCCGAATACACGGCCAGACCGCCGGCACTCATCGCGTCGCGCAGGGCGGCACGCTCAGCCGTGGCTCGGGCGCTGATCCCGTCGGCGAATGCCGTTGCAGCCGGCGAGAAATCATCGAATCCGGTGCCCATCTCCGACAGTCGCCCATACGCGTCGGCGGTCGTCACGTCGACCGACCGCCCGGTCTCGTGGCTGCGGGCCAGCGAGCCCGGCCGAGCCACCCAGTTCGGGTTCGGCACCACCTGAAACATCCGAATCTGCACGCTGTGTGGCCGGTAGCAGTCCCAGAACACCAGAGTTCGGCCGCGGCTACGCAGTGCAGCGGCCGCCGCGGTCAGGCCCGGCGCCAGCGACTCGTGCACCAGACACCGAGCGTTCGACGGGTAGAGCTGTTCGCCCACGAAGTTGTTCGCCGTGGCATATCGCAAATCGATGATCGCGTCCGGCACCGCGCTGCGCACGTCGACGAACCCAGCAGCGCGGGCCGGCTCCGACAATGCCGGCACGTCCGATCCCGGCGCCGCCGTAGCGGCGCCGGAGGCTCCGGCGAGCAGCAGCGCAACAACAATCACCATCCGCAGACTCGACATCTGCCCATTGTCGCCTGTCAGGCGGCAACCACGATCGTCAACCGACGGTCCTCGCGTTCCACCCGCATCCCGGCCCGCCGCGCTATGGCGGCCACCGCGGCGGCATCGTCGGGTTCGGCCCTGGTGGTGGCCAGGACCCGCGCCAACCGCCCCTTGTGCGCTTTGTTGAAGTGACTCACCGAGACTCGTCGCCCATCGGGCTGCTCGGCGACCACATCGACGCGCACCGCGCCCGAAACTCCGGCCAGTCCCGCATAGGAACCGGACCTCAAGTCGACGACCAGTTCGGCTGCGGCGATCTCCGCCAGCACCGGTTCCAGCACCGGCCGCCAGCGCTTGGCCAATCCCGGTTGTCCGGGCAGCTTCGAGGACGCCGAGAGGCGGTATGCCGGTACCGGATCCGTGGCCCGCAGTAGCCCGAACAAGGCGGAGCCGACGGCCAGGCGGGCGCCGGCCCGGGCGGCTGCGGCGCCGTGCAGCGAGTCGATGTCCAGCGCCTCGTACAACACACCGGTGTAGCGGTTGATCGCCGGCGCGGTAGGAGCGGTACGCAGCGCGGCGTTGCGCTCGATCTCAGCGTCCTGCGACGCCGACAACCCCAGTGCGCTGCGGCTGGCCTCCCGATCAGCGGCCAAATCCACCAGCTCGTCGACCAGTTCGGTCCGCAGGCCGGTCAGTTGTGGGGACGCCAGGGCTTCGAGGCTCAGGGGTGGTCCGTCGCCGCCGGCGCGTTTGGTCTCCGACGGGGGCAGCAGCACGATCACAGCGCAGACGTTAACCGAGCCGTTCCACACACCAGCGCGGTGGCGAGCATCGCCGCACCGACGGTATCGGTGACGTAGTGGTAACCGCAGGCCACCAACCCGAGCATGCCCAGCATGCTCACCAGCGCCGCGGCGGCCAGTGCCCAGAGCCGAGCAGCCGCCACCACGACCATCATCCCCAGCGCCGCGACCAACAGCGCGGTATGGCCGCTGGGGTATTCGAGGTAAGGCCCGTTACGCCGGTCGAAGAGATGCTTGAGCGCCATAGTGATGGCGGTGACGGCGAACGGGCAGGCCAGCACCGCCGCCGCCAACGCCCACTGCCTGCGAGATAAGGCCACCACCAGGCACGCCACGGTCACCGCCAGCACCAGCCAGCCGCTGGTGAAGATCAACAGCCACCGGGCTTGCTCGCCGACCAGGGCGGAGGTGGCGCGACTGAACCAGTTATCGATCGGCGTCGAGCCGCGGCCCACCGCCCAACCGAGCGCCAATGTCGCCAGCACACCGGCCAGCGGCCACCAGCGCAGCGTGGTGGCGAGGCCCCGACCTATTTCAGGCCGACTTCTGGAACAGCGGCAGCAGCATCTGACGGCGCTGGTCGTTGCCGTCGGCCAGAGCGTGCAGCGCCTGGTCCACCGACCGCGACGTCGGGAACATGGCCTCCTCGTCGAAATCGCCGAGCAGTTCGTGCACCGATGAGCTCTCGATGAGGGTCCACTCCACGCCCGCAGCACGGCAGTCGCCGTCCAAGACGCACAACAGCCAAATGCCGGCGGCGGCGAACGAGGTGACCCCGCTCAAGTCGAGCACCAGCGGCTCCTTGGCAAGAACGAAGCGCCGGGCGTGCTCGCTGAGCTGGTCCACGTTGGTGGCATCGATCCGGCCCCGGACCGCGATCACCGTCGCGAGGTGACGGTAGTGCGCCCGAATCTGCGCCCCGCCGCACTCGACGACCGGGTTGATCCGAGCAGTGCCTCGTGTGGTGATCTCGATTGCCATGCCAGCCCCCGCCTTCCTGTCGATCGCTGTCGGCAGCTGTGCCGACCTCGATGTTTCCCGACGTTATGCGGCGAAGTTAAGGCCTCTTGGGCGGACGATTAACGCTTTGGTGAGATCTCGAACGGCTCGGTCGCTCCGGTGAACGCGCTGATCCGCCCGTCTCGGTCCCGGGCATCGCCGTCATAGCGAAGCCGGTATCGCCCGGCCGCGGTGTTTTCGGGAATCGCCCAGGTCACCGTGATGGTCGAGCCGCGCCGGCCGGTGCGTCGCCAGCGGAACGTCGTCGACCAGTCGCTGTCGTCGGCCACGGTGCTCCACCCGGCATCGGTGTGGTGCTCCACCCGCACATAGGTGCCGCCGCGGTGCAGGTCATTGTTCGGGTACGCGCCGGCGAACACCGCCGACACCATGGTGCCCGGCTGGTAGGCAGGCAGCGGCGCCTCCAAGACATCACCGAACTGCTGGCCATCGGCCAGCGCATCCGGCTTCGCCCGGCGACGTGACCGGCGCCGGCGGGACGGCTCGGCGGGTCGTTGGCCTTGCGGGGCCGGCCGCTGATCGCGCATCGCGGTGGCCAGCTCGGCCACCACCTGCTGCATTGCTGGCAGCTCCCAGCGCCCGAACAGAGTGCTGCCACCTTCGTAGCGCTGCTCGTCGTATTCCTCCGGCGTCGTCACGTAGTGCAGGTAGCCGTTGCTGTAGCCAGCTACCAGCACGTCGCGCAGTTCGGCGCCGACGATCGCAGCCACCGTGCGGCGCAACCGCAGACCCGCCACGATGGTCACTTCGGCCGGAATGCCGATCAGGTACAGCTGCCCGATGCGCAGCAGCTGCACCGGGCCGCCCTCGGGCACCAGCATCGACAGCGCCTTGTTGAGCCGGGTTCCGGGGCCTATCGCCCCCTTCGGTGCGTGCGCATCACGCAGCCGTGGCGAGAGTCGGAAAACCGTGTTGGCGACCAGGCCGTCGAAGAAGCGGTTACGGCCCTGCTTGAACACGGGGTACAACGGTCCGGCGCCCTCGTCCGTGCCGGCCAGGCATGAAGCACCCGCGACCACGGGGCCGGTGCGATGAGCCCGGCCGTCGCCGGTGAATTCGGGCCGGACCTCGAAATCCGTCAGATCGACATAGGTGGTGCGGACGTCGATCCCCCCGGTGACCTCGGTGCCGTGCCCCAACGTCAGCTCGGTGACCGCGGCGGCTTGGCGGGACCCGATGATCCGGGTGTTCTCGAACTCGTCCTCGGTGGGCCCGCTGCCGGGCCGATTGTTCAGATTCGGCGACATGTCCCCGGAGTTGGTCTGGGCGAAGGCCGCGATGAAGTCCGGTGGCGTGGCGGCCAGGTAGTCGACGCCGTGGTCCAGGCGCTCGCACTGGTAGGCGGCGTAGCCCTTGTTGTCCCCGCTGATCAAAGTGTTGCGGTTGGTCAGGGACGTGCCGTGGGTGGCGAACCAGTTCACCGCACCGACCAACCGGCCGTCGCGTTCGATGCGCAGCAAGGTGGTCTGCGGGTCGATCTTGTCCGGGAAGTGGGCGCGCTCGGCCTCAGGATTCCGGGCGAACGACAACGGCGAACGGTTGCTGCTGGCGTCGTGCAGCCGGCCCACAGCAAGGCTCAAGCTGGCCGGAGCCAGGTCGGCATGCGCTCGTTCGACGGCTTCGCAGATCCCGTCGACGATCGCGTTGAACGTCTGGTGCCGGAACCCGTCGGTGTTCGAGTTGTAGAGCCGGTGGTCGGAGTAACCGCCAGGGCCGCAATGGGTGTGCGTCGCCGTCAACATCACGTTGTGGAACGTGTACAGCTCGCCATAGGTCGCGGCCAGGCGTCCGAGCACCTCGTGGTGCACGCTTTCCAGCAGTAGCGGTATCTCGCAGACCACCAGCAGCAGCCGGGTTCTGGCGGCCGCGTCGGCGATGACGAATGCCCGCGCGCGCAGCCGATTGTGCAGTCCGTCAGTCTGCTGTGAGGCCACTCCGTAGCCGAGCATTCCGCACTCGGCCGGCTCGCCGGTGATGTCGGCGATTCCGCGCCCAACCTGATAGTCGTCTGGCATCGCTACAGTATTCACAACGGCCCCGTCGGTTTCGGCGCCGACGTGCCCGTCCGCTTACTTCACCCGGGCCAGTCCCGCTGCTAGTCTGCGAGGGCTGCCGGCCACCGGGCTGCGGCTGCCGATCGCCGGGCCGTCTCGGCGGGCCCGCATCCGAGGCAGCCAGGACATGCGATGCCCACCGGCGAAAGAGTGTTGTGCGCAGCGGAGAGATCAAGGCCCTGACCGGGCTTCGCATCATCGCCGCGGTATGGGTGGTGCTGTTTCACTTCCGGCCCCTGCTGCGATTGGCGTCGCCGGAGCTCAGCGATGCACTCGCCCCGGTGCTCGACCGCGGCGCCCAGGGCGTCGATCTGTTCTTCATTCTCAGTGGTTTCGTGTTGACCTGGAACTACCTGGAGCGCATGGGGGAGACGTTCTCCGTGCGTGCCACGGTGCACTTCCTGTGGTTGCGTCTGGCCCGGGTCTGGCCGATCTACCTGGTCACGATGCACCTGGCGCTGCTGTGGGTGATCTTCACTCTGCATGTCGGGCACGTCCCGACCGAGGACCTCAGCCGGATCACCGCGATCAGCTACGTGCGGCAGGTCCTGCTGGTGCAGTTGTGGTTCGAGCCGTTCTTCGACGGATCGAGCTGGGACGGGCCGGCCTGGTCGATCAGCGCCGAGTGGCTGGCCTACCTGTTGTTCGGCGTGCTGGTGCTGGCGGTCTACCGGGTGATGCGGGTGACCTCGGCGCGCGGGCTGGCGGCACTGGCGATCATCGCCTCGCTCCCACCGCTGCTGCTGTTGCTGGCAACCGGCCAGTTCTACAGCCCCTGGAGCTGGTTGCCGCGCATCGTCATGCAGTTCACCGCGGGCGCGCTGGCCTGCGCCGCGGTGCGCAAGATCAGTCCCGCCGACTCGGCCCGCCGTGTCGCGGGTTACTGCTCCGCGCTGCTGATCGCCGCCATGGTCGGTGTCCTCTACTACTTCGACGGCCATCCGATCTCGGGGCTCTACGACAGCGGCGGCCTGGTCGATGTGCTGTTCGTGCCGTTGGTGATGGCCCTGGCGGTCGGTATCGGCAGCCTTCCTGCGCTGCTGTCCACCCGCGTGATGGTCTACGGCGGGCAGATCTCGTTCTGCCTGTATATGGTCCACGAGCTGGTGCACACGTCCTGGAATTGGGCGGCAAAGCAATTCGAGATCGTGCTCGACGAGGGGGCGACCGCGGCCAAGTGGATGGTGTGCGGCCTGCTGGTGGCGGCGACGTTGTTGTCGATGCTGCTGTTCCACGCCGTTGAAGAGCCCGGGCGGCACTGGATGCGCAAGATGATCGGCGCCCGGCCCGAGTCTGCCCAAGTGGCGCCGACCGAAGATCCCCTGGCGGTCGAACCGGTGGAGCCGGACAACTCGGATGACGTGAACGATTCGACCGACTCGTACGACAGTGTCCTCAACGAACCCAAGGTCGCGGTTCCGGCTAGTCTTCGCTGAAGTTGATTGGGGGAGGTAGCCGTGAGTCGGGTGATGACGTTCGCCGTCGTGATGGTGGCCGGGGTCGTCGCGGTGGTCGCAGGAACCGGCTACTTGTCGCGCGATCACGAGTCGCCGCGCCACTACGAGACCGTGCCGCTGAGTTCCTCGCCGAACCGGATTGCGGTGATCGGTGACTCCTACACCGCCGGCTACGAGAACACCGGCCGCGGTGCGGCGAACTGGACCGAGCGGGCATGGCAGAGCCTGGCCGGTCGCGGGATCTACGTCAGCGCCGACGTAGCAGCCGAGGGCGGCGCCGGGTACGGCGTGCGCGGCAACCACGGCGCCCTGTTCGACGATCTGACCCGTCGCGCGGTGCAACCCGACGACGCACTGGTGGTGTTCTTCGGCTCGCGTAACGACCAGGACGTCGAACCGGGCGAGTTACGTCGGCTGATCGCCGACACCCTGGGCTTGGCCCGCCGTACCGCGCCGGGGGCGCGGATGCTGGTGATCGGGCCGCCGTGGCCCACCGCCGACATCCCGGGCAACGTGTGGCGGATCCGCGATGTCCTCAGTACCGAGGCGCGTGTGGTCGGCGCGGAGTTCGTCGACCCGCTCGCCGAGCGGTGGTTCGTCGGCCTGCCCGACCTGATCGGCCCGGACGGTGTACACCCCACCGACACCGGTCACGCCTACATGGCCGACAAGATCGCACCGCTGATCGCGGGACAGCTTCCGAAGCGGACTTAGCGCAAAACCGGACGGAATCGGGCTGTCCTCAGCAGTATTGGCGAATGGAAACCATGCGCGTACTGATCACCGGTGGAACCGGATTCGTTGGGGGCTGGACCGCCAAAGCGATCGCCGATGCCGGGCATCGGCCGCGGTTCCTGGTCCGAAACCCGGCGGGCCTGCACACCAGCGTGGAGCGACTGGGTGTCGACGTGTCCGACTACGTCGTCGGTGACATCACCGACGCGGAATCGGTACGCGAGGCGCTGCGCGGCTGCGATGCGGTCGTACACGCTGCCGCGGTGGTGGCCACCGACCCACGCCAGACGGAACAGATGCTGGCCACCAACTCGGCCGGCGCCCACAACGTGCTCGGCGGAGCGGTCGAGCTGGGACTGGATCCGATCATTCACGTCTCCAGCTTCACCGCGCTGTTTCACCCGGGACTGACGTCCTTGCGAGCTGACCTGCCGGTGGCCGGCGGCGCAGACGGCTATGGACAGTCGAAGGCCCGTGAAGACCTCTACGCGCGCGGCCTGCAGGATGCCGGTGCCCCCGTCAACATCACCTATCCGGGCATGGTGCTCGGGCCTCCGGTCGGAGACCGGCTGGGGGAGGCCGGCGAAGGAGTGCGGGCAGCGCTGCAGATGCATGTCATCCCCGGGCGTGGCAGTGCCTGGATGGTGATCGACGTTCGTGACCTCGCGGCCATGCATCTGGCGCTGCTGGAGCCGGGCCGTGGCCCACGCCGCTACATGGCCGGTGGCCAGCGGGTATCGCCGGGAGAGTTGGCGAGCCTGCTCCAGGAGCTGTCGGGTTCGCCCATGATGGCGCTGCCGATACCGGACATCGCCTTGCGCTGGGCGGGCCGCGTCTTGGATCAGATCGAGCGGGCGCTTCCGATCTCGACTCCGTTCACCGAGGCCGGGATGCAGTACTACACCCAGATGCCCGAATCCGATGACACCCCTGCCGAGCGTGACCTCGGCATCGTGTTCCGAACCCCCCGGGAAACACTGGCCGACACCATTGCTGGGATCCGCGGTTAGCCCCCTTCTCGGGGGGGGGCCTACTCGGGCCACGAGCTATTGAGGATCAGTTTGGCGAAGTTGTCGGGCACGAACTCGGGGTCGAAATGCGCAAGGACGTCGGCATTCATGGTGCCGAAGGTGCTCTGTGGGCGATGCTTCATACCGTCGTTGAACGCCGCCAGAATCCGCCTCTTGAAGTCCGGACGTCGATGAGCAGTGGTGACCGCCGCAATGTCTTCGGGGGCCAGGTCGTCGCGTCCGATTCCGATCACGTCGGTTTCGACGCCGGCGGTGACCAAGGCGATTTCGGGATCGAGGAACTCGGGCACACCCGGGGTGGTGTGCAGGGCGATGGCGAGCCAGACCTTGCCGGCTTCAGCTTCGCCGACTCCGCGCTGCAGCAGGAAATCTCGTGCCGCATTGGCGCCGTCCACCTCGAAGCGAAGCGCTGAAGTGCGGTAGCGCTGGGTGAGGCCGAGATCATGGAACATCGCTCCGGCGTAGAGCAGTTCCAGGTCCGGTTGCAGTCCGCGACGGCGGCCCTGCAGCGCGCCGAACAGGAACACCCGACGCGAATGGTCGAAGAGCAAGTCGTCTTCGGCGTCTCGAATGAACTCGGTGATCTCGCGCGTCAGCGCGGAGTCGGGAATGGTGATGTCGGCAATGGTCTCGATCGACTGGGTCATGAACGCATCTCCTTGTTTGGGCCTGCAGCCATTTTGCGTTTGGCTGGACGATTCGACCGTGGTCGTTCGCGCCGCCTTTCCCACAGAATGCGACATGCTCCCGGAGCCGTCTTTGTCGCTGAAAGCGACATAATGGCTGCGTGACTGACGGCGGTGCCGGCCCGCGGGTGGTGGTGATCGTCGTTTTCGACGACGTGACGATGCTCGATGTCGCGGGTGCCGCGGAAGTGTTCGTAGAGGCCAATCGGTTTGGCGCGGATTACCTGGTCAAGATCGCCTCGGTGGACGGCCGCGATGTGACGACCTCGATCGGCGCCCGGCTGGGTGTCACCGACAGCGTCGCCGGCATCGATGCAGCCGACACCGTGTTGGTGGCCGGCGGCGACCATCTGCCCCGGCGCCCCATCGACCCCGCACTCGTCGAAGCCGTCAGGTCAGTGGCCAGTCGGACGCGACGTCTAGCCTCCATCTGCACCGGGTCGTTCATCCTGGCGCAGGCCGGCATGCTCAGCGGCCGTCGTGCCACCACCCACTGGCACGACGCCCGGTTGTTCGCGCGGGCATTCCCCGACATCACCGTCGAGCCGGACGCCATCTTCATCCGCGATGGCGACGTCTACACTTCGGCCGGCGTGTCAGCCGGTATCGACCTCGCGTTGGCGTTGGTCGAAATAGATCACGGCAGCAAGCTGGTTCGCGAGGTCGCTCGATGGTTGGTGGTCTATCTCAAACGCGCAGGCGGACAGTCACAATTCTCGGCGCTGGTCGAGGCCGATCCGCCCCCGCAGTCAGCGCTGCGCAAGGTTACCGATGCGATCGTGGCCGACCCAGCCGACGACCACAGCGTGGAAGCCCTTGCCAGGCGAGCCGCTTTGAGCCGACGGCAACTGACCAGGCTGTTCCAGGCTGAGCTCGGAACCACCCCAGCCCGCTACGTCGAAGCGGTACGCGTCGATGCCGCCCGCGCCGCGCTCGACGCCGGCCACAGCGTGACCGAGTCCGCGCACCGAGCGGGATTCGGCAGTCCCGAAACCCTCCGCCGGGTCTTCGTCGACCACTTAGGCGTATCGCCGAAGGCTTACCGCGACCGGTTCCGCACGACGGCCCGCTGAGTCCGCGGCTCTAGCCCTCTTTGCTGATCAGCTTGCCCAGTGCCGCCCGGTCGGAAGCCAGGAGTTCATCGATGCGCGGCTGGTTGACATCCGCGACTATGATCTCGCCGACCTCCTGGTTGACGCTGCTGAAGATGCCGTGCTCCTTCATCTTCTCGGTCTGGTACAGGTTGTCCTGGGTGGGCGTGACGTAGTGCACCGCCGCGGCCTTGAACCGGTGGATCAGCCACAGATGGGTCAGGTCCATCAGCCGCTTCTGGCGCAGCTTCTCGGCGAAGGTGTTCTGGTCGCGCACCGTCAAGATGCTGCGACCGTGCCGATCCTTGATCGGGTCGACGATCACGTTGGCGAGCTTGTCGTCGCCCTCGCCGTAGATCCCCAGTTCCAGCACATCGGATCCGGGACGGGTGGGGCGCAGCTGCACACGCAGCTTCTCGCCGAGCTGATAGTGCTCGGCCCACAACGCCAACCAGTCCTCCAGCAGCTTCTTGGGCACCTCGGTCTGTACCAAATGCTGATGCTGGGTGGACCCGGCGCCCATCGCCTTGGTGGTGGCGGTGCGGCCCGACGACGCGGCCAGCGCAGCGTCGCTGCGTGGCCCACCGACCAGGGTCTGCGGCGTGCGGTAGGGCGACTCCACCAGCCGCATCTTGCGCTGCAGTCGGGCCAGCGCCAGCATGCCGTCCTGCAACAGGGTGGCCGCGAACTCCTCGGAGGCCACACCGTCGACCTGGTGTCCGCCGTAGGTGATGAAGTTGAAGACAAAGCCCATCTTGCCGAGCTCGGCGGGGAAGGCCCGCATCTGCTCGTCCGTCATGCCGGTGGTGTCCCAGTTGAACGAGGGGGACAAGTTGTAGGCCAGCATCTGGTCGGGGTACTGGGCGTGGATCGCCTCGGCGAACTCGCGGGCGTCGGCGAGGTCGGCGGTCTTGGTCTCCATCCACAACAGGTCGGCAAAGGGGGCGGCGGCCAGCGACTTGGCGATCGCGTAGGGAATGCCGCCGCGCACCTGGAAGTAACCCTCGGGAGTCTTGGCCCGTTCGCAGTCCCAGCCGGGGTCGGCGTTGAGCTCGGTGGCCTTCTCCCGGGCGGTGTAAAGCGGTGCCCGGGCGGCGAATTCCCGCCACTGCGCGGCGCTCATCTCTTTGGGCTCGCCTTCACGCTCGGCGAATTCGAGCATCTCGGCAACGGCGTCCCCGAATGTCATCAGGCCGGCATCGTTCTGCCATGCTTCGACGAATTTCGATTCGATGTCGTCGAAGAGGCCGTCCACCGAGGTGCGCCCGTCAGCGCGCCAGCCTTCGGCGGCCTTGGTGATCAACGCCGTGATGCCATTGCGTTCCAGCCAGGCGTCCGCGGCGGCGTACTCGCCCTCGGGCAGGGCGTAGAGCAGGTGACCGTTGATCTCAGTGATGCCGGAGTTGTAGAACTGCCGTGTCATCGCCAGGAAACAGGACTTGTAGGACGGGATCTTCAAGTTCGTGGTGCCCAGGATGAAGGGCTGGTCACGTTCGTCGCCCCGGCTCTCGACCAGGTTCGCCGCCTCGGCGTCTGTGCGCGCGACGATGATGCCGGGCACGCCCATCAGGTCCAACTGGAATCGGGCGGTGTTCAGCCGCTTGATCTGTTCGTCGGAGGGCACCAGAACTTTGCCGCCCTGGTGGCCGCACTTCTTGGTGCCGGGACGCTGATCCTCGATGTGGTAACCCGGGACGCCGGCCTCCACGAAGCGCCGGATCAGGTTGCGCACGTGCGGATCACCGCCGTGCCCGGTGTCGGCGTCGGCGATGATGAACGGCCGGTAATCCACGGCCGGAGTGGCGGCGCGCTGCTCGCCGGTCATCTTCAGGCGCAGGTACTGCTGGTTGCGGTCGGCGGTGAGCAAGGCACGCACCAGTCCGGCCGCCTCGTCGGGAACCTGACTGAGCGGGTAGCTGGCCAGGTCGGGACCCGGGTCTTCGGTGATGGAGCCCTTCGCCGAGGTGGCCCAGCCGCCGAGGTAGATGCCCTCGATGCCGACTCGCTTCATCACCACCGCCTGGCCGGGCGAATACGGGCCGAAGGTGGTGATGCTCTTCTTGGCGGCGAACAGCTCACGCAGCCGCGCGTAGAACGCGGTCGCCGCTTCGCGCGCCACGATGTAGTCGGAGGGGATGGTGCCGCGCTGCTCGACGACTTGGCGGGCACTGTAGAGACGAGTGATGCCTTCGAAACGGGGGCTGTCGAAGTACTTCTGCACCGCCGCGACGTCGGCGTCGACATCGCGTTCGACCGGTGTGCTCGCCGTCGGGTTCGTCTCGATCGTCGTCATGGAAATTCGCTCCCTTTCACCGGATTGATGCGGCGGTCCCAGCTTGCTTCCTCCCCGTATTGTGCCGCCGCACGCTGAGCGATAGCTCGGTTTTGCCTACATCTTCAGCACCGTGCCGCCGATGCCGCTGAACTCGCCCGAAGGCATCGGAATTGGCGGCCGAAGTGGCTAGACTCAAGGTTCATGACGTACCGGTCGGACCGGTGGGCAGAACACTGGGAGCAGGCGCCGCAGCCCGTGGTGGTCGGCCGCTGGGCGGCCCGTCGGATGAGCCGGCGCTTCGCCGGAGTGGGAGTCCGCATTCCGCCCGCTCGGCTACGTCAGATGGCGGCCGGTGCACCGCTGGCGTCGGCTGAGTCGGTCGACTACGCATTCGCCCTTGCCGCCACGGAGATGAAGCATGAGCAGCGACTGGCCCGGGCGCGGCGCAACCGGCGACGCCTGATGCACGCACTCATCGTGGCCGGCCTGATGATCGCTTCACTCAATCTGCTGATCTGCATGGGCTATCTCTTCATCAGCCTGGCGTTGCGCGAACCCGCTATGTGATCCGTCACTGCACCAACTCCATTGTGGTGGAGGTCCTTTGACGCCCGAAGCAGGCTCCGCCGAAGGGTCCGGACACTTAGACTGCGGGGCATGACGCAGTCGCAGCGCCCGACGGCCCTCAAAGGACTGGTCCAGATCGAGGAATGCCTAGACTCCGACGGCGGCATCGTCCTGCCGCCGGGCGAAACCCTGATCTCGCTGATCGACCGCAATATCGCCAACGTGGGGGACGCGGTGGCATTTCGCTATCTCGACTACGCCGGCCAGCTAGAGGGCCAGGCGCTGGAGCTGACCTGGACGCAACTCGGCGAGCGGCTGCGCGCCATCGGCGCCCGGCTGCAAGGCCTCACCGCCCCCGGCGACCGGGTGGCGATCCTGGCGCCGCAGGGACTGGACTACGTGACCGGGTTCTATGCGGCCGTCAAGTGCGCAACCGTCGCCGTACCGCTGTTCGCCCCCGAGCTCCCGGGGCACGCCGAGCGACTGGACACCGCCTTGCGCGACTCCACTCCAACGGTGGTGCTGACCACGGCCGCGGTGCGACAGGTCGTCGACGATTTTCTGGGCCGGCTGCCCCAGCAGTTGCAGCCCCGCGTGGTGGTCATCGACGAGATACCTGACTCGGCGGGGGAGGCTTTCGTGCCCGTCGACATCGATGTCGACGACGTGTCGCACCTGCAGTACACCTCGGGCACTACGCGGCCACCGGTGGGCGTGCAGGTGACCCATCGCTCGGTTGCCACCAACCTGCTGCAGATGATCCTGTCGATCGACATGCTGGACCGAAACACTCACGGGCTCAGCTGGTTACCGCTCTATCACGACATGGGTCTGTCGATGATCGGATTTCCGGCGGTCTACGGCGGGCACTCCACGCTGATCTCGCCGACGGCGTTCATCCGCCGACCGCAGCGCTGGATCAACGCGCTGTCGGACGCCTCGCGGCGCGGCCGGGTGGTCACCGCCGCACCGAACTTCGCCTACGAGTTGACGGCGGCGCGGGGGTTGCCGGCGCCGGATGCCGACGTCGACCTGTCGAACGTGGTGATGATCATCGGATCCGAGCCGGTGAACATGACGGCGATCGCCGCGTTCAACGAGGCGTTCGCGCCGTACGGGTTACCGTCCACGGCCATCAAGCCGTCCTACGGGATCGCCGAGGCCACCCTGTTTGTCGCCACCATCGCCCCCGACGCCCAGGCGAGCGTGCTGTACCTGGACCGCGATCACCTCGGTGCCGGCCGCGCGGCCCCGGTGGCCGCCGATGCCCCCGGGGCGGTGGCCCAGGTCTCGTGCGGGCAGGTGGCCCGCAGCCTGTCGGCGGTGATCGTCGACGCCGCGGCTAGCGCGGAATTGCCCGACGGCCGTATCGGCGAGATCTGGCTGCATGGTGACAACGTCACCGCCGGCTACTGGGGCCGGCCCGATGAGACCCGGCACGCGTTCGGCGCCCGCCTGCGGTCTCGGCTGGACCACGATAGCCATGCCCGGCCGACACCAGCCGACGGTGCGTGGCTGCGCACCGGTGACCTGGGCTTCTATCTCGACGGTGAGCTCTACGTGACCGGTCGTACGGCGGATCTGATAACTCTGGAGGGACGCGCTCACTATCCGCAGGACATCGAGGCCACCGTGGCGGCGGCCGCACCGATGGTGCGTGGCGGTTATGTGGTGGCGTTCGCTGTGCCGGCCGATACTGGGGACCAGCTGGTGATCGTCGCCGAGCGCGCGACCGGCACCGGCCGCAAAGACCCCGCGCCGGCGGTCGAGGCCATCCGCGCCCAGGTACAGCGGGTGCACGGGGTGAACGCCGCCGATGTCCGATTCGTCCGTGCCGGTGCCATCGCACGCACCACCAGCGGAAAGCTGGCGCGGCAGGCCTGCCGGAGACAGTATCTCGGCGGTGCACTGGATTCCCGTTAGAGACTAGGGCCGGCGATGCCGTCCGCCCGCTGAAACTTCGGGGCGTTGGGCCAGGGCCGTTGTGGGCTCGGCGTTTCGGCTACGGATGAAGGCGGTGGCTACGAGTCCGAGCATGATGACGCCGGCCGCGATGTAGCCCACCAGGGTCACGCTGTCGGTCATGGCGCTGCGCGCGGCATCTGCGACGAACTGTGTCCCGGGTTGGGTCGCAAGGCGTTCAATCGCGGCCCCGGCGCTGTCGGTGACGGCGTGCGTGAGGCCGTCCGCCTGCGGGGTGGGGGTGCCCAGGCCAGTCAGGGTGCCGTGCAGCCGGGAGCGGAGCGCACTGAAGAACGTAGTGGTCAACAACGCGATACCCAGCGCCGAACCGAGTTGGCGGAACGCGCTCTGGACGCCGGATGCCTGGCCCGAATTCTGCTCCGGAACATCATTGAGGACAACATTGGTGACCTGTGCGGTCGCGAAGCCCACCCCGATCCCGTAGAAGAACAGCATCCCGGCGAGGTGCCACCATGCGGCGTTGACGTCGGCGACGAAGGCCAGGCCAGCGAGGCCGACCGCCTCGAGCAGGAGTCCCAGCCGGACCAGATTCAGCGGGGTGGCTGTCGAGGCCAGGCCGAAGCTTGCACCACCGGCTACAAAACTTCCGATGGCGATCGGTACCAGGGCCAACCCAGCCTGCACAGCGCTGTAGCCGAGGGTGAACTGCAGCCATAGTGGCAGCACCGCCACGATGCCGAACTCGCCGATTCCGATGATCAGGGTCGCGATGTTGCCATTGCGAAACGAGCCGACCGAGAACAGTCGCACGTCCATCAGTGCCTGGCCGGGATCGGATCCGCGCGTCAGCATCGTCTGGCGGGCAGCGAAACCCGCCAGCGCAGCGGCCGCGACCACGAGTGCGACCGCCACCGGTGACGGGCCGCTGGACCAAGTGTGGCCACCCAGCGTCAATGGTTCCTTCACAGTCAGCCATCCGTAGCTGCGGCCCTCGATCAGACCGAACGCAAGCAGGCCCAGACCGAGCACGGACAACAGCGCGCCGAACACGTCGATGCGCCCCGATGCTCTGGGCGAGCGATCCAGGAAGACTAAGGACGCGCCGAAGATAAGGCCGACCAGGGGGATGTTGATCCCGAAGGCCCAGCGCCACGACACATTTTCGGACAGCCAGCCGCCCAGCAGCGGACCAACCGCCGCCGCCGCCCCGATGGTCGATCCCCACACCGCAAACGCTTGCCCGCGTGCCTTTCCGGTGAAGGATGCGTTCAACAAGGCCAGCGACGTAGGCAAAATCATTGCGGCGCCCGCACCCTGGGCGAAACGCGCGACGATCAACAATCCGCCGGTGGACGCCAGGCCGGCGAGCAGACTCGACGCGCCGAAGATGCTCACACCGGTAAGGAAGACTCTGCGGGCACCGACGATGTCTGCGATACGACCGACCAACAGCAGTAACGCTGCCAGAATAATCGCGTACGACTCTTGAATCCACTGCGCCTGAACAGAATTGACATTTAGGTCTTCGATGATCGAGGGCACGATGACATTGACGATCGTAGTGTCGACCACGATCAGTGCCACCCCTAACGCGATGGCGATCAAGCCCAGCCATCGCCGAGTAGTCGGCGAGGTGTTCACGCGTACCTCCGTAAAATGTCAATCTGACTGCTGAAAGGTGAAGCGGCGGACACCTGTTCGCGGCAGTCAGGCCCGCTTTACCTCGAAGAGCGGAATCGCCCGGCTGGTCTTCTTCTGGTATTCGGCATAGATGGGTTCCATGGCGGTGACTGTCGGAAATGTCGCATCCCGCTCGGCACGCGTCAGCTCGCGGACGACGACGTCATAGGAATCCGTTCCGAGGTCGATGCGTGCTTGCTGGGTGGCCCGCAGGTTGTGCACCCACGCTGGATCACGATCGGCACCGGCGAGGGAGCCGACCAGAATCATCTTCCCCTCGATGAGCAGATAGGACAGTGGGACCACCCGAGGCTGACCCGTTTTAGCGCCAGTCGTGGTGAGCAAGAGCAAGTCTTGACTTTCGAATGGACCCCCGACCTTACCGTCGTTGGCGCGGAATTCGTCGATGACGGTCTTGTTGAATGCCTGCATGGTCTGGGGATCAGGGATCTGGTCGGTCACAACGCTCCTTGCGCGTCCGCGGGTGGAATTCCCGAGAAACCTTTATAATCGAGTCACTTTTGAATGAAGGTAGGCTCGCGGGGTTAGGTTGTCAAGAACATGTGGCGCTCGCCGCGCTGCCGACGAGAAGGTAGGTCAGCGATAGTCATGGACGGTCGGGCTACGTCGGACATCGGCGAACAACACGCTCGCCTGATGGAAGAACTCAGAATCTACGGTTCCGTCTTCAACCAGTTCAGTCGGCTATTCGGGAGTTGGCTCGGGCTGTATTCCACCGATGCCGAGGCACTGTTGGAGATCGTCTACGAAGAGGAGCGCGGCGTTCCGCTCTCGCCTGCGCGTCTGGCGAGCCGTATAGGCCTGTCGTCGGGTGCGACGACATCCCTGCTGAATCGACTCGAGGAGGCCGGGCACATTGTGCGCAGTCGGGAAAGCGCTGATCGACGGGTGGTAACACTGCGCAGCAGTCCGCAGGTACACGCGCGTGCTGACGAATTCTTTGCGACGCTGGCTGTCCAGCTCGACGGGGTGATGTCGCAGTACCGGCCGGAGGTACTGGGTGGCTTCGAGGGCCTGCTCGTGGACCTGCGCACCGCCATGAGCGCTCACTTAGCGGAGCGCCGATCTCCGCAGCGTCGGTAGTCGGGCGCACAGCGGGCGCACAGCGCAGACCTGTCGGGCGCCAAAAATAGCTAGCTAGCCTTCCTAAAGCATCTTGCCGGATCGATGTCGGCCAAGAGATAAGGGGAGGCAATGGACTACGGAGCCCTGCCGCCGGAGATCAACTCGGCGCGCATGTACGCCGGCCCCGGCGCCGCTTCGTTACTGGCCTCAGCGAGCGCCTGGCAGGACTTGGCCGCCGAACTGAACTCCGCGGCCGCGTCCTACGGCTCAGTGATTGCGGGTCTGACGAGTGGTTCCTGGCTGGGTGCCTCGGCGGTGACGATGGCAGCCGCGGCAAGCCCCTACGTCACCTGGCTCAGTGCCACCGGAGCACAGGCCGAGCAGGCTGCCGCTCAACTGACCGCAGCCGTCACGGCCTACGAATCCGCCTACGCGGCTACCGTTCCGCCGCCGCTGATCGCCGCCAACCGCACCCTGCAGCAGACCCTGATCGCGACCAATCTCCTCGGGCAGAACTCCGCGGCGATCGCTACCACCGAGGCGCAATACCTCCAGATGTGGGCACAGGACGCCGCAGCCATGTACGGCTACGCCGGCGGGTCGGCGGTCGCCACCCAGGTCACGCCGTTCATCTCACCGCCGCAGACGACTGACCCGTCCCGGCAGGCCGGCCAGGTCGCCGTCGCCGCACAGTCGGCCGCCGCGACCACCGGTACCGACACTGAGGCGTTGATGACGCAAGGGCCGCAACTACTCTCGACGACCCCGACAGCTCTACAGGCGCTGGCCGCACCCACCGAGGAGGCGTCGACGGGCGGGTCGATGTCGTCGTCGATGTCGAGCCTGAACTCGCTGATGATGCCGATGCGCATGGCGATGATGCCGATGAGCATGCTGATGCGGATGCTCATGGGCGGCACCAACGGGGCCAAGGGCGCCGCAGCCGGTGTGGCGGCCGCCGGTGGTGCGGCTACGGGCCTACTCAGCTCCGCCGGTGGCGCGGCCAACACCGTGACGTTGACCGGTTTCTCCGGCGGATCGGCGGCCACCGCCGGGCTGGGCCGAGCCGCCTCGATCGGCGCGTTGTCGGTGCCGCCGGCCTGGACCGGTCTGGGTGTGGCCGGCTCTCCGCTGGCCACGACGCTGCCGTCGGTCGGTGGGGTAGCGGCCCCGGCAGCGGGGATGGGCAACGCGGCCGCGGTACCGCCGATGGTGCCCTTCGGCAGCCTGGCCGCGCGCGGTGGCGTAGGCGGCTCGCCCACCCACTACGACTTTCGGCCTACGGTGATCCCGCGGTCACCGGCGGCGGGGTAGCGGCCGCGGCGGCTTCGACGGGAACGGGACAGCTCGGCGCCGACCGCACGCGCCGGATGTTTTGCGGCCACCAGAACCACCGGCCCAGCAGCGCCGCGATCGAGGGCGTCAGGAACGAGCGCACGATCAGGGTGTCGAACAGCAGGCCGAGCCCGATGGTGCTGCCGGCCTGACCGATCGAATACAGATCGCTGGCCGCCATCGACATCATCGTGAACGCGAACACCAGCCCCGCGGCGGTCACCACCGAGCCGGTGCCGCCGATCGAGCGGATGATCCCGGTCTTGATCCCCGCACCGATCTCCTCCTGGAACCGGGAGACCAGCAACAGGTTGTAGTCCGAACCGACCGCCAGCAGGATGATCACCCCGAACACCGGTGCGATCCAGTTCAATTGGAGGCCGAGGATGTGCTGCCACACCACCACGGTCAGACCGAACGCCGCACTCAGCGACAGCAGCACCGTCCCGACGATCACCGCGGAAGCGACCAGTGCCCGGGTGATCAGCAGCATCACGATGAAGATCAGCGTCACCGCCGCCGCCCCGACGATCAGGATGTCGTAGGTCGAGCCGACTTGGATGTCCTTGTACACCGCCGCGGTTCCGGTGAGGTAGAACTTGGCACCGGTCAGCGGTGTTCCCTTCACCGCGTCGTGAGCGGCGGCCAGCATCGGCTCGACGAACGAGATGCCCTTGGGCGTGGCCGGGTCGGCGTCGTAGGTGACGATGAACCGCGCCGCCTTACCGTCCGGGGACAAGAACAGCTTGAGGCCCTTCTGGAAATCGGGGTTGTCGAAGGCCTCCGGGGGCAGATAGAAGTAGTCGTCCGCCTTGGAGGCGTCGAAGGCCCGGCCCATCTCGGTGGCCGTGTCGGTCATCCTCGACATCTGGGTCACCAACCCGGAGAAGCTCGAATGCATGGTGAGCAGGCTGCCCTGCATGGATTTCGCCACCGCGATCATCGGGTCGAACTGCCCGACCAGCTGCGGCATCACCGCATTCACCTCGGCCATGTCGGCCAGCAGCGGCCGCATGTCCTCACTGAACTTGTCCATGCCGTCGTAGGCGTCGAAGACCGACCGGATCGCATCACACGCCGGGATGTTGAAACAGTGCTGCTCCCAGTAGAAGTAGTTGCGGATCGGGCGCACGACATCGTCGAAATCTGCGATGTGGTCGCGGATCTCGTCGACGGTCGCGGTGACCGTGGCCATGTCGACGCTCATCTTGTCGGTGGTGCTGTTCATCTGGTTGACCAGGTCGCGCAGTCGCACCATGGAGTCGACGGTGGCGCCCAGGTCGTCGCTCATCGTGACCATGTCCGACAGCCGGTCCGTCATGAACTGCAGGTTCTCTTGGATCGGGACGGCCTGCATGCTGATCTGGAACGGTATCGAGGTGTGGTCGATCGGGCTGCCCAACGGGCGGGTGATGCTCTGCACCCGTTCCACTCCGCGGCTCCGAAACATGTTCTTGGCAATCCGGTCCAAGATGATCATGTCGGCAGGATTCCGAAGATCGTGGTCGCTTTCGACCATCAGGACATCGGGGTTCATCCGGGCGGCACTGAAATGGCGTTCGGCGGCGTCGTAGCCGACGTTCGCGGGCAGGCTCGCGGGGATGTAGTGGCGGTCGTTGAAGCTGATCTTCATGCTGGGCACCGCCAGCATTCCGGCGAGGGTGACCAGCAGCGCCGCCACGAAAACCGCACCGGGCCAGCGGACATTGGCGGTTCCGATCCGCCGCCAGCCGCGACCTTTGACCCGCTTGGGCTCCAGCAGGCCGTGCCGGGTGGCGATCGCGACGATGGCCGGGGCCACGGTGAGCGCACCGGCGATGACCACCAGCAGACCCAGCGCCGACGGGATGCCCAGGGCCTTGAAGTAGGACAGCCGGGCGAAATGCAGACACAGTGATGCGCCCGCGATGGTCAGGCCCGAGCCCAAGATGACATGCCAGGTGCCGCGAAACATCGAGTACCAGGCGGTCTCGGGGTCTTCGCCGGCATTGCGGGCTTCGTGGTAACGCCCGATCAGGAAGATCGCGTAGTCGGTCCCGGCCGCGATCGCCAGCGACGACAGCATCGCGACCACGAACGTCGAAAAGCCTAGTAGGCCATGATGTCCGAGGAGTGCGACGAGGCCACGCGCGCTGCCCATTTCGAAGCCCACCATCACCAGTGCGAGCGCCACGGTGGCGGCGGAACGGTAGACGATGGCCAGCATAATGATGATGACCACTCCGGTCACGCCCATCATCTTGAGCATGCTCTTGTCGGCAGCTTCGTTCATATCGGTGGTCAGCGCGGCCTGGCCGGTGACATAGGCCTTCACACCGTCCGGTGTTGGGACCGAGGCGACGATCGTGCGGACCGCATCGACCGACTCGTTGCCCAGGGTGCTGCCCTGATCACCCGCGGTGTTGATCTGCGCATAGGCGGCCTTGCCATCGGTGCTTTGCACTCCGGCGGCGGTGATCGGGTCGCCCCACAGGTCCGCGATGTGCTGGACGTGTTCGTGATCGGCCGCCAGTTTGGCGATCACGGTGTCGTAGTAGCGGTGCGCCTCGGGCCCCAGTTCGGTCTCGCCCTCGAGCACCAGCATCACCATGGCATCGGAGTCGAATTCGTCGAACGTGGCTCCGATGTGCTTGGCCGCGATCATCGACGGCGCGTCCTGAGGCGACATCGTCACCGCGTTCTCCCGCGCCACCGACTCGATCGGCGGGACCAGCACATTGAGCCCGACGGTCAGTAGCAGCCAGAAGATCACCAGCGGCCAGGCCAGCCGGCGAACCGCCCGCATATACCCCGGGCGAGGGGTGCTGTGCCCGCTCATGCGCCTTTGACCAGACAGAACACCTGGGCGTGGTGCCCGGTGGCCAGCTGCTCGTCCTTGACGGCGCCGTTGACCGTGATGCGGCAGCCGATCTGGTCGCCATCACCTTGGGCGACCAGGTTGCCGATGACAGATGGACTTGTGGTGGTCATGGTGTGGCTCCAGGGCAGGCCGGTGAACGTCGCCTGTGCGGGCTGGGCCTCGGGGTTCAGATAGCTCACCGATCCGGCCACAGTGTGAGAGCCGAAAACCTCGTAGCGGACCTGCTTTTCGTTGATCGAGTTGATCACCTGCGAACCGCTGCCGTCCCAGCGAAAGATCTCGTCGGCGCCGAACACACCGCGCAGGTTGACGACTGCCAGTGTTCCGACGACCGCCGCCGACGCGACCACGACGGGCACCCAGGCTCGGCTCACGATCGCGCGCATACCCATCACGTCTTGATTCCCTCCACTCGGCTGCTTCGTGAATACTATACCCCGTAGGGTATATGAATATTCCCGAAGAACCCCAGGGGGTATGGGGAGGCGGGTTAGTCGTTGCGGTACCGCGGCTGGGCGGCGACGGCTTCGCCGAGCCAGCGGCGCAAGAATCGCCGCAGCTCGTCGGGTGAGCGGTCGGGGTCGTTGGGCGCCACGACGAACGAGAGCATGATCCGCAGGGTGAACTCCACGAGTTCGCGCAGCGCCGCCTCGTCGTAGCCGTGCCGCGCCCAGTCGACATCGAACCGCCCGATCATGCGCATCCCGAAGGCGCGGGCCTCCTCGGAGGCCATCTCGCGATTGTGCGCGGACGACGACGACAGCATGGCGCCCAGGTGTGGGGAGCGGGCCACCGCGTCCAGGGTGTAGACCGCACCTTCGGCGAGCGCTTCGGCGGGATCGTGGATGCCGTGCACGTGGTCGGTGAGCCGGTCGAGGAAGTCGTCGACCGAGGCGATGGCCACGGCACGCATCAGCGCATCGGCGGTGGGGAAGTAGCGATACACCGTCTGCCGGATCACCCCGAGTGACGTGGCGACGTCGGCCAGTGACACCGCCGAACCGGTCTTGGCGACCAGTTCGACGGCCGCGGCGATGATCCGCCGGCCGGCCTCCTCGTCGGTGTGTGGCGGGTTGCCTCCCCAACCGCGTCGGCGTGCCATCAGTGGCCTGCTTGACAAGCTTGGTGCATCGAACAATCATACGCGAAGACGTCCAGTTGTATGTTCTGAGCTGAGGTAGCGATGACTGACCTGATCGTGCGCAAATTGCGCTTCGCGTTCGCCGAGTACCCCGTGCCGTTCCTGTGGAACGAAGCGAACCCGGCGTTCTCGTCGATGGCCAACGCGGTCTCGCTGCTGGCGATCGGCTTCGAGAAGATGATCGGCGGGATGATCGCCGAGGCGATGCCGCTGATCACCGACCCGGTCGTCGCCGAAGAGGCCGACGCCTTCGTGCGCCAGGAGGGCCAGCACTCGATGGCCCACCGCGGCCATGCGAAGGCATTGGTCAGGGCCTACCCGGGGCTCAAGGAAACCGTCGACGAATGCAACGCCATGTTCGACAAGATGGCCGCCGAAAAGTCGCTGGACTACCGGCTGGCCTACACCGCCGACCTCGAGGCGACCTTCACCCCGGTGTTCAAGCTGATGCTCGACCACGACAACACCCTGTTTGCTCCGGGCGACGACCGGGTGGCGTCACTGTTCTTGTGGCACTTCGTTGAGGAAGTTGAGCACCGCAGCTCGGCGCTGATCATCTACGACCACGTCATCAACGATCCGTGGTACCGGATGCGGATGGCGCCGTCGATCTTCAAGCACGTGATGAGCGTGATCAAGGTGGCGTGTGAGGGTTTCAATCGGCACGTTCCATTGGCGGACCGCAAGGTTGACGCGCTGTCACTGTTCAGTACCTACCGCGCCAAGCAGGCTTGGCGGCGACGGGTTCCGTTCGGCTGGCCCGCGGACGAGGGCCCGGTCTGCGATGCCTTCAAACATCTGCCAAAGCGCGAAATGGCCACCGCGGTAGCCGGTATCATCCGCAGCCAGCTGCCCAATCACAAACCGGCTCACGAGAAGATCCCGGTCCTGGCCAACGAGTGGTTCGCCCGTTATGACGACGGCTACGACGTGACCAAGTGGTACACCGCTGAAGAGAAGAGCGCCTGATGCCCGACTTGTGTGCCCCGACGTTCGAGCGCCTCGCCGAGTCGCTGGGTTTCTCCTGCGGTGAGGCCGGGGGATTGCTGGAATTCCGCAACCCCTTGCAGCTCGAGAACTGGACCCTGCCGGTCCTGGAGATCACCGTGATCACCGGGGCCGTGCTGGCGCTGATCTACGCGATCGTCCGGTACCGCCGCGGCGATGCCACCAACTTGGCGCTGTGGTTCGGGGCGATCGCCTATCTGCTGATCATCGAACCGCCGCTGTACTTCCCGGGCGCGTTCGGCATCGCCGATCATGTCGACACGATGTTCGCGCACAACGTGTTCACGGTCGACTTCATGTGGGGGCGGCTCCCGCTGTACATCGTCGCGATCTATCCGATGATGGCCACCATTTCCTTCGAGATCGTCCGGATCCTGGGCGTGTTCCGCCGCTACGGTGCGATCATCGGGGCCATCTGCGTGGGCTTTGTCCACCACGCGTTCTATGAGATCTTCGACCACCTCGGCCCGCAGCTGCGCTGGTGGGAATGGTCGGTGGACAACCCGCTGAACCAACCGATGTTCACCTCGGTGCCGATGGGCAGTGTCGTGGTGTTCGCGGCGCTGTGGCCGGCGTCGCTGGCGTTCTGTGTCCAACTGTTGGTGGGTCGTCAGGTCGATCACGGCCGGAGATTCGGTGGGATGCAGGTGTTGTGGCGCACGATCGTGATCGGCATCCTGGCGTCGCTCGGGACGGGCATCCTGCCGCTGCCGGCGACCCTGCTCGGTGCCGCCACCGACGGCAAGCTACTCGGGATCGCCTATGCCGTCGAACTTCTCATCATCGCCGCGGTGGCCATCCCGGTGTTGATCATCCAGTGGCGGCGCTTGCGGCTCAATCTTTTTGCCGCCGGCCGCTACGACAACCCGCTGATGGTCCGCTACGCCGCGGTGTATCTGTCGGTCATGACCGTGCTGTGGCTGACGGCCTTGCCGGCCTACCTGGATGCGTCGGGCGGGCTGACCGCTAACGGTGACCCGGTGGGATGCCTGTGGTACGTGGTGCTGTGCTTCGTGGTGGCTTACTTGAGTGTGGTGGCGGCGGCCACCGTTCCACCGATCCGGGTGCCCGACGTCGACACCGCCTGACGGGCTTGGCAGACTGTTGCCATGGCGCAGATCACGTTAAAGGGAAACCAGATCAACACCGTTGGCGAGTTGCCGGCCGTCGGTTCGGCAGCACCGGCGTTCAGTTTGACCGGAACCGACCTGAGTGTGGTGGACAGTGGGCAGTTCGCCGGTAAGCCGGTTCTGCTGAACATCTTCCCGTCGGTCGACACTCCGGTCTGTGCGACCAGCGTGCGGACCTTCAACGAGCGGGCGGCCACCGGCGGGGCTGTGCTGTGTGTCTCCAACGACCTGCCGTTCGCCCAGAAGCGGTTCTGCGGTGCCGAGGGCATCGAGAACGTCACCAGTGCCTCGGGCTTCCGGGACAGCTTCGGTGCCGACTACGGGATCACCATCGCCGACGGTCCGCTGGCCGGGCTGCTCGGCCGGGCGATCGTGGTGATCGGCGCGGACGGCAACGTCGCCTACACCGAGCTGGTGCCGGAGATCGGCCAGGAGCCGAACTACGACGCGGCGTTGGCGGCGCTGACCGGGGCCTGAGGACCCGGTCAGCTCGGGAGGTCAGCGGCCCCGCCACTGCGGTGGCCGCTGCTCCCGCCAGGCCTGAAGTCCCTCGGCGACGTCCTCGGTCGCCGCGGCGACCTTGCGCATCGTTTCACCGAACCGCACGGCGTCGATCCAGCTCATGTCGGTGCTGCGCCATGCCACTTCCTTGGTGGCTCGCTGCGCCAGGGGGGCGGCCTTGGTGAGGGTGTGTGCCCAGGCTCGGGCTGTCGCCTGCAGGGCGTCGGGTTCGACGACTTTCCACACCAGGCCGATGTCCATAGCGCGTTGCGCACTCATCGGCTCTCCGGTCAACAGCAGCTCCATCGCATTGGCCCAGCCCACTCGCTGCGGTAGCCGGATGGCCCCGACGATGGTGGGCACCCCGAGGGTCACCTCCGGGAAGCGGAATACCGCATCGGTGCTGGCAATGATGAAGTCGCAGAACAACAGTCCGGTGAGGCCGTAACCCACGCACGGGCCGTGCACGGCGGCGATCGTCGGCTTAAAAAGCTCCATGCCGGACTCGAACGAGTTGATCGTGGGCTTCTCCCAGAACGTGCCGGGAAAAGTGCCGACCGCGCCCGCTGAGTCCTTGAGATCGGCGCCGGCGCAGAACACGTCGCCTTCGGCGGTGAGAATCCCGACCCAGGCGTCCTCCTCGGCGCGGAATCGGTCCCAAGCGGCGTTGAGGTCGGTGCGCATCGTCCCATTGATGGCGTTGCGGGCCTCGGGCCGGTTCAGCGTGATGGTCGCGATGTGGTCGTGGCACTCATAGGTGACCAGCTTCATGGCTGCACCGTACCGTCGGAGTGGTGCGATGGATCGTGGACGCGATGAACGTGATCGGTGCGTGTCCAGACGGCTGGTGGAAGGACCGCCACGCCGCGATGGTCCGTCTGACCCGGCAGCTGGAGGCCTGGGCGGCGGCGCAGGACGGGGAAGTCACCGTGGTCTTCGAGAAGCCGCCGTCGCCGCCCATCGAATCGGATGCCGTCATGATCGCGGCGGCGCCGCGGCCCGGTGCCAACTCCGCCGACGACGAGATCGTGCGGCTGGTCCGGGCCGACGACCGACCGCGCGACATCACCGTGGTGACCTCTGATCTTGCCCTGGTGGAGCGAGTCACCACAGCGGGGGCGGCCACCTGCCCGGCGGCACGGTTCCGCAGGCTCATCGAGGAGGCGTGATGGAGCCGCAACTGTTTCGGCCTCGACCGCCGCTGTCGGAGAGCATCGCGTACTTCGGGTACTGGGACCGCCGTAGCGGCGGACCACACCGGAGTCGAGCCTTGCCGCGGGGAGCGGCGACCATCGTCATCGATATCGGTGACCGGCCGGAGGTGGATTTTTTCGGCGCCGACGCGCGCACCCGGGTGAGAGTGCCACCCGCGTTCTTCATCGGCGCCGGCACCGCGTCCTACGTGACACACATCGACACGGCGCAGACCGTCATCACAGTGCACTTTCGCCCCGGCGGTGCGTTGCCGTTCTTGGGCGTCGCGCAGGGGGAGTTGACGGATGCCTGCGTCGGGTTTGGCGAGCTGTGGGGGCGTGCGGCGGTGACGTTGCGCGAGCGGCTGGCCGAGGCCACCTCAGCTACCGCGCGGGTGATGCTGCTCGAAGCGTTCCTCGCGAACCGGTTGCAGGATGAGCAATTCGCGCCGCACCCGGACGTGACCGCGGTGCTGGACGGCGCTGAACGCAATCCGTCGATGCGCGTCGCTGATGCGGTTACCCTCACCGGCTCATCGGCCAAACGGCTGATCAACATGTTTCGCGTGCAGGTCGGTCTGACGCCCAAGGCGTATTTGCGGGTCCGGCGGCTGCAGGCCGCCCTGCGGCGCCTCGACGAAGGAATGTCGGGAGGTGCCGCTATTGCCGCTGAGCTTGGGTACTTCGATCAAGCGCACTTCGTGCGGGAGTTTCGGGCGTTCACCGAGACCACGCCCACCCAGTACCTGCGGCGCCGTTCATGGTTGGCCGGACACGTTGATCTTGCCGAGGATCCGTCGGTGCCGTTGAGGTGAACGGTGACAAAAATATCCAAGCCAACCACCGTCGCCCTCGCCGAAGATGAGGTCATGTACCGCACCCGAGAAGCCGTCGCCAGCACCGGAATCCTGGTCGCCGCGATCCGCGCCAAGGAATCCTCCCGCGATGACGCCCTGTTCCACGACCCGTTTGCGGACAAACTGGCGGGGGAGGACGGCCGACGGATGCTGGCGGCGGCCATCGCCAACTCCGGTGAGCAGTCGACCTGGCAGATCGTCGTCCGTACCCGTTTCTGGGATGAGGCCCTACTCCGGGCGGGACTCACCCAGGTGGTCATTCTGGCGGCCGGCATGGACGCCCGGGCCTACCGGCTGCCCTGGCCGGAACACACCACCGTCTACGAAGTGGATCAACCAGCGGTCATCACGGCCAAAACCGAGCTGCTCGCCGGCGATGAGCCGCGTTGCCGGCGGGTGCCGCTCGGTATCGACCTGGCCGAGGACTGGCCTGCTGCACTAGAGGCCGCGGGTTTTCACGCGACCGTTCCCAGCATCTGGCTCATTGAGGGGCTGCTGCAGTACCTGGACGAGGCCGCGGTACGCGCGCTGTTCGCCCGTGTCGACGCGTTGTCGGCGTCCGGCTCGGTGCTGCTGTACGACGTGGTCGGCAAGACGCTGCTGGAAGCGCCGTCGATGGCGCCGTTGTTGCAGTCCATGGCACAGCAGGGTTCACCTTGGCTGTTCGGCACGAACGAGCCCGGAGAGCTCGCCGAACGACTCGGTTGGTCGGCCGCGGTGACTGAGGTGGCCGAGCCGGGTAACCGGTGGAACCGCTGGTTCCCGTCGGTGACCGCCGCGGCCGGATCGGATGTGCCGCGCGGCTACTTCGTCGAAGCGCTGCGATAGCTGGCCGCGCTGGCACCCGCGCGACGTCCGGCGAACACACAGTCGGCGATCGACAGCCCGCTGACGTAGGACTGCGAGGCAATCCCGATGGCGGTGCGCCCGGCGCTGTAGAGCCCGGGAATCGGACTACCGTCGGCGTCGATCACCGCGCCGGTGTCCTCGCAGACTCGGACCCCTCCCAGGGTGAGCATCGGGGTGGGGCGTAAGACGTTGGGCCGCACCGAGATATCCATCAGAGTGAACGGCCCCTGATCGATACGCCGGCAGAAGTCTGCGGGCTTGCCGGCCGGGTCTACGGCGCCGGCGTCGATAGCGTCGTTGTGCGCGGCGACGGTGGCCTGCAGGCCCTCGGCATCGATGCCGGCGGCCCGAGCCACCTCGGCCAGCGTGGCACCCCGCACCGCGCCGCCGAATATCAGCGCGGCGCCCTGGGCGCGCTGGAACCACAGCGTCTGGGTGAGCAGTTGGCGCCGGGCCTCCGACATGAGGCGGGCGTCGGCCAGGATCCAGCCCCGGCTGCCATGGTTCTTCACCATGGCCTGTCCGACCGCGGCGCCGTAGCGGGACTCGTCGATCACCCGCCGGCCGTCGGCATCGACGATGATCGCGGAGATGAATGCGCTCGGGGGCGTGATGAACTTCCACACCGAGACGTTGTCCATCCGATCGGGAACCGCTCCGACGCTCTCGACCAGCGCGATGCCGCTCCCGTCGTCACCGCTGGTTCCCAGGGGCAGGCCGCCGTTGAACTCGGGTGCGTAGCGCTTGCGCCACTCGGTGTTGGCGATGAAGCCGCCGGCGCAGATGATCACCCCGCGCCGCGCGATGATCTCGATGGTCTGGCCGTAGCGCTGCTGCAGCTTCGCCAGTCGCCGGTCCATCGCGGCGCGCAGCGGCGGGTAGTAGACCCCGGGCTTCGATGAGAGCGCGGCCAGGCGAGCGTAGCGGCGCTGGATACGGCGCGGTGCCCGTCCCATGGTGGTGGCCCGTACGCCGATCACCCGGCCGGACGGGTCCTGCAGCAGTTCGGTGACTTCTGTGTGCGGACGGAAGTCCACACCGAGCTTGCGGGCCGATTCGGCAAGCGGTGCGTAGATCTTCTTGCCGGACGTGCCTTTGCCGTAGGCGCGGTGCCCGCGCTGCACCGGCGGGGTGTGGGCGCGGAAGGCGCCGGCGTTCTCGCTGCCCGAGTGGTACAGGTAGTAGCGATTGTTGGGAAAGGACGTCTTGTAGGGGCACAGGCCGGAGTTGAACGGCACCCCACGGGCCTGCAGCCAGTCGATCATCTCCGGGCTGCCGTCGACGAACCGCTGCAGCGTTTCGGGCCGGACCGCGTCG
>Ga0182738_1001225_pt1 | contig 32792 bp, 29 predicted proteins | sample eDN5th30CBELigMG_FD_128876 | JGI IMG/M metagenome (GOLD analysis project Ga0182738, IMG submission 128876) | Enriched Miracle-Growth compost microbial communities from Emeryville, California, USA - eDNA 5th pass 30_C BE-Lig MG (version 2)... ...
CGGCCGGGCCCGATTCCAGCAGCGTCACCGGCCGCTCGGCCGCCTCGCGCGGCCGGGTCAGGCCGCCGTTGGACTGCATCAGGCACACGCCCGCGGCCACGCCGGACTCGGCGATGCGGTCCTCCAGCGCGCGCAGGTAGCTGGCGCAACGCGGGCCCAGCGAGGCGTTGACCACCGTGGTGCTGGTGCGCTCGTATTCGAAGATTTCCGGGTTGACGTCGATCGAGGCCGTGACGAAGGCGCCGGGCAGCAGCCGGCGCGCCAGTTCCGCCGCCTGCCGCTCGTGCTCGGGATTGCGGTAGGAATGCAGGAAGCACAGCGCCACCGCCTCCACGCCGTCCTCGCGCAGCCGGTCCAGCTCGCGCTCCAGCTCGGCCGGATCGAAGGCGGCGATCTCGCTGCCGTCGTGCCGGTGGCGCGCGCCGACCTCGCGCCGCCACATGCGCGGCACCAGCGGCGCCGGCGCGTCGAAATGCATGTCGTAGAGATCGGCCCGGTCGTGCCGCGAGGCGCGGCGGATCTCCAGCACGTCGCGAAAGCCCTGGGTCGTGATCAGGCCGGTGCGCGCGCCCTTGCCCTCGACCAGCAGGTTGGTGGCGATGGTCGTGCCGTGGCCGACGAAGCCGATGTCCGCGCTGGTCCGCCCGCTTTCGCGCAGCACCGCGCGTATGCCGTCCAGCACCCCGGCGGCCGGGTCGTCGGGCGTGGTGGGCACTTTCACGGCCCACACGCGCCGGTCGGCCTGGTCGACCAATATCACGTCGGTGAACGTCCCTCCCACGTCCACCCCCAGCCTGCTCGTACCGCTCGTCGTCATGGCGCTGTGCCTTCCCTGTCGTTGATGTCCTGCGCCGGCGCGCCGGCCGAGCCGGCGGCCAGCATGGCGGCGATCTGCGCATCCGGATAGCCGGCCTGCGCCAACACCGCCGCGGTGTGCTCGCCCAGCAGCGGCGCGGCGCTGCGCACCGCGCCCGGCGTGGCCGAGAGCTTGACCGGCAGCCCCGCCATGCGCACGGCGCCGGCCTGCGGGTGCTCGGTCTGCACCACCATTTCGCGCGCCAGCACCTGCTCGTCAGCCACCACCTTGTCGATGGAATTGACCGCCGAGCAGGGCACGCCCTCGGCGCCCAGGCGGGCGACCCAGTCGGCCACGGTGCGCCGCGCGAACTCGGCCGACAGCAGCGGCACCAGCACGGGGCGGTTGGCCGCGCGGCGGTCGGCGCTGGCGAAGCGCTCGTCGGCGATCCATTCCGGGCGCTCGACGGCGCGGCACACGCCCTGCCACATCCTTTCGGTGAAGGCGGCCACCACCACCCAGTCGTCCTGGGCCTCGAAGGCCTGGTAGGGCACCGACACCTGCGAGGCCGCGCCGCGGCGCACCGGCGCGCGGCCGGTGGCGAAGTAATAGGTCAGGTGGTAGGACAGCATGGCCAGTTGCCCTTCCAGCAGCGAAGTGTCGACCCGCTGCCCGCGCCCGGTGCGGTGGCGCGCCTGCAGCGCCATCAGCACGCCGATGACGCCGTACATGCCGGCGCCCACGTCGGCCACCGACAGGCCGGACTTGACCGGGCCGCGGCCCTGCTCGCCGGTGATGCTCATGTTGCCGGAGAAGGCCTGCATGAAGATGTCGTTGGCGCGGTCGTGGCGGCGCGGCCCGCTGGGGCCGAAGCCGCTGATGCTGCAGTAGATCAGGCCGGGGTTGAGCGCGGCCAGCGCCTCGTAGCCCAGGCCCAGCCGGTCCAGCGCGCCGACGCGGAAGTTGTCGATCACCACGTCGGCCCCTTCGGCCAGGCGCCGGAAGGCCTGCGCGCCTTCGGGCGTCTTCAGGTCCAGGGCGACGCTGCGCTTGTTGCGGTTGGCCGCGGCGAAGTAGTACGACAGCCGGCCCGGGAAATACGGCGGCCAGCGGCGGCTTTCGTCGCCGCCGTCCGGGTTCTCGACCTTGACGACATCGGCGCCGTAGTCGGCCAGCGTCATGCCGCAGAAGGGGCCGGCCATCGCCACCCCCACTTCCAGCACCTTGACGCCGGCCAGCGGCGCCAGCCCGTCTCCTGCTTCCACGTCGCCTCCGTTTAATTCGCTATGCGAATTTATTATTTGCATAGAGAAATTAGAACCTGGACGTGCCCGGGCTGTCAAGACTGCGAATTGAGTATTTGCACGATAATTCGGGATAATCCCCCGCTATCCCCTTTGCCTGCGAGAGAACCGCCGTGCCCCGCGCCAAGCCGAAAGAGACCGAGGATTCCGGCCCCGCCGACGCCAAGACGGACCGCCAGTTCGTCACCGCGCTGGCGCGCGGGCTGGACATCCTGCGCTGCTTCACGGAGAAGCGGGCCGAGCTCAGCAGCAGCGAAATCGCCCAGCTCACGGGCCTGCCGCAGCCCACCGCCTGGCGCCTGTGCTACACGCTGGTCAAGTGCGGCTTCCTGGTGTCCCTGCCGTCCAAGGACAAGCTGCGCCTGGGCATGCCGGTGCTGGGCCTGGGCCTGGCGGCCCTGTCCATGACCCACTTCGGCGAAGTCGTCCAGCAGGAAATGCAGCGCCTGGCCGACGACTTCCACGCCGCGGTGTCGATCGCGGTGCCCGACCGGCTGGAGATGCTGGTGCTCAAGCGCGCGCGCAGCGACGGCATGCTGCTGGTCAACCTGCACGTGGGCTCGCGCCTGCCCATCGCCACCTCGTCGCTGGGCTGGGCCTACGCGGCCAGCCTGCCCGAGGCCGAGCGCGCCCAGCTGCTGGAGCAGCTCGCGGCGGCGCACGGCGACGACTGGCCGCAATTGCGCGAACACATGACGCAGGCCATCGCCGGCTTCGGCCGGCGCGGCTACGTCGTCAACTCCAGCCACTACCACCCCGAGATCAACGCCATCGCCGTGCCCATCGTCGGCGAGCAGCCGCGCGACACGATGGTGATCACCTGCGGCGGGCCCGCCACGCTGGTGCGGGTGCCGCAGCTGGAAAGCGAGGTGGCGCCGCGCCTGCTCGAGCTGGCCGCGACGATCCGCGCGGTCAACGCCTCGTCGGGCGGCGGCGGGCTGCCCTGGATGCGCTGAGCGCCGCGGCGCCGGCGCGGGATTAAAGTCCCCCAGGCGACCCCTCCCCTCGATGGCCCGGCCGGGGCCGCGACACATACCCATAAAGTCGCGCACCTGGAGGAGGCATCATGGAACTGCGCCAGCTTCGCTATTTCGTCCGCACCGTCGAGATGGGCAGCATCAGCCGTGCGGCCAACGACCTGCACACCGTTTCGTCCACCCTGAGCCAGCAGATCAGCCGCCTGGAAAGCGCGCTGGCCACCCGCCTGCTGCAGCGCACCGCGCGCGGCGTCGTGCCCACCCAGGCCGGCCTGGAGTTCTTCCGCGAGGCGCAGCTGGCGCTGCGGCACGCCGACCAGGCCGCGTCCGTGGCCCAGCAATCGCGCGGCTCCGGGCGCGTCAGCATCGGCCTGGCGCCCAGCACCGCAGCCGTGCTGGGCCTGCCCCTGATGAAAGCCATGCACGAGCGCTACCCGGACGTGCGCGTGCACCTGGTCGAAAGCCTGTCCGGACACCTGTCGGCCATGCTCAACGCGCGGCAGATCGACCTGGCCGTGCTGTTCGACATCGACGCGGCCTGGCGCTGGGACGTGATGCCGCTGGTCGAGGAGAAGATCTACCTGATCGAGCGCGCCGACACGCCCGCCGCGGCGGGCTCGGCCAAATGCATCGGCCTGGCCGCGCTGCGCAACGTGCCGCTGATCGTGCCCAGCCCCATCCACGGCCTGCGCGGCACGCTCAACGCCGCCTTCGCGCGCGCCGGGATCAAGCCGCGCATCGCCACCGAGATCGATTCCCTGGGCATGCTGATCGACGCCATCGACTACGGCCTGGGCGCCACGCTGCAGCCCTGGGCGGCGGTGGCGCGCTTCGCCGACGCGCGCAAGCGCTTCCGCCTGACCGAGATCGAGGGCGTGGTGCGGGTCAACTCGCTGTGCTGCCTGTCCAACGACGAGCTGCCCATGCCGGCGCTGGGCGCGCGCATCGCGGTGGCCGACTGCGTGCGCGAGCTCACGCGCAGCCACGGCTGGCAGGGCGCGTGCGCGACCCTTCACGATTCGTGATACCGCCATGCCCGAACGCGGGCTTACCGGCGCCGGACCGCCTCCCTAGAATGGCTTCACGATAAACAGCCCGATGTCCCGATGCCCCGACGGCCGCGCCCGGCCGGGCATCGGCGCGATACACCGGCGCAATACGGAGGACGGACAGACATGGGAAACCTGCGCGACCGCACCGCCATCATCGGCGTGGGCAACAACGAATACCGGCGCATGCCCGCCTCGGTCAGCCCGCTGGTGCCGCTGGCCGCCGCATTCAGGAACGCGCTGGACGACGCGGGCCTGCAGCGCGACGACATCGACGGCATCCTGGTCAACATCGGCACGCCCTTCGGAGTCGACTACGACCAGGTCAGCGAGGCCTTCGGCCTGGACATCCGCTTCTCGGACCAGACCTGGACGCACGGCCGGCAGATGTCGGCGGTGCTGGGCCACGCCGCCATGGCGGTGGACGCGGGCCTGGCGAACTACGTGGCCTGCGTGTGCTCGATCAACTGGGCGCGCGCCGGCACCGTGGGCGCGCAGGGCCAGTTCCAGGACGACCGCGAGATCGGCGGCGCCCACTTCGAGCACCCGCACTACGGCATGACCTCGCCCGGCGGCGCCTGGGCCATGGCGGCGCGCAAGTACTTCGACCGCTACGGCGCCACCAGCGCCGACCTGGCCGAGGTCTGCGTGGCGATCCGCAAGCACGCGCTGCGCAACCCGCAAGCCGTGATGAAGGCCCCGCTGACGGTCGACGAGCACCAGTCCTCGCGCTACGTGTGCGAGCCGCTGCACCTGTTCGATTACTGCCAGACCATAGGCGGGGCCTGCGTGGTCATCGTCACCACGGCCGAGCGCGCCCAGGACGGCCCGCGCAAGCCGGTCTACATCACCGGCATGCAGGGCATGTGCGCCGGCCGCGCCGAGGCCACCGGCTCGCGCCCCGGCCTGGGCATCCACCAGCAGGACGAGGACTACCCGGTTCCGCATCCGCGCGACCTGCGCATCTACGAGATGGCCGGGGTGGACCGCAAGGACATCGACGCCTTCTACACCTACGACGCCATGTCCTCCATCGTCTGGATGTCGCTGGAGCGCTTCGGCTTCTGCAAGGCCGGCGAGGCCTGGGAATTCGTCAAGGACGGGCGCATCGGCCCGGGCGGCGAGCTGCCGGTCAACACCAACGGCGGCCTGCTCTCGGAAGCGCACGTCTCGGGCTGGAACCACATCGTCGAGATGACCCGCCAGCTGCGCGGCGAGTGCGGCGAGCGCCAGCTGCCCGACCCCGCCTTCCTGCAATGGGGCACCAACCGCGGCGATTCCCTCATCCTCAGGAGCTAAGACCATGCACGCCAGCACCGCCACCGCGGGCGCGTCCGCCAGGACCGGCCAGGAAGTCGCCAAGCCGCTGCCCGCCATCTCCGACTTCAACCGGCCCTTCTGGGAAGGCACGCGCCTGGGCGAATTCCGCCTGCAGCGCTGCAAGCACTGCGGCAAGGTGTGGGCGCCCAACGGCCCGGTCTGCCCGCACTGCTTCAGCGACGACTACCGCTGGGAAAAGATGAAGGGCACGGGCCGGATCGCCACCTGGGTGGTGTTCCACAAGCTGTACCACCCGAGCTTCGCCGGCGACCTGCCCTACAACGTCGCCTTCGTCGAGCTGGACGAAGGCCCGCGCGTGATCGCCAACATCGTCGGCGTGCCCAACGAGTCGCTGCGCATCGGCATGCCCGTCAAGGCGGTGTTCGAGAAGATCGACGACGAGATCACCATGCCCCGCTTCGAGCCCGCCGGGCGCTGAGCCCGGACCCTGGCGGCGCCGCGCCGGCAGGCTGCGGCACGAGCGCCGGCATCGGGCAGGAGGAGACCATGAGACTGACCCTGGACCAGGCGCGCGCCCTGGCCATCGAAGCCCTGACGGCGCTGGGCCTGGACGAGGGCGGCGCCGAGATCACCGCCGACCACCTGGTCGACGCAGCTTCGCGCGGCGTGACCTTCGGCGGCCTGCCGCGCATCCTGGCCATCGCCGAACGGATGGCGCAGTCGGGCGACCACCGCCGCCCCGTCACCACCGTGCGCGAGACGCCGACCTCGGCCCTGCTCGACGGCGGCGACAACGTCGGCTACATCGTCGCCTTCCAGGCCACCCGCATGGCCATCGACAAGGCGCGCCGGCACGGCCTGGCCATCGTCGGCGCCAACAACACCTACTACACCGGCCTGTTCGCCTACTACATGGAGATGGCCACGCGCCACGGCCTGGTGGCCTTCGCGGTGGGCAACGGCCCGGCCATGGTCGCCCCGGAAGGCGCCACCGAGGCCCGCCTGGGCACCAACCCCATCGCCTTCGGTTTCCCGTCGCAGGACGGCGACCCGGTGATCTGGGACATCGGCACCTGCGCCATCATGCAGGGCGAGCTGATGCTGCACAAGCGCGTGGGCGAGCCGCTGCCCGAGGGCGTGGCGCTGGACCCGCAGGGCCTGCCCACGCGCGACCCGGCCGAAGCGCTGTCCGGCGCCATCAAGGCCTGGGGCGGGCACCGCGGCTCGGGCCTGTCGGTGGTGGTGCAGATGCTGGGCGCGCTGTGCGACGGGCCGGTGATCTCGCCCGGCATCCGCGACATGGCCTACCTGGTCGTGGTCATCGACCCCAAGCTGCTGATGCCCCGGGGCGACTACCCGGCCCGCGTGGCCGAGCTGGCGCGGGAGATCCGCGGCGCGCGGCCCGAATCCCCCGACCGCCCCGTGCGCATGCCCTTCGACCGCTCGGCCGACGCGCGCCGGCGGTCGCGCCAGCAGGACGCGATCGAGATCCCCGACGTGGTGTACCAGTCGCTGTGCAGGCTCGGCCAGGTCCGCCCCGCCTGAGCACCGCGGCCATTCCAACCGGAACAGGAGGACGACATGCCATCCCCATCGAACGGGTCCATCCGCGCGGCGCTGCTCCTGGCGCTGGCCCTGGCCGCGCAAGGGCCTGCGCCAGCCGCCGCGGCCGATCACGAAGGCGAGGTGGTGCTGGCCGGCTACGGCGGCACTATCGAACAGTTCATGCGCAACGACATCATCCCCGCCTTCCAGAAAAAGACCGGCATCAAGGTCACCCTGGTGGTGGGCACCGCCTTCACCAACTACGCCAAGGTGGTGGCCGCGCGCAACCGGCCCAACATCGACATCTACTGGTCCAACGAACTGACCCACGTGGCGGGCAAGCAGCAGGGGCTGTACGAAAAGCTCGACCCGGCCGTGGTCACCCACCTGCCCGACGTCCTGGAAGTGGCCCGCGACCCCGACGGCATCGGCGTGGGCAGCTACATCCTGGCCACCGGCATCGTCTACAACAGCCAGGCGCTGAAGGAGGCCGGCATCGCCGCGCCGACCTCCTGGAACGACCTGTGGGACCCCAGGCTCAAGGGCAAGGTCTCGCTCTATTCCTTCGGCGTGGCCTATTCGCAGGACCTGGTGGCGCTGATGACGCGCCTGGCCGGCGGCAGCGAGAAAGACGCCCGGCCGGGCATCGACAAGATCAAGACGCTGCGCCAGTCGGGCAACCTGGCGCAGTTCGCCTCCAGCCCGGCCGAGCTGGACAACTCGCTGGTGCAGGGCCAGTCCTGGATGTCGGTCAACGGCAGCGCGCGCGCCTACATGCTCAAGGAACAGGGCGCGCCCATCGACTTCGCCTATCCCAAGGAGGGCGCGGGCTATTTCACCAACTACTTCGACGTCGTCAAGAACGCGCCCCACCCGAAGGCGGCGCAGGTCTTCGTCGATTACCTGATCAGCCCCGAGGCCCAGCTGCTGATCGCCAAGGGCACGGTGGCCGCGCCGGTCAACCGCAAGGTGCAGGTGCCCGAGGCGCTCAAGGGCCAGATACCCAGCCCCGAGCAAATCCCGTCCATGGTGCGCATCGACCGCGCGGAAATGAACCGGCAACTGGACCAGTGGGCGGCGATGTGGGAACGGGAAATCGAGGCGGGCCGATGAGGGCGGCGTCCCCCGCGGCGGCCGCGGTGGCCGCCCGCATCGGCGCGTCCGCGCCGCGCCCGGGCGGCCCGGCGCCGGCCCCGGCCGCTGCGGCGCCCCTGCCGAGGCCCCCACGCATGCGCCGGCCGGTGGTCCTGCTGCTGCTCCTGCCGGCCACGGCGCTGTTCGCGGTCTTTTTCCTGATGCCGCTGGCCGTGCTCGCGCTCAACAGCTTCTACGACTACAGCCGGATGGCCGGCATCATCGAGACCTTCACGCCCCGGCACTACCAGGCCATCCTGGGCGACCTCTACTACCTGGAAATCCTGGGCCGCACGCTGCGCCTGGCGCTGCTGTCGGCCCTGGCGGCGCTGGCGCTGGGCTATCCCATCGCGCTCTACCTGACCGTGGCGCCGCCGGCGCAACGGGCCTGGATCATCCTGGCGGTGCTCTCGCCGCTGCTGGTCAGCGTGATCGTGCGCACCTTCGGCTGGCTCATCATCCTGGGCCCCAACGGCCTGGTGGACGCGGCGCTGGGCACCGTCGGCCTGGACGTGCCGCCGCTGCTGCACACCGAGACGGCCGTGGTCATCGGCCTGGCCAACGTGCTCATGCCCTTCCTGGTGCTGTCGGTGGCGACCTCGCTGCAGGCCATCGACCCCGCGGTGCCGCTGGCCGCCGCCACGCTGGGCGCCAGCCCGCTGCGGGTGTTCCTGTCGGTGACCCTGCCGCTCAGCCTGCCCGGCGTGGTCTCGGGCCTGCTGATCGTGTTCTCGCTGGCCAGCAGCTCCTTCGTCACGCCGTCCCTGCTGGGCGGGGCCAACTACAAGGTGCTGTCCACCATGATCTACCAGCAGGCGCTCGTGCTGCAGAACTGGCCCTTCGCTGCGGCCTTCGCGGTCACCCTGGTGCTGATCGTGTTCCTGGTGCTGTTCGTCCAGACCCGCGCCATCGAGGGCGGCAAATACAAGGTGGTGTTCCATTGATCCCCGCGGCCGCCCGGCGCTGGCTCGGCGCCTTCACCTTCCTGGCCTGCCTGTGCGCGGTGGCGCCGGTGCTGGTCATCGTGATCGAATCCTTCACCTCGGCCAACTACGTGGCCTTCCCGCCGCCCGGGCTGAGCGTCAAGTGGTATCTGGAGACGATCAAGCGGCCGGAGTTCGTCGATTCCATGATCGTCAGCCTGGCCGTGGCCCTGGGCACCAGCGCGGCCTCGACCGCGCTGGGCACGCTCACCGCCATCGCCCTGGTGCGCCACTCCTTCCGCGGCCGGCGCATGCTGCAAAGCCTGTTCGCCATGCCGCTCAGCCTGCCCGGCCTGATCTTCGGCCTGGCGCTGCTGCAGTTCATCACCCTGCGCAATCTGCCGGTCAACGGCTGGGCCATCCTGGTCGCCCACGTCGTCATCACCATGCCCTTCGCCATCCGCTTCGTCAGCGTGGCCCTGCTGGGCGTGAGCCCCAGCCTGGAGCTGGCCGCGCGCAGCCTGGGCGCCAGCCCCTGGCGCGCCTTCCGCCTGGTCACCCTGCCGCTGATCCGGCCGGGCATCGTCGCCAGCCTGGTGTTCGCCTTCATCCTGTCCTTCGACGAGGTGGCCGCCTCGCTCTTCGTGTCCACGCCCACGGCCATGACGCTGCCGGTGCGCATCTACGTCTACATCGACCAGAATTACGACCCGCTCATCACCGCCATCAGCTCCGTGCTGGTGTTCGCCGCGGCCGCCGCCCTGGCCGTGATCGAGAAGACCGTGGGCATGGGCCGGCTGTTCGGCCTGAAATAGCCAGAAGGAAGAGCAACCATGGCGCACATCGAACTGAAGGACGTCTGCAAGCGCTACGGCGACGTCACGGCCGTGGCGCAGCTTTCGCTGCGGGTGGAGCCGGGCGAGTTCCTGGCGCTGCTCGGCCCCTCGGGCTGCGGCAAGACCACCACGCTGCAGATGCTGGCCGGCTTCGTCGAGCCCAGCTCGGGCGAGATCGCCATCGGCGCGCGACCCATGCGCGGCGTGCCGCCGCACCGGCGCAACATCGGCGTGATGTTCCAGAGCTACGCCCTGTTCCCGCACCTGTCGGTATTCGACAACGTCGCCTTCGGCCTGAAGATGCGCCGGATGGCGGCCGCCGACATCGCCGCCCGCGTCGGCCGCGCGCTGGACCTGGTGCGGCTGGCCGGCATGGAGCAGCGCTACCCGCGCGAGCTGTCCGGCGGCCAGCAGCAGCGCGTGGCGCTGGCGCGCGCCATCGTCATCGAGCCCTCGGTCCTGCTGCTCGACGAGCCGTTGTCCAACCTGGACGCCAGCCTGCGCGAGCACATGCGCTTCGAAATCCGCGAAATCCAGCGGCGCGTGGGCATCACCACCGTCTTCGTCACCCACGACCAGGGCGAAGCGATGGCGGTGGCCGACCGCATGGCCGTCATGTCGCAGGGCCGCATCCGCCAGCTCGGCACGGCCAGCCAGATCTACGAAAGCCCGGCCGACGTCTTCGTCGCCGCCTTCATCGGCCAGGCCAACCTGCTGCGCGGCCGCGCGGCGCGGCGCGGCGACGGCGCGGCCGAACTCGCCCTGGCCGACGGCACGGCGGTGGCCGTGCGCCGCGCCGGCCCGGCCTGGCGCGAGGGGCCGGCCACGCTGGCGCTGCGGCCCGAGGACCTGCGCCTGGCCGGCGAACGCCAGCCGGGCCTGAACCAGCTGCCGGCCACGGTGACGCGGGTCAACTACCTGGGCTCGACCCTGAACATCGGCCTGCGCGCGGGCGAGCAGGACCTGACCGTACTGGCGCCGCGCGACGCCTGCCGGCCCGCCGAGGGCGACCGGGTTTACGCCTGCTGGCCCGACACGGCCGGCACCCTGCTGATGGAGGACGCATGAACGCCGACGCAAGGCTGCCGGCGCGGCCGGCCGGCCCGACGGCCCGGCCGCGGGAAAGCGAGCCGTCCGCCGCCGCGGGCGGAGATGCCGGCCGGGCCGCCGCGGACGACCCGGCTGCCGGCCGGCCCTTCTACCGCCTGCTGGGCCTGCGCAGCGAGCCCGGCCTGCCGGCCGGCACCTCGCGCCTGCGGCTGGCGGGCCGGCCCGAATTACAGAACAGCCACGGCGACATCCACGGCGGCGTGGTCGCCACCCTGCTGGACGCCGCCATGGGCGTGGCGGCGCGCTCGGCCTATGCCGAGGGCCAGGGCGCGACCACGGTATCCATGACCGTGAACTACCTGGAGCCCGGCCGCGACGCGCTCGTCGGCGAAGGCCGGCTGGTGCGCGGCGGGCGCACCCTGGCCAGCCTGGAGGCCCGGGTCCTCGACGCCGCCGGCCGCACCGTAGCCCACGCCGTGGGCACCATGCGCATCATCGCGCGGCGCGGCTGACCGGCGCCGCGCCCGCCATCCCAGCGACAGGAGAGCGACACTCATGAACGGACCATTGACCGGACTGCGCGTGGTCGACACCAGCATCATGGCGGCCGGGCCGTGGATAGGCGTGCTGCTGGGCCAACTGGGCGCGGAGGTCATCAAGGTGGAGCCGCCCGGCGGCGACGGCACCCGCTGGGTCGAGCCGCAGCAGCACGGCATGGGCACCAACTTCATCTGCCTGAACCTGAACAAGCGGGACATCGTGCTCGACCTGAAGAGCCCGGACGACCGCGCCCGCGCGCTGGACCTGTGCGCCACGGCCGATATCTTCGTGCAGAACTTCCGCGGCGGCGTGATCGAACGCCTGGGCCTGGGCTACGACGTGCTGCGCGAACGCAACCCGGCCCTCGTCTACTGCTCGGTAACGGGCTTCGGCGAAAGCGGGCCGCTGGCGCGCGAGGCCTGCGCCGACTTCATCATGCAGGCCTACTCCGGCTTCGCGCGGCTGAACGGCGCGCCCGGCAGCGAGCTGGAAGCCTTCCGCTTTTCCGGCTTCATCGACCTGACCACCTCCATCGTCGCGCTGCAGGGCGTGCTGGCGGCGCTGGTGCGGCGGCGCACGACCGGCCTGGGCCAGAAGGTGGAGGTCTCCATGCTGCAGGCCGCGCTGGAGATGCAATACACGCGCATGGCGGAAATGCTGGGCACGGGACAGGACTTCGCCGCGATGGGCAGCCGCTCGCCCGGCCTGGCGCCCGACCGCGCCTACCCGGCGCTGGACGGCGTCGAGGTCTTCGTCACCGCCCACACGCAGGCGCAGTGGCAGGGCTTCTGCGCCGCCGTCGAACTGTCGGCGCTGGAACAGGACCCGCGCTTCCTGACCAACGCGCTGCGCGTCGCCCACCGGGACGCGCTGGACCGCATCGTCGAGCCGGTGCTGGCGGCCCGCCCGGGCATCTGGTGGCTGCGCGCCTTCGAGCGCCGCGGCGTGCCCTGCGCCCTGCCGCTGCACTTCGAGCAGATCCGCCACCACGTGCAGGTGCGCGACAACGCCATGGTGGCCGAGATCGACACGCCCGGCTGGGGCCGGGTGGTGGTGGGCGGCCTGCCCTGGCACTTCAGCCGCACACCGGGCGCGGTCGCGCCACCGCCGGTGCCGGGCGCCGACACCGAGGGCGTGCTGGCCGGGCTGGCGCGGCGGCGCCCGCGCCGCCAAGCGCCCGCCGCAGGCCCCGCGCCGCGCCTGCAGGGCCTGCGCGTCGTCGAGCTGGCCAGCGGCGTGGCCGGCCCGCTGGCCGCCTGCCGGCTGGGCGACCTGGGCGCGCAAGTGATCAAGGCCGAATGCAACGAGGGCGACTGGCTGCGCGCCTGCCCGCCGGCGCTGCCCGACGGCACGGGCGCGGCCTTCTTCGCGCTCAACCGCGGCAAGCGCGCGCTGCGGGTGGACCCGCAGGACACCGCCTCGCGCGCGGCGCTGCGCGCGCTGGTGGAACGCGCCGACGTGCTGCTCACCGACCTGGAGGGCGAGCAGCTCGCGCGCCTGGGCCTGGCAGGCGCGGACGGCGACTCCTGCCCCTGGAACCCGACGCTCATCGCGGTGTGCATCTCGGCCTACGGCCGCAAGGGGCCGCTGGCCGGCAGGCCCGGCTCGGAACTGTGCGCCCAGGCCATGGCGGGCTACACCCGCTACGTCGGCCGGATGGGCGAGCCGGCGGTGCGGCTGGGCGCCGACGTGGCCGGCTGCGCGACCGGCATCTTCGCCACCCACGCCGTGCTGGCCGGGCTGCTGGCGCGCGAGCGCACCGGCCGCGGCCAGCGCGTCGACCTGTCCCTGCTGAACTCGCTGCTGGCCATGAAGACCGTGCACCTGGCCGCGCAGAGCGACCCGGACGCCTACGAGGGCCCGCGCGTAGGCGGCGCCTACGACCCGCCCGAGCGCGGCTGGGCCACCGCCGACGCGCCCATCACCTTCGCCTTCGGCGGTTCGGTGGGCGCCGAGGGGCGTCCCGGCTGGGCGCAGTTCGTGCAGGCCGTCGGCCTGGCGCACCTGGCGCAGGACCCGTCCTTCGACCGCAACGGCCGGCGCACCACCGGGCTGGGGCCCAAGGCGCGCGAATGCCGTCCCGCCTACGAGGCCGGGTTCAGGCATCGCCCCTCGGCCGAACTGGTGGCGCGGGTGCGCGAATTCGGCGGCCTGGCCAGCGCCTATCTGAGCCACCAGGAACTGCTGGCCGAACCGCAAGTCCAAGCCCAGGATGTCGTACGGCAGGTCGCCACGCCCTCGGGCCCGGTGCGCACGCTGGCCTTTCCCGCCCGGTTCTCCGGCTTCGCGCCGGTGCTGGGCGGCGCCGCGCCGGCGCTCGGCGAACACACGCGCGACATCGCGACATGGGCCGGCGGCCGGCACCTGTCCCAGGTCCAGGCCCCGCCCGCTCACACAGGTCCCGCGCCGCGGGACACGACCCAGGAGACAGACGATGAACCATCCGGCAGATATCAAGACCCGGCCCGCGCTCGATCCGGCCCTTGAAAAATGGCTGTCCCGGCCGCGCCCCATGCTGATCGACGGGCAATGGGTGAAAGCGCGCTCGGGCAAGCATTTCGACGTGCGCGACCCGGCCACCGGGGAGGTCATCGCCCACGCCGCCGAAGGCGACAAGGCCGACATCGACCTGGCCGTCCAGGCCGCCCGCCGGGCCTTCGAAAGCGGCCCGTGGCCGGCCATGACGGCCTCCGCGCGCGGCCGCCTGATCCACCGCATCGGCGACCTGATCCTGGAGCACGCCGACGAGCTGGCCGCGCTCGAGGCCATCGACAATGGCAAGCCCAGGACCGTGGCGCGCGCCGCCGACGTGACGCTGTCGGCCGACATGTTCCATTACATGTCGGGCTGGACCACCAAGATCGAAGGCAAGACCATCCCCATCTCCGCGCTGGCCGCCCCCGGCATGGAATTCCTGTCGCTCACCCGGCCCGAGCCCATCGGCGTGGTGGGCCAGATCATCCCCTGGAACTTCCCCCTGCTGATGGCCGCGTGGAAGCTCGCCCCGGCGCTGGCCACCGGCTGCACCATCGTGCTCAAGGTGGCCGAGGAAACCCCGCTGTCGGCGCTGCGCCTGGGCGAATTGCTGATCGAGGCCGGCCTGCCCGACGGCGTGGTCAACATCGTCACCGGCTTCGGCGAGACCGCCGGCGCCGCGCTGGCCGCGCACCCCGGCGTGGACAAAGTCGCCTTCACCGGCTCGACCGAAGTCGGCAAGCTCATCGTCCAGGCCGCCTCGCGCGACTTGAAGAAAGTCAGCCTGGAGCTGGGCGGCAAGTCGCCCAACATCGTCCTGGGCGACGCCGACCTGGACATCGCCATCCCGGGCGCGGCCGCCGCCATCTTCTTCAACCACGGCCAGTGCTGCAACGCCGGCTCGCGCCTGTACGTGCAGCGCAAGATCTTCGACAAGGTGGTCGAGGGCGTGGCCGCCCAGGCGGCCCAGATCACCCTGGGCCACGGCCTGCTGGAAAGCACCCAGATGGGCCCGCTGGTGTCGCAGACCCAGTACGAGCGCGTCACCGGCTACCTGGAATCGGGCCGCAAGCAGGGCGCGCGGGCGGTGTGCGGCGGCAAGGGCCTGGGCGGCAAGGGCTATTTCGTCGAGCCGACCATCCTGGTCGACACCAAACCGGACATGAAGGTCGTGCAGGAGGAAATCTTCGGCCCGGTGCTGGTGGCCACGCCCTTCGACGAGGTCGACGACGCACTGATCGCCCAGGCCAACGACACCGTCTACGGCCTGGCCGCCGGCGTCTGGGCCACCGACCAGGGCCGCGCCATGCAGGTGGCCCGGCGCCTGCGCACCGGCACGGTGTGGATCAACTGCTACCACGTGTTCGACGCGGCCCTGCCCTTCGGCGGCTACAAGCAGTCCGGCTGGGGCCGGGAAATGGGCCAGGCGGTGCTGAACAACTACCTGGAGACCAAGGCGATCACGGCGCGGCTGGAGTAGGGGCTGGGGTCCCAAAACTACATGCCCATGACGCCGATCATGAATTTTTCGTGACAAGCGGTACATCTCCCGCCTTCCATTCGTCTTAGATCAATGAAAGGCATCACGAAGGAGATGGCCATGCCGATGGCCAGCATGCTGCTGCAGTTCCTGGGAATCTGGCTGGTCGCGTTCGTCTCGGGCATGATCGCCTCGGCCTGGTTCGACCTGTCCGACAGCCTCGTGCTGTACGGGCTGCTGCTGGCCGTCGCGCGCCTGGTGGCGTGGCGCTTCACGCGGGTCCACCAGCGCGGCCTGTCCGGCGGCGAGGCGCGCTGGGCCGCCAGGGGCATGGCGGCGATCGCCCTGGGCACGAACATGCTGTTCCAGGTGCTGGTGGCGCAGGTCAGCACGCCGGGCTCGACCCTGCTGCCGCCGCCGGCGCTCAGCGTCACGCTGGGCTTCCTGGCCATGCTGGCGCCGGCCTACCTGCTGGCCGCGCATTATTGCGTGGACGCGGCCAACCGCGGCTTCCAGGCCGCGCTGGCGCAGCGCCTGGCCCGCGCGCCCATGCAGCCGGCCGCCGGGCCGGCGGCGGCGCGCGGCTCGGTGGCGGATACCGCGCCCGCCAGCGCCGCGTCGGCCGCCACCAGCCAGGCCAGCCAGGAAACGGCGGCGAACACCCCCTCCCTGCCCCAGGCGCCGGCCCTGCACGCCGTTTCCCCGCGCGGCGCCACGCTGCCCGAATAGAGCGGCGGCATCCCCCACTGGACGCATAGACCCGGCGGCATCCCCCCCTGAAAGCACAGGAGTCCCGGCGCCGCACCTGCGCTCCCCGGGTTAGCCCTAACTGGTATACCAGTGAAATATCGATATCATGCCAGCATGATACCGAAGCCGGCCAAACGGGAAAGCGAGCGCGCCTACGAGCGCCTGGTGGCGCTGCTGCTGGACGGCGCCTTCCCCGAAGACGTCCCCCTGTCCGAACGCACCCTGTCCGACACCCTGGGCTTCGGCCGCACGCCCGTCCGCGAGGCCGTACGCGACCTGGTGCGCGAAGGCGTGCTGGAAAGCCACCCCACCCGCGGCACCATCGTCCGCCCGATGTCGCTGACCGAGCTGCAGGACATCTACGAGATCCGCTACGCCATCGAAGGCATGGCCGGCTTCCTCGCCGCCGAGCGCGGCGCGCTGGACAGCCTGGACGCCTACGAGGCCGAGTTCGAGCGCATCCTGGCCGCCCCGCACGAGCAGGACATCGTCCGGGTGCACGACCACGGCGTGGACTTCCACATGGAAGTCATGCGCCTGTCGGGCAACGAAAAGCTGCTGGACATGTACCGGCCCTTCCGCCTGCGCTTCCGCATCCCCTTCGGCATCGTCCGGCAGCGCCGGCCCGAGCGGGTGCTGGCCGCCGTGCAGGAGCACCTTGAAATCCTGCGCGCCATCAAGCGGCGCGACGCCGGGCGCGCGCGCGAGCTGATCTGCGGCCACCTGCGCACCGGCATGGATTTCCGCATGAACATGCTGACCAGCCGTCCCGCCTACCGCGCCTGAAGGCGGCGCGTGGCGGGACGGCGGCACACGAAGAGGATTCTTTCCGCGTCCGCAGTACCTGCAAAGTCCGTCATACCGACATCACAAGGGGAACTCACCATGAAGCCGATCCTGAAATCCGCCCTGCTGGGCGCTGCGCTGCTGGCCGGCGCCCAGGCCGCCCAGGCCGCCACCACGCTGGAAACCGTGCGCCAGCGCGACAAGGTCATTTGCGGCGCCAACGGCGGCCGGCCGGGCTTTTCCGGGCTGGACAGCAAGGGCCAGTGGCAGGGCATCGACGTGGAAGTCTGCCGCGCGGTGGCCGCCGCCGTGCTGGGCGACGCCAACAAGGTGCAGTTCGTGAAGGTGTCCAGCCAGACCCGCTTCACGGCGCTGCAGACTTCCGAGGTCGACCTGCTGACCGCCAACGTGACCTGGACGCTGAGCCGCGACGCCGGGCTGGGACTGGACTTCGCCGCGCCCATCTTCTACGACGGCCAGGGCTTCATGGTGCGCAAGGACATGGGCGTCAAGTCGGTCAAGGACCTGGACGGCGCGGCCATCTGCATCGAACCGGGCTCGACCTCGGAGAAGATCGTCGCCGACATCTTCCGCGCCAACGGCCTGAGCTACAAGCCGGTGGTGATCGAGGACCGCAAGGAATTGAACAACGCTTTCTTCGGCGGCCGCTGCGACGTGCACGTGCAGTCCACCTCGGGCCTGAGCTCGGGCCGCGCCACGGTGGCGAGCAACCCGGACGACTACGTGATCCTGCCGGAAGTCTTCGGCAAGGACCCGATGGGCCCGGTGGTGCGCCAGGGCGACGCGCAGTGGCGCGACATCGTCAACTGGTCGGTGTACGCGCTGATCGCGGCCGAGGAATTCGGCGTGACCTCGGCCAACGTGGACGAGAAGAAGGCCGTGGACGACGCCGAGATCGGCCGGCTGCTGGGCACCACCGGCGAGCTGGGCAAGGGCCTTGGCCTGCCCAACGACTGGGCCTACCGCATCGTCAAGCAGGTGGGCAACTACGGCGAGGTGTTCGAGCGCACGCTGGGCAAGGGCTCGCCGCTCAAGCTGGAGCGCGGCCTGAACGCGCAATGGACCCAGGGCGGCCTGCTGTACGCGCCGCCGTTCAACTGATCCCGATCACCCCGCGCGCGCCCGGCGCCGCGCGGCCCCGCCCGGGCGCATCCGCCCGCGGCGCCGGCCGGCGCGCAGGGCCCGCGGCAGCCTGCCCCTCGACGCCATGACACCCACACCCGCCGGGCGCCGCCCCGCCCGACCGCCCTTGTCGCTACGCAACGCCTGGAACAACGTCCACACGCGCGCCTGGATCTACCAGCTGCTGGTGGTGGCCGGCCTGCTCGGCCTGGGCGCCTACCTGATCGGCAACGCGCAGCACGCGCTGTCCAAGCAGGGCATCTCCACGGGCTTCTCCTTCCTGGGCGCGCGCGCCGGCTTCGAGATCGGCGAGAAGTCCATCGCCTTTTCCTCGACCGACAGCTTCCTGCGCGCCTACGGCGTGGCCATCCTCAACACGCTGAAGGTGTCCGCGGCCAGCATCCTGCTGGCCACCGTCGTGGGGGTGGCGGTCGGCCTGGGCCGGCTGTCGGCCAACCCGCTGGTGCGCAAGCTGGCCTCGATCTACGTCGAGGTCTTCCGCAACACGCCGCAGCTGATCCAGCTGGTGTTCTGGTACACCCTGATCGCCAACCTGCCCCGCCCGCGCGAGGCGTTCTCGCTGGGCGGCATGGCCTTCCTGAGCAACCGCGGCCTGACCCTGCCGTGGCCGGGCGACATGCCGGTGCTGCGCGGCTTCAACTTCCAGGGCGGGGTGACGCTGTCGCCGGAATTCGTCGCGCTGCTGCTCGGCCTGTCGCTGTACATCGCCGCCTTCATCGCCGAGATCGTGCGCTCGGGCGTCCAGTCGGTCGGGCGCGGCCAGGTCGAGGCCGCCCAGGCCGTGGGCCTGGGCCGCGCCGACATCTACCGGCGCATCGTCTTCCCGCAGGCGCTGCGCGTCATGGTGCCGCCGGCCGCCGGCCAGTACGTCAGCATCATCAAGAACAGCTCGCTGGGCGTGGCCATCGGCTACCCGGAGCTCTTCAACGTGAACAACACCATCGTCACGCTCAGCGGCCACACGGTGGAAGCCATCGCCATCATGATGTCCATCTACCTGGCGATCTCCTTCGCGATCGCGGCGCTGATGAACCTCTACAACCGCTGCGTGCAGATCCGGGAGCGCTGATCCATGGGCCGACGCACCCTCGTTTCCCGCGCAGTCGTTCCCGCCCCCGGGCAGCGCCGCGCGCCGCCCGCGCAGGCAGGCGGCCTGCTGCCCTGGCTGCGCCGCAACTTCTTCCGCTCGCCGCTCAACGCGCTGGCCACCCTGCTGTCGCTGGCGGCGATCGCGGCGGCGCTGCCGCGCCTCGCGCGCTGGGCGGTCACCGACGCGGTCTGGTCCTCGCCCGACGCCGAGGCCTGCAAGCAGGCCGCCGGCGCCTGCTGGGCGGTCGTCCCGGAAAAGTACCGCGTGATGCTGTTCGGCACCTTTCCCTACGACGAGCAGTGGCGCGGCATGCTGGCGGTCGCCGTCATCCTGGGCCTGGCGCTGTACTGCGCGCTGGCCCGGCCTTCGGCGCGCGCCGTCGCCGCAAGCTGGCTGGCGGCCATGGCCGCGGTCTTCGTGCTGATGCTGGGCGGCGTGCTCGGCCTGGAGCCGGTGGGCACGCATGCCTGGGGCGGGCTGCCGCTGACGCTCATCATGTTCGTCGGCACCGTGGCCGGCGGCGTGCCGCTGGGCGTGGTGCTGGCGCTGGGCCGGCGCTCGTCCATGCCGGCGATACGCGCGGTGTGCGTGGGCTTCATCGAGGTCGTGCGCGGCCTGCCGCTGGTGACGGTGCTGTTCATGGCCTCGCTGATGCTGCCGCTGTTCATGCCCGAGGGCATGAGCATCGACAAGTTCCTGCGCGCGCAGATCGCCATGACGCTGTTCTTCGCCGCCTACGCGGCCGAGGTGGTGCGCGGCGGCCTGCAGGCCATCGGCAAGGGCCAGTACGAGGCCGCCGACACGGTGGGCCTGAGCTACCGGCAGAAGATGGCCTACGTGATCCTGCCGCAAGTCGGCCGCATCGTGCTGCCGTCGATGATGAACGAGATCATCCGCGCCTTCAAGAACACCACCTTCATCGGCATCATCGGCATGTTCGACGTGCTGCGCGCCACCTCCACCGCCATCCAGGACCCGGTCTGGGTGCGCTACAGCATCGAGGCCTACCTGTTCATCGCCCTGCTGTACTTCGTGATGTGCTACGGCATGTCGCGCCACAGCGCGCGCATCGAAGACGAACTGACCGTCCGGCGCTGACGGACGCCAACCATGGAAACCGCCATGCAGAACGCAAACCCCGAACCCATCGTGGTGCTGGACCAGGTCAACAAGTGGTACGGCGACTTCCACGTGCTGCGCGACGTCAGCCTGTCGGTCGGCCGCGGCGAGAAGATCGTCGTCTGCGGCCCGTCCGGCTCGGGCAAGTCCACGTCGATACGCTGCATCAACCGGCTGGAGGAGCACCAGGAAGGCCGCATCGTCGTCGACGGCACCGAGGTCGACGCCGACGTGCGCCGCATCGAGGCCGTGCGCCGCAAGGTCGGCATGGTGTTCCAGAACTTCAACCTGTTCCCGCACCTGACCGTGCTGGACAACCTGACGCTGGGGCCGGTGCGCGCGCAGGGCGTGCGCCGCGACGAGGCGCAGGCGCGCGCCATCGAGCTGCTCAAGCGCGTGCGCATCCCCGAGCAGGCGCTGAAGTTCCCCGGCCAGCTGTCCGGCGGCCAGCAGCAGCGCGTGGCCATCGCCCGCGCGCTGATGCTGCAGCCGCAGGTCATGCTGTTCGACGAGCCGACCTCGGCGCTCGACCCGGAGATGATCCACGAGGTGCTCGACGTCATGACCGAGCTGGCCCAGGCCGGCATGACCATGATCTGCGTCACCCACGAAATGAGCTTCGCGCGCAAGGTGGCCGACCTGGTCGTCTTCATGGACGCGGGCGAGATCGTCGAGGCCGCCCCGCCGGAGGAATTCTTCTCCGCCCCCAAGAGCGAACGTACCCGCCTTTTCCTGAGCCAGGTGCTCCATTAAGCTGCATACCATGTCCACGCCCATGACCTCCGCCCCCGCCGCCCAGGCCGGCCAGCCCTCGCCCTTCGAGGCCTTCCGCGCCGGCTTCCCGGCCTTCGCCAGCCAGACCTACCTGTCGATCTGCGACAAGATGATCCTGCACCGGCAGGTGCGCGCGGCCGTCGAGACCTTCCTGGACCACCTGGAGAACGCCTCGGCCATCCGCACCGACCACGAGGTCAAGGTCCTCACCGCGCGCGAGAAATTCGCCCGCCTGGTCAACGTCGCGCCCGAGACCGTCGCGGCCACCCGCAACGTGTCCGACGGCATCAACAGCGTCGCCTGGGCCATGCCCTGGCAGCCGGGCGACAACGTCGTCCTGACCGCCGACGCCGAGCATCCCAACAACATCTACCCCTGGCTGCGCCAGCGCCAGCGCGGCGTGGAAATCCGCATGGTGCCGCCGCTGCCCGACGGCGCCATCGACACCGACGGCCTGCTGGCCGCCATCGACGGCAAGACCCGCCTGGTCACCGCCGCCACCGCCACCTTCGCCCCCGGCCACCGCACCGACCTGCGCCCGCTGGGCGAGCGCTGCCGCAAGGACGACATCTTCCTGCTGGTCGACGGCGTGCAGACCGCCGGCATCTTCAGGCACGACATGCAGGCCGAGGGCATAGACGGCTTCGCCACCTCGGCCTCCAAGGGCCTGCTCGGCCTGTACGGCTTCGGCTTCCTGTACGTGTCGCCGCGCTGGATCGACCGGCTCTCGCCCGCCTACCTGTCGCGCGCCGGCGTCAAGCAGCTGACCGACGACCACTCCACCATGGGCGGCTTCGACTACGAATACCAGGACGGCGCGCGCCGCTTCGAGGTCGGCAGCTTCAACCTGGCCGGCGCCTACGCCGCCGACACCTCGCTGCAGCTGCTGCTGGACCTGGGCCCCGAGGCCATCCAGGCACACGTGCTGGAACTGGCCGGCCGGCTGCACGCGGGAGTCCGCGCCCTGGGCATCGAGCCCGCCGTGCCCGGCAGCGGCCCGCGCCAGTCGCACATCCTGACGCTGGGCCAGCTGGACGCCGGCGGCCATGGCTTCTCCAGCGACCCCATCATCCAGCCGCTGTCCGACCACCTCAAGGCCAACGAGGTCATCCACACCATCCGGCGCGGCCAGCTGCGCATCGGCCTGCATGCCTACAACAACGCGGCCGACATCGACCGCGCGCTGGACGTCATGCGCGAAGGCCTGGCCGCGGCCCGCCGCACGCAAGGGTAAGGACATGGCCGCCTCCTACCGCATCGACCTGGTCAGCGACACCTCCACCCGCCCCTGCGCGGCCATGCGCCGCGCCATGGCCGAGGCCGAGGTGGGCGACGAGCAGCGCGGCGAAGACCCCACCGTCAACGCGCTCAACGAGCGCGTCGCCGCCCTGCTCGGCCAGGAGGCGGCCCTCTTCCTGCCGTCGGGCACGATGTGCAACCAGATCGCCCTGGCCGTGCACTGCGACCCGGGCGACGAGATCATCGCCGCGGCCAACTCGCACATCGTCTCCTCCGAAGGCGCGGGCGCGGCCGTCTTCAGCCGCAGCATCATCCGCGGCCTGGACGCGCCCGAGGGCATCTTCACCGCCGACCAGCTGCGCGCCGCCCGGCGCGCGCCCAGGATCAAGTCGCCCCGCTCGCGCCTGGTTGCAGTCGAGCAGACCAGCAACCGCGGCGGCGGCGCCGTCTGGCCGCTGCAGACCCTGCGCGAGGTCGCCGCGGCCGCGCGCGAGCTGGGCCTGGCCCTGCACATGGACGGCGCCCGCCTGATGAACGCCGCGGTGGCCGCCGGCGTCGACGCCCGCCGGTACGGCGAGCTGTTCGACAGCGTCTGGCTGGACCTGTCCAAGGGCCTGGGCTGCCCGGTGGGCGGCGTGCTGGCCGGCTCGCGCGGCTTCATCCGCGAGGCCGAGGTCTGGAAGCACCGCTTCGGCGGCGCCATGCGCCAGGCCGGCATCCTGGCCGCCGCCGGCCTCTACGCCCTGGACCACAACGTCGAGCGCCTGGCCGACGACCACCGCAACGCCGCGGCGTTCGCCGCCGGCCTGGCCGACCTGCCCGGCATCCGCCTGGCGTCGCAGCGCGTACAGACGAATATGGTGTTCTTCGACGTGTCGGGAACCGGCCTGGCGACGGGCGAGATCGCCCGCCGGCTGGCGGGCGACGGCGTCAGGATAGGCGCGGAGAACGAGCGCACGATGCGCGCGGTGTTCCACCTGGACGTGGACGAGGCGGGGACGGAAGCGGCGCTGGCAGCGCTGCGCAGGGCGGTGGCGGGCTGACGGCCCGGCCCGCCTGCACCCTACACCTCCAGCCACTCCTTCTGCAGCGCCGGATCGTCGCGCAGTTCCTGCACGGAGCCTTCGAACACGATCTGCCCGTGCCCCATCAGGTAGAGCCGGCTGCACAGGTCCAGCGCGATGTCGAGCTTCTGCTCGATCAGCAGCACCGCGACGCCGCGGTTGCGGACTTCGGCCAGCAGGTCGCGTATCTGGGCGACGATCTTGGGCGCGACGCCCTCGGTCGGCTCGTCGATCATGACGAAATCGGGGTCGCCCATCAGGGTGCGGCACAGGGTCAGCATCTGCTGCTCCCCGCCGGACAGCACGCCGGCCGGGGTGTGCTCGCGCTCCTTCAGGCGGGGGAAGAAGCCGAACATGTCCTCGAACGACCACCGGCCGGGCCGGCCCGGCCGCTTCACGCCCAGCTCCAGGTTCTGCCTGACGGTCAGCGTCGGGAACACGTCGCGGTTCTCCGGCACGTAGCCCATGCCCAGCCGGGCGATCTCGTAGGACGCCAGGCGCGCCGTTTCCCGGCCGTTGAAGCGGACGGACCCGGTCCGGTCCACCATCCCCATCAAGGCCTTGACCAGGGTGGAGCGGCCGGTGCCGTTGCGCCCGAGCAGGCAGACGATCTCGCCGGCGCGCACCTCGATGTCCACGCCGTGCAGGATGTGGCTCTTGCCGTAGTAGGCGTGCAGCTCACTCGCCACCAGCATATTTTTCCCCTAGATACGCTTCCTTGACCTGGGCGTTGCGGCGCACCTCGTCCGGCGCGCCGCAGGCGATCAGCACGCCGCCCGCCAGCACGGCGATGCGGTCGGCCAGGCCGAACACCACGCTCATGTCGTGCTCGACCATCATCAGCGTGCGGCCCCGCGCGATGCGGCGTATCAGTTCCACCGCCGCCTCGGACTCCGAACGGCTCATGCCCGCGGTGGGCTCGTCCAGCAGCACCACCGCGGGATCGCCGGCCACGGTCATGGCGATCTCCAGCGAGCGCTGCTCGGCGTACGACAGCTGGCCGGCCGGCACGTCGCGCCGCTTCTGCAGGCCCACTTCCTCCATCACCTGTTCGGCGCGCTCGCGCGCATCCTTCAGGCGGGCGATGAAACGGACCAGGCTGTACCGGTACCCCAGCGACCACAGGACCGACGCCCGGACGTTCTCGTACACGGTCATCCGGTGGAAGATGTTCGTGATCTGGAAGGACCGCGACAACCCCTTGCGGTTGATCTCGAAGGGCGTCAGCGCCAGCAGGCTCTCGCCGCGCAGCAGGATGTCGCCGCCCGAAGGCGGAAAGCGCCCGCTGACCATGTTGAACAGCGTGGACTTCCCCGCGCCGTTGGGGCCGATCAATGCCACGCATTCCCCCGGCTGCACGTCCAGGGTGACGTCGCTGATGATGCGGGTCGGCCCGAAGGACTTCTGCACCTGCCGCAGGCTCAGGATGGGCTGCGTCATGCTGCCTCCCTTGCGCCCGCGGCCGGCTGCCTGCCGGAACCGGCCGTCCTGCGCAGCGCCACGGCCAGCACCAGGAATACGGCCAGCGCCGCCGCCATGGCAGGCGCGGCATCGGCCAGGGCCGGCGCCGAGCCGGCGGCCCGCCCCTCCAGGTAGGCGTAGAGCCGTTCGATGAACTGCACCGCCGCGGCGGCCATCAGCGCCGCCACGGCGGCGCGCAGCCGCTGCCGCGGGCCGTAGCCGGGCACGGCCTTCAGCATGGGCAGCAGGCCGGCGGGCGAGAACAGGACGACCAGCACGAACAGCAGGCCGAAGTACAGCAGCCACGCATGGGTCAGGCTGGCCACCACCGACAGGAACAGGACGTAGACGAAGGCGCCGAACACCGGCCCCAGGAAGAAGCCCGCCCCGCCCAGGTAAGCGGCGATCAGCAGCATGCCGGACTGGCCCAGGCCCAGGGTCTCCGAGGTGACGATCTCGTAGCTGACCGCCGTGAGCGATCCGCCTATCCCGGCGAACATGCCCGACAGGACCATGACGAAGAGCCGGATCTTCTGGGGGTTGAAGCCGATGAACATGACCCGCTCCGGGTTGTCGCGCACGGCGTTGGCCAGGCTGCCCAGCGGAGTGCGCGTGACGGCGAACTGCAGGGCCACGGCCGCCAGCGCCCAGGCCAGGATGTAGTAATAGGCCTGCAGGTCGGAGCCCAGGTCGAAGCCCAGGATGGGTTCGTACAGCATGCGGTCGGTGGTGATCCCCGATTCGCCTCCGGACCAGCCCGGCATCATCAGCGACAGATGGACCAGCATTTCCGAGATGCCCAGGGTGATCATGGCGAAGGCGATGCCGGAGCGCCGGGTGGACACGAATCCCAGGACCAGGCCGAAGAAGGCGCCGGCGGCGGCGCCGACCAGCGGCAGCAGGAATATCCCCACGCCCAGCCCGTCGGCGGTGAAGCGGTTCAGGAAATGGATGGTGCAATAGGCGCCCAGGCCCGAGTAGACCGCGTGGCCGAAGGACAGCATGCCCGTCTGGCCCATCAGCATGTTGTACGACATGGCCAGCAGCGAGATGATGACGGCCTGGGTGAAGAACGACGTCACCGCCGCGCGGCCGCAGACCAGGGGCACGACCACCAGCAGCGAGACGAGCAGCGCCAGCCACAGGCCGGCGGCGCGGGAGGATGCGGCCTTCATGCGCCGCTCCCCGGCCGGCCGCACAGGCCCTGCGGCCGTACCAGCAGCACCAGCACCATGACGACGAAGGGCAGGAGCGGCGCGAACTGCGCGATGGTGATGCGGAACAGCTCGAAGTCCAGCATGCCGGCCGCCCCGGGCCCGAAGGCGTCCAGCGCCAGCTGGTAGGGCGACAGGTCGTACAGGATGGCGAAGTTCTGGGCGAAGCCCAGCAGCAGCGACGCGATGAAGGCCCCCTTGAGCGAGCCGATGCCGCCCAGCACGATGACCACGAAGACGATGGGGCCGATGGCGTGCGCCATGGCCGGCTCGGTCACGGACATGGGCGCGCCCACCGCGCCGGCCAGGGCCGCCAGCGCCACGCCCACGCCGAACACGGTCATGAATACGCGCGGCACGTTGTGCCCCAGCGCCTCGACCATGCGGGGATGCGTCAGCGCGGCCTGGATGATGAGGCCGGTGCGGGTCCGCGTGATGGTCAGGTAGAGCAGCAGCAGCACCCCTACCGACACGGCCATGACGAACAGCCGGTACAGGGGAAAGGGCGAGCCCATGACGGTGAACGCCGCGCCGGACAAGGCCTGGGGCACCGGATAGCCGACCGGCGCCTTGCCCCAGACGAGCTGGACCAGCTCCTCGATGATGAAGGCCAGGCCGAAGGTGAACAGCAGCTCGGCCACGTGGCCGTAAGCGTGCACCTTGCGCAGGCCGAAGCGCTCCACCAGCATGCCCAGCGCCCCGACCGCGAGGGGCGCAAGCACCAGCGCCGGGAAAAAGCCGGCGTGCAGGCCGAGGGTGTATGCCGCATAGGCCCCCAGCATGTAGAAGCCGGCGTGCGCGAAGTTCAGCACCCCCATCATCGAGAAGATCAGGGTCAGGCCGGCCGACAGCAGGAACAGCAGCAGGCCGAAGCTCAGCGCGTTCAGGGAAGTGATGATCAGCGTGCTCACGAGATGTCTCCGCAGGGCGCCCGCGGGGACGCCCTGTGCCCGCGGGATACGGCTGCCTTCAGAAGGGCCGCTTCATGTTGCAGGTGGTCGGCTTGGCCGTGTCGGCCGCGGCGATCTTGCCGTCGACCTGGAAGCCCACCACGCCCGTGTTCTCCGCGTCGTAGCGGACCTCGGCCGGGCCGCCGCTGGCGGCCGTTTTCTTCAGCGTGCCCAGGAACATGGGCACCTGGATCTGGTGGTCTTCCTTGCGCATCAGGGCCGGGCCGGTATCGGAATCGAACTGCATGCCCTCCAGCTTCTGCGCGACCTTCAGCGGATCGTTCGAGCCGGCGTCGCGGGCGGCCTGGGCAAACATCTGCAGCATGGTGCGGATCTGGTGGAAATAGAGCTGCTGCCCGTAGCGCTTGTTGTAGGCGTCGGCGAACGCCTGGGACTTGTCCTGCGGGATGTTGGGCAGCCACAGGCTCATCACCTTCAGCGTGTCCACCCCGTTTTCCTTGATCGCGGTGGGCGCGCCGAAGCCGGACCCGTAGATCGTGTAGATGCCCGTCTTCAGGCCCGCCTCGTTGATCGCCTTGACCAGCAGCGACAGGTCGTTGCCCCAGTTGCCGGTCATCACGGCGTCCGCGCCGGATTCCTTGATCTTGGCGGCGTAGCTGGAAAAATCCTTGACCTGACCGAAGGGATGGAGATCGTCGCCCACCACCTCGATGCCGCCGCCGTCCTCGGCCAGGATGCGCTTGGCCGAGGCCGAGAACTGCTGGCCCAGGGCATAGTTCTGGTTGATCAGGTAGACCGACTTGACCGCCTTGTCCTGCAGCAGCTCGCGGGCGATGGCGCCCACCTTCATGTCCACGTTGGGGTCGAAGCGGAAGTGCCAGAAGTCGCACTTGCCGTTGGTCAGGTCGTTGTCGATGCCCGAGTGGTTGAAGTACACCACCGGCGCATCGGGATTGCGCCGGTTGTACTTGCCGACCGCATCCACCAGAGCGGCGGCCACCGCCGAACTGTTGCCCTGCGTGATGTAGCGTATGCCCTGGTCGGTGGCCTGCTTGAAGGCGTTGAGCGTTTCCTGCGGGCTGCCCTTGCCGTCTATGGTCACCAGTTCGAGCTTCTCGCCGTTGACGCCGCCGGCGGCGTTGATCTCCTCGATCATGCTCAGCAGCGTCCGGCGCTGCTGTTCCCCGACGTTGGAAAAAGGCCCCGACATGCCGTCGAGCTGGGCGATGCGCACCTGCGCCCCGGCCGGTCCGGCCAGGAGCAGGGCAGCCAGGCCGGCTGCAAGAATGGTGGGTTTGATCATGGTTGTCTCCCTCGCGGTATTGGTAGAAGAAAGTCCCTCGGGCCCGTCCCGTCTCAGCCGGCGCGGCCCAGCGTGCGGGCGGCGTGGCGCCCCGCGATGCGGCCGAACGTCAGCCCGCGCAGGACGGAAGTCGAGCCGTTGTAGACCTGGTGGTAGATGCCCACGGTCTCCCCCGCGGCGTACAGGCCGCGTATGGGGTAGCCGTCCCGGGTCAGGACCTGCGCGTCCGGGTTGACCTTCAGGGCGCCGAACGTGAAGCAGGTCGACGAGATGATGGGATAGGCGCGGAACGGCCCTTTCTCGATCGGCCGCGCCCAGTGGGACTTGGCGGGCTCGATGTTCTCCGTGCCCTGGAAGTCCAGCTCGAAGGGCGTGAATTCGCCCTTGGGAGCGGGGCAGGCGGCGTTGAAGGCGGCGACGGTCCGGGCCAGCTCGCGTGCCGGCACGCCCATCTGCCGCGCCAGGTCTTCGATGGTGTCGGCCTGCAGCGGGGGCACGTCGCTGCGGATGCTGGTCTTCCAGCGGGGGATGTCCTCGACCTGGCTGTCGAACACCACGTAGACCAGGCCTTCCGGCTGGTCGGCGAAGCTGCGCGCGATGTTGTCGTAGTGCGCATCCACGGTGCCGGGCGCCTCGTCGGTGAAGCGCCTGCCCTGCCGGTTGACCAGGATGCCGTAGGGGTAGATGAACACCACCGCCTCGGCCTGCAGCGAGCGGGGGTCGACCGGCTCGGCGTGGTAGGAGCCGTATTCGCCGGCCGGGGCCGCGCCGGCGCGCAGCGCCATTTCTATGCCCTCGCCGCGGTTGTAGTAGCTGCCCGGCGCGACGGGCCGGATATTGGCCGCCTTGGCGCCGATGTAGCGGGTCATCATTTCCTGGTTGCCCTGGAAGCCGCCGCTGGCCAGCACGACCGCGCGGGCGGGGATGGCCTGGAGGCGCCCCTCATGGTCCAGCGCCCGGACCCCGGCCACCGCGCCGTCCTCGCCGCGCAGCAGGTCCACCGCCGTGGTCCGGTAGGCGATGCGCCCGCCCAGCTCCAGCACCTTTTCGCGCAGGCGCTCGATGATCGCCAAGCCGCCGCCGTGCGCGGCGATGCGGGTGGTGTTCTGGGTCAGCAGGTAGATGGGCTGGGGCTGGAACTTCAGGCCGAAGCCCTTGAGCCAGCCTATCGTCTCCGGCACGGAGTCGGCGAACTTCGACACCAGCTCGGGATCGGGGAAAGGATGCGCCTTGACGTTGCCGGGCCAGGACTCGTAGCCGCCGCCGACCGCGCGCAGCACGTTGGGATCGACGTTGAAGCCCGGATTGTTGGCGAAGTGCTCCTCGAAGTCGTCGGCGATCTCCGAGTCGTTCTTCATGCGCATGTAGGCTTCGGTCCAGCGCGAGCCGCCGCCGAATTCCTCTTCCGGCGCGCGTTCGAGGTTGAGCGTCTTCAGCCCCGCCTCGAGCGCGGTGACGGCCGCGGAAAGGCCGGCCACGCCGCAGCCGACGATCAGCAGATCCAGGCCGTCGTATTGTTGAGCCATGATAAGTCTCCGTTCTGTTTGGACGTTGCGCCGGCAGGCGGCGGAATTCAGCCCAGCACCCAGGCGTTCGCCTTGTTCGGCCGGGTGGTGATCCAGACGCTCTTGGGCTGCAGGTATTCCTTGACGGCCTCGACGCCGCCCTCGCGGCCGACGCCGCTGTGCTTGTAGCCGCCGAAGGGCGTGGTGAAACTGGTGGCGCGGTAATTGTTGACCCATACCGTGCCGGCCTCCAGGCGGTCGGAGCAGTAGATGGCCTTGTGCAGGTCCTGCGTCCATACCGCGGCCGCCAGGCCGAAGTCGCTGTCGTTGGCGATGTCCAGCGCCTCGTCGACCGTGTCGAAGGGAATCACCGCCAGCACCGGCCCGAAGACTTCCTCGCGGGCGATGCGCATGCCGTTGTGCACGCCCGTGAAGATGGTCGGCGCGACGAACTGGCCCTGGCCGTAGCCCGGCCCCGACAGCGCCTTGCCGCCCAGCACGCAGCGGGCGCCCTCGCTCTTGGCGATCTCGATGTACTGGAGGATTTTTTCGTACTGGGCCCGCGTGGCGATGGGGCCGACCTGGGTCCGGTCCGAGGCCGGGTCGCCGATCACGGCCTGGCCGGCGACTTCGGCCAGGCGCTGCACGAAGCGGTCGTGCAGGGTGCGCTGCACCAGCAGCCGCGACCCCGCCATGCAGGTCTGGCCCGCCGCGCCGAAAATGCCGGCGATGGCGCCGTTGACGGCCTGCTCGAAATCGGCGTCGTCGAACACGATGTTGGCGGACTTCCCGCCCAGCTCCAGCGTGACCTTCTTGAAGTGCCGCGCGGCGGCTTGCGCCACCTTGCGCCCGCCCAGCTCGCCGCCCGTGAAGGCCACCTTGGCCACCTTCCTGTGCTCGATCAGCGCGGCGCCGATCTCGTCGCCGTAGCCGGTCACGACGTTGACCACGCCCTTGGGAAAGCCGGCCTCCAGCGCCAGCGCGGCCAGCTCCAGCAGGGGCGGCGAGGTGTATTCCGACGGCTTGACGACGATGGTGTTGCCGCAGGCCAGCGCCGGCGCCATCTTCCACGTGGTCAGCGCCAGCGGCGAGTTCCACGGGGTGATCGCCGCCACCACGCCCAGCGGCTCGTAGCGCACGTAGTTGAATACGCCCGGCTTGTTGATGGGCACCACGTCGCCCTGGATCTTGTCGGCCAGGCCGGCGTAGTAATAGAACCATTGCGCCACGTTGCGCGCCTGGCCGGCGACTTCGGTGATGTTCTTGCCGTTGCAGGAGCGCTCGATGTCGGCCAGGCGCTGCGCGTTTTCCTCGATCAGCGCGGCCAGCCTGCGCAGCAGCGCGCCGCGGGCGGTCGCGGTCATCTCGGACCACTCCGGGTTGCGGAAGGCGGCGTACGCGGCATCGGCGGCGGCGTTGGCGTCCTCGGCCGTGCCGCGGGGAATCCTGGCCACGACCTCTCCGGAATACGGCTCGATCGAGTCGATCCATTGCCCCGACGCCGAATCCACCCATTGGCCGCCGATGAGCATCTGGTACTGCTTCATGACGTCTCCTGTCTCTGATGTGCCGCGCGATTGCCGACTGCCTGCGCGATTGACCAAAATCTTAGCAGCGTTCTAAAATTCAATCAACGATTTCGTCAGATAGAATTTTCGGGCACGGCCCGGCACAGCGCGCGACCCGCGCCGCGACGCCGGCAAGCCCGGGCCGAAGGGAGGCAAGCAGGATGAAGCGATTACTCCAGGGGGTGCGGGTGCTGGACCTGGCCAACGTTCTGGCCGGCCCGTTCGCGGGCTATCAGCTGGCCCTGCTGGGCGCCGAGGTCATCAAGGTGGAGAACCCGGGCAGCGGCGACCTCGCCCGCAACCTGGGCGCCGACAAGGCGCGCAACGCCAGCGGCATGGGCACGTCCTTCCTCGCGCAGAACGCGGGCAAGAAATCGATCACCCTCAACCTGAAGACCGAACAGGGCAAGGAAGTCTTCCGCAAGCTTTGCGCCAGCGCCGACGTGCTGCTGGAGAACTTCCGCCCGGGCGTCATGCAGCGCCTGGGCCTGGGCTACGAGGACCTGCGCCGGGTGCGTCCCGAACTCGTCTACTGCGCGATCTCGGGCTACGGGCAGACCGGCCCGCTGGCCGCCTCGCCGGCCTACGACCAGATCATCCAGGGCCGCTCGGGCGTCATGAGCATCACCGGGGACGCGCAGTCCGCGCCGCTGCGGGTCGGCTACCCCGTGTGCGACACCATAGGCGGCCTGACCGCGGCCTTCGCCATCGCCGCCGCCCTGGTGCAGCGCGGCCGGGACGGCGCCGGCTGCTTCCTGGACGTCTCCATGCTGGACTCGGCCCTGGTCACCATGGGCTGGATCGTGTCCAACCAGCTCATCGCCAAGCGCCCGCCCGTGCCCATGGGCAACGACAACTTCACCGCCAGCCCGTCCGGCACCTTCCGCACCCGGGAGGGCCTGATCAACATCGCCGCCAACAAGCAGGAGCAGTTCGAGAAACTCTGCGCCCTGCTCGGCCTGCCGGAGCTGGCCGCCGATCCGCGCTTCGCCGACCGCGAGGACCGCAAGCGCCATCGCCAGGAACTGACCGCGCTGCTGGAGCAGGGCCTGGCCGAAGGCACCGCCCCCTATTGGGACGAACTGCTCAACCGCCATGGAGTGCCGGCCGGCCAGGTGCTGACCGTCGAACAGGCGCTGACCCAGGACCAGGTGCGCCACCGCGGCCTGCTCATGAACATGCCCCTGCCGCCCGGCGGCGAGGAGATCACGCTGACCCGCAGCGGCTTTCTCGTCGACGGCGAATGCTCGGCCGTGCAGTCGCCTCCGCCGACGCTGGGCGAACACACCGACGACATCCTGCATGCGCTGGGCTACGGCGACGAATCCATCGCCCGCATGCGCGAGGAGGGCGTGATATGAGCGCGGACTTGAACGCGGACGGCGCAAGCCTGGCCCGGGAAGCCCGCCAGTGGTGGAAGACGGGCATCATAGACATCCAGCCCGGCGTCATCC
>Ga0182738_1001226_pt1 | contig 32752 bp, 31 predicted proteins | sample eDN5th30CBELigMG_FD_128876 | JGI IMG/M metagenome (GOLD analysis project Ga0182738, IMG submission 128876) | Enriched Miracle-Growth compost microbial communities from Emeryville, California, USA - eDNA 5th pass 30_C BE-Lig MG (version 2)... ...
GCGCAGAACGTCGCCGGCGACGCCGCGATCGTGCAATCGATCACCAAGCCCGGCGCCGAGATCCACAATTACCAGCCGACGCCGCGCGACATCGTCAAGGCGCAGGACGCGCAGCTGATCCTCTGGAACGGGCTCGGCCTCGAACTCTGGTTCGAGAAGTTTTTCGCCAATCTGGACGGCCTCCCGCAGGCTACCGTCTCTGCCGGCGTGACGCCGATCGGCATTGGCGAGGGTCCCTATTCGGGCAAGCCGAACCCGCATGCCTGGATGTCGCCCGCCGCCGCCCTCACCTATGTCGACAACATCCGCGACGCCTTTGCCGAGCACGACCCGGCCAACGCCGCGACCTATGTCGCGAATGCCGAGGCCTACAAGGCCAAGATCACCGGCATCGTGGCACCGATTCGCGCATCGCTCGACGCGGTCCCACCCGAGACGCGCTGGCTGGTGTCGAGTGAAGGCGCGTTCAGCTATCTCGCGCGCGATTTCGGCCTGAAGGAACTCTATCTCTGGCCGATCAACGCCGACCAGCAGGGCACGCCGCAGCAGGTGCGCAAGGTGATCGACGCGGTGCGCGCCAACGCCATCCCGGCCGTGTTCAGCGAAAGCACGATTTCGGCCAATCCGGCCAAGCAGGTGGCGCGCGAAACCGGCGCGGCGTATGGCGGCGTCCTCTATGTCGACAGCCTCAGCGAGGCCGGCGGGCCGGTGCCGACCTATCTCGACCTGCTGCGCGTCACGTCGGAAACGATCGCCAGGGGCATCGCACGGCCGGAGGCGGCCACGGAATGAACGCCCCCATCCCCGCCCACGCCCGACTCGCCGGCGGCATCTCGGTCGCCAACGCCACCGTCACCTACCGCAACGGCCACACCGCGCTGCGCGACGCCAGCTTCCACATGCCGACCGGCACGATCACCGCGCTGGTCGGCGTCAATGGCAGCGGCAAGTCGACCCTGTTCAAGGCGATCATGGGCTTCGTCCGCGTCTCGCGCGGCGAGATCACCATTCTCGGCCAGCCCGTCGAAAAGGCGCTGAAGCAGAACCTCGTGGCCTATGTGCCGCAAAGCGAGGATGTCGACTGGAACTTTCCCGTCCTGGTCGAGGACGTCGTGATGATGGGCCGCTATGGCCATATGAATTTCATGCGTATCGCCTCGGCGCGCGATCAAGCGGCGGTCGACAAGGCGCTGGAGCGGGTCGGCATGAGCGCGATGCGCAAGCGCCAGATCGGCGAGTTGTCCGGCGGCCAGCGCAAGCGCGTCTTCCTCGCCCGCGCCCTGGCGCAGGATGGCCGCGTCATCCTGCTCGACGAACCCTTCACCGGCGTCGACGTGCAGACGGAAAGCGCGATCATCGAGCTGCTGCGCGGGCTTCGCGACGAAGGCCGGGTAATGCTGGTCTCGACCCACAATCTCGGCAGCGTGCCGGAGTTCTGCGATCGCGCCGTACTTCTGAACCGCACGGTGCTGGCCTATGGCCCGACGCGCGAAACCTTCACCCGCGCCAATCTCGAAAAGACCTTTGGCGGCGTGCTGCGCCATATCGTTCTCGATCCGGCCGTCGATAGCGGAAAGATCGACATCATCAGCGACGACGAGAGCCCTCTGCTGCTGGACACCACCCCGGACGTCCACGCCCCCGACGACAACCGGGAGGCCAGGCGCTGATGGCCCTGCTGCTCGAACCCTTCGGCTACAGCTACATGCTCAATGCCATGTGGGTCAGCGCGCTGGTCGGCGGGGTCTGCGCCTTCCTTTCCGCCTATCTGATGCTGAAAGGCTGGTCGCTGATCGGCGACGCGCTTTCCCACTCGATCGTGCCCGGCGTCGCCGGCGCCTACATGCTCGGCCTGCCCTTTTCCATTGGCGCCTTCTTCTCCGGCGGCCTCGCCGCCGCCGCCATGCTGTTCCTCAACCAGCGCACCAGGCTGAAGGAAGATGCGATCATCGGGCTGATCTTCACCGGCTTCTTCGGCCTCGGCCTGTTCATGGTGTCGCTGTCACCGACCGCGGTTAATATCCAGACGATCGTGCTCGGCAACATCCTGGCCATCACGCCGGAGGATACGCTGCAACTCGCCATCATCGGATTCGTCTCCCTCGCCATCCTCCTGGTGAAATGGAAAGACCTGATGGTGACGTTCTTCGACGAGAGCCACGCCCGCTCGATCGGCCTCAACCCGATGGCGCTGAAGATCCTGTTCTTCACCCTGCTCTCAGCCTGCACCGTCGCGGCGCTGCAGACCGTCGGCGCCTTCCTGGTCATCGCCATGGTGGTGACCCCGGGCGCCACCGCCTATCTGCTCACCGATCGCTTCCCGCGACTGCTGGCGATCAGCGTTACCGTCGGCGCGATGACCAGCCTGGTCGGCGCCTATGCCAGCTATTTCCTCGATGGCGCCACCGGCGGAATCATCGTGGTGCTGCAGACGATGATCTTCCTTGGCGCCTTCGTCTTCGCCCCGAAGCACGGCCTGCTCGCCGCCCGCCGCCGCGCGGCGGAAGCGCTGGAGACATCCGCATGACGCTCGTCGAAACGCTGCTCCAGCCCCTGCAGTTCGAGTTCATGCGCAACGCGTTGATCATCTCGGCGCTGGTCGCCGTGCCGACCGCCCTGCTCTCCTGCTATCTGGTACTCAAGGGCTGGTCGCTGATGGGCGACGCCATCTCGCATGCCGTGCTGCCGGGTGTCGTCATCGCCTATATCGTCGGCGCCCCGCTCGCCGTCGGCGCCTTCCTCGCCGGCATGGGCTGCGCGCTCGCCAGCGGCTATCTCAAGGCGAACAGCCGCATCAAGCAGGATACGGTGATGGGCATCGTGTTCTCCGGCATGTTCGGCCTCGGTATCGTGCTCTACACCAAGATCGAGACCGACGTTCACCTCGACCACATCCTGTTCGGCGACATGCTGGGCGTCGGATGGCGCGACATCGCCGAGACGGGGATCATCGCGCTGGTCATCACCGGTATCCTCGCCCTCAAATGGCGGGATCTGCTGCTGCACAGCTTCGATCCGGTGCAGGCCAGGGTCGTGGGCCTGCGCGTCAACTGGCTGCATTACGGGCTGCTGGCAATCCTGTCTCTCGCCATCGTCGGCGCGCTGAAGGCGGTCGGCATCATCCTGGCCATCGCTATGCTGGTGTCGCCGGGCGCGATCGCCTTCCTGCTGACGCGAAAGTTCAGCACCATGCTGTGGCTCGCCACCGCGATCGCGGTCATCGCCTCGCTTAGCGGTGTCTATCTGAGCTTCTTCCTCGACAGCGCCCCGGCGCCGACCATCGTGCTGCTGCTGACGGCCAGCTTCATCGCCGCGTTCATCGTCTCGACGCGGCGCGCCGCGCGCACCGAGACGAAGGAAGCCGGGCTACCGTAGCGAAGTCCCGCCGCGCCACATCGTCGATCGCCGCAAGGCTACGCTCTCACCAGGCCAGGGCCTTGCCATCGAGGGCGGCGAGCAGCTTGGCGTCCTGGCCGTAAATGTCCTTGCGGAAATTGACGCCGTCCTCGTCCACCCAGGCGGTCAGGTAGGTCAGGTGGATGGGAAGCGGCGTGGCCAGCTTGACGACGGTGTTCTTCTCCGTCGCCACCACCTTGTTGATCCGGTCCATGTTCCATCCGGTGACCCCGCCGGCGGTCAGCACCTGCAGGGCCAGCTCGAGCGGCCGGCTCAGGCGGATGCAGCCATGGCTGAAGGCGCGTTCGGCTTTCGAGAAGGCGGCGCGCGACGGCGTATCGTGCAGATAGACATCGTGCTGGTTGGGGAACATGAACTTGACCCGGCCGAGCGCATTCTTCGGCCCCGGCTGCTGGCGCAGCTGGAACGGAAAATTGCCCGGCCCGTAATTCGCCCAATTGATCGAGGTAAGGTCGTAGACGTCCTTGCCGCGGACGGCCTGGAAGCCCTGCGCGGCGAGCCCGCCGGGGTTGGAGCGCAGTTTGCCGAGCTGTTCCTTGACGGCGATGCCGGACGGCACCGTCCAGTAGGGATTGATCTCGATGTAGCGGACCTGGTCGCTGAAGACCGGCGTGCGGCTGTAGGGCTTGCCGACGACGACCGACATGCGCTCCTCGGCGCGGCCGTCCTTGACGCGGCGCAGTTCGAAGCCGGCGATGTTGACCATCAGGTACTGTTCGCCGAGGTCACGCGGCATCCAGCGCCAGCGCTCCATGGCCAGCTCGATCTCGGCAATGCGATCTTCGATCGGCACGTTCATCGCGACCAGCGCCGCCGGCCCGACCACGCCGTCGACATCAAGACCGTGACGGGCCTGGAAACGTTCAACCGCCTTCACCAGCTCGGCGTCGTAGACTTCCGCGCCGCCGGCCGGCGCCGGATCGGCGCCATCGGTCGTTGCCAGCCGCTCGCGAATGTCGGCGACGCGCGGATCGCTCATGCCCGGCTTCAGCGTCGGGCCGAGGGGAACGAGGTCCCACCCGCCCTCCACCGCGAGTTCGCGGTACTGCGCCAGCGCGCCGCGCAGGGACGCGTAATAGGTGGTCGGCGGCTGCAAGGCGTCGAAGAACTCGACGAGATCATCAGCCTTGGCGACCTCCTGCAGGGCCGCCGCCTGATCGAAGGTTCGGGTCTTCAGGAAGAAATTCGGGTCGACCTTGGCCGGCAGGAAGCGTCCGACCGAGAGATCGCCGCTATATTCGAGAAAGGCGGCCGAGAAGAACAGCTCGATCAGGGCAAGACCGCGAACGTCTTCCGGATCGGTGTTCTGCATCAGCGACATCAGCTGGCGCGTCGGATAGTCGTCCGGCCGCAAGCCGTCCGAGCCGGCATCGTTGAGGATGGCGACCAGCGCCTCGGCGCGGTCGTCGCGCAGCCAGAGCAGGTCTCCGGCCTGCTCCTCGTAATAGGCGCGCAGCACCTCGCGGCGCTGCTGGATCGGCAGGGGCAGACGCTTCTCGCGCGCCAGGAGGTCGATCGCATTGATGCGGATGACGGCGAGGTTGCGCTGCTGTTCCTGCACCGTGGCGGCCTCGGCGGCGGCAAGGGACGGCAACAGGAAAGCGAACGCCAGAAAGGCCCCCGCGCACAGGCGGATCGAGACCTGACGGATCGGGGCGTTACTGAATGGGCGGCGCATAGAGGATCCCGCCTTGTGTCCAGAGTGCGTTGATGCCACGGCTCAATTGCATCGGCGTGTCCTCGCCGAGATTGCGTTCGAAGATCTCGCCCATATTGCCGACCCCGCCCAGCACCTGGGTGAGCCAGCCATCCGGCAAGCCGAGGGACGGCCCGCTCAGCGAACCGAGCATGGCCGCCTGCTGCGCCTTGTCGGCGGCGATGGAATCGGACGTCAGCCCGACCTCCTCCGCGTCGATCAGGCCGAACAGCACCCAGCGCACGAGGTTGACCCATTTCGGATCGTCATCGCGCACCACGGGTCCGAGCGGCTCCTTCGAGATGACATCCTTGAGAATCACATGGTCGTCCGGCTTCGGCAGGTCGGCCCGCTCGCCGGCGAGCGCCGAGCGATCGGCGGTATAGGCGTCGCACTTGCCGTCCGCATAGGCCTTGCGCGCATCCTGCCGCTCGGCGAAGGGCAGGAACGAAACCTTGAGTCCGGCCCGCTCGAAATAGGCGCTGGCGTTGTCCTGGGTCGTCGTTCCGCTGACCACGCAGATGGTGGCCCCGTTCAGTTGCAGCGGGCTGGTCGCGCCATACAGCGCCGGCACCATGAAGCCCTGGCCGTCGAAATAGCTGACCCCGACGAATTCCAGCGACTGTCCGGCATCGCGCGAAAGCGTCCAGGTGCTGTTGCGGGAGAGAAGGTCCACCTTTCGGTCCGTCAGCGCCTGGAAGCGGTCGGATGCCGACAACGGCACATAGTCGACCTTGCCGGCGTCGGCGAAGATGGCGAGCGCGACCGCCTTGCAGAAGTCGACGTCGAAACCGCGCCAGGTTCCCTGCTCGTCCTTCTCCGAGAAGCCGCCGAGCCCCTCGCTGACGCCGCACACCAGCGTGCCGCGCGCCTTGACGTCCTCCAGCGTTCCCGCCGTGGCGGCGGAGCCGGCGGCCAGCAGCAGGCCGAGGGCCGTGGCGCACGCCGACAGGCGCGGGAAAAGGATTGGCAACTTCATCGACGGACCCCGGATATCGCTACGGCAGTGCGGCCATGATACATCCCCGCGCGCGCTCAACAAGGCCACAACCAAAGATGTCGGCGGCGCGGCGTTGCCCCCCCGAAACGAACATGGCCGGGACAAGCCCGGCCATGCTGCCATCATCGCGTCGGTCGGGCGGACTGGTCCGCCTAGTAGCGGGCCGGCGCCGCCGGCTTGTTGCCGAGAATCGCGTCGATCTTGTCGAGCACCTCGGACGTCAGCTTGTCGCGGCCGTCGAGGGCCGCGAGATTGTCCTGCAGCTGGCTCTTCTTCGATGCGCCGAGGATGACGGTCGAGACGTTCTTGTTGGCGAGGCACCAGAGCAGCGCCATGTGGTGGATCGGCAGGCCGATCTCCTCGGCCAGCGCCGCCAGCTTCTCGACCTGGGCGATGCGCTGCTTGCCCTTTTCGCCCTGCCACAGTTCCTTGAGCCACTCATAGCCCGGCAGGTCCAGGCGGCTGCCGGCCGGAATGCCCTTGTTGTACTTGCCGGTCAGGATGCCGGAAGCGAGCGGCGACCAGATCGTGGTGCCGAGGCCCATCAGGTCGTAGAGCGGGCGATAGTCGCCCTCGACCTTGTCGCGCTCGAAGAGATTGTACTGCGGCTGCTCCATGGTCGGCGGCGTGATCTTCAGATCCTTCGCCACGGCCCAGGCCTCGGTCAGCTGCTGCGCCGACCATTCCGACGTGCCCCAGTAGAGCACCTTGCCCTGCTGCACGAGGTCGTGCATGGCGCGCACGGTCTCCTCGATCGGCGTATCGATGTCGGGGCGATGGCAGAAATAGAGGTCGAGATACTCGACCTGCAGGCGCTTCAGCGCCGCATGGCAGGCGTCGGTGACGTGCTTGCGCGAAAGGCCGCGCTGCGTCGGCTTCGAGCCGCCCCAGAACACCTTGCTGGAGACGATGTAGGAATCGCGGCTCCAGGCGAGCTTGGCGAGCGCCTCGCCCATCAGCGTCTCGGAGACGCCGGCCTCATAGCCCTCGGCATTGTCGAAGAAGTTGATTCCGCTGTCATAGGCCAGCGTCATGATGTCGAGCGCGTCGCGCTGGTCGACCTGCTTGCCGAACGTGACCCAGGAGCCGAGCGAAAACTCGCTGACCTGCAGGCCCGACTTGCCCAAACGGCGATACTGCATCTTGAATCCGATCTTTCTGGAAATCTTTGTGCGGCGCACGCGCCGCGGCTGCAAACTAGTGGAGTTGCTCGCGCCGCGCCACCATCCGCCCCATAAGGGACGTCACGACTCGACCGGCTGGCCCGCGAAGGCCTGCTCCAGCGTCGCAATGTCGATCTTGGTCATTTTCAGCAACGCCTCCATGACGCGCTGCGATTTCCGGGCATCCGGATCGGTCAGCATCGGCGTGAGCGTGCTGGGCACGATCTGCCAGGAAATGCCGAACCGGTCCGTGACCCAGCCACAGCGCCTTTCCTGTCCATCCTCGGAGAGCCGCTCCCAGAGATCGTCCAGTTCCGCCTGCTCCTCGCATTTGACCACGAAGGAGATCGCCTCGTTGAACTGGAAGTGGGGACCACCGTTCAGAGCCGTGAACTCCAGCCCCTCCAGTTCGAAGGACGCGGCCATGACGCTACCCTTGGAGCCGGGGCCCGCCTCGCCATAGCGTGCGACCTTGCCGACCTTCGCACTCTTGAAGATCGAGACGTAGAAGATGATCGCCTCTTCGACCTGGTTGTCGAACCAAAGAAAAGGAGTGATCTTTTGCATGGCGATATCCTCTTTTCCGATCGGGCTGTTCCAAAGGGCCGCGTCCAGGGGTCCGCGTCCAGGGGTCCGCGTCCAAGGGTCCGCGCCGAGCCGGCCGCACTTCGGCGCGCATGACTGGCTAGGTCGGCCCGGCGGGGCGTGTCCCGAGATCGACGCGGCAAGGTCGCCCTGGCGAGAAACCGGAAAACGCCATCACCGCCTTTGCGTTCCCTGCGGGGCAAGGCGGCCTCTCGCCCCCGGTCGCCTGCCTTCCAATTAGGCAAATGGTGCCTTCCGCGCCGCGTCAATGCGGAACTGCCGAATTTGGCAGATAGCCCCTAGCCAAGAATGCCCGGCTCATATGCAATGGTGCTCGCGCTCCCATGCTGGATGCGCCGTGGCACCCGGGAGAATTCCTGTTGGCACGGGGCTTGCGGTTGGGGAGTGACGGCAACCAAAGGGGGATAGCGCGCAATGGTCGTCGCCTTCGATGAGATGAGCGCGAGCCGCGAAAGCTGCCGGCCCGGCTACGAGATCCTCAAGCGCTGGCTGGATGCGACGCCGCCGGATCTCCTTTCGACCCGCCGCGCCGAGGCGGAACTCCTGTTCCGCCGCATCGGCATCACCTTCGCCGTCTATGGCGACAATGATGGCGAGGAGCGGATCATTCCGTTCGACATCATTCCGCGCATCATCACCGCGCCGGAATGGACCAAGCTTTCGAAGGGACTGGAACAGCGGGTCAAGGCGCTCAACGCCTTCCTGACCGACATCTATTCCAAGGGAGACATCCTGCGCGCCGGCATCGTGCCGCAGGACCTGATCTACCAGAACCCCTACTACCAGCCGGAAATGGCCGGGGTGAAGCTGGCGCATGACATCTATGTGATGATCGCCGGCATCGACATCGTCCGCGTCGACCCCGACACCTTCTACGTGCTCGAGGACAATGCCCGCACGCCTTCCGGAGTCTCCTACATGCTGGAGAACCGGGAAGTGATGATGAAGCTGTTCCCGGACCTGTTCGCCGAGCACCGCATCGCCCCGGTCGAGAATTATCCGGACGCGCTGCTCGCCACGCTGAAATCGGTCGCGCCGCGCTCGGCGCCGGGCGACCCGACGGTGGCCCTGCTCACGCCCGGCCCGTTCAATTCGGCCTTCTACGAGCACTCGTTCCTGGCCGACAAGCTCGGCATCGAACTGGTCGAGGGTCGCGATCTCCAGGTTCGCGACAATGTCGTCTACATGCGCACGACCGAGGGGCCGAAGCGCGTCGACGTGCTCTATCGCCGCCTCGACGACGACTTCCTCGATCCCCTCACCTTCCGCCCCGATTCGATCCTCGGCGTGCCGGGGCTGATGAACGCCTACCGCGCCGGCAACATCACGCTGTCCAACGCCGTCGGCACCGGCGTCGCCGACGACAAGGCGGTCTACTCCTACATGCCGGAGATCGTCCGCTTCTATCTCGGCGAGGAGCCGATCCTGAAGAACGTGCCGACCTGGCGCTGCCGCGAGCCCGACGCGCTGAAATACGTCCTCGAGCATCTCGATACCATGGTGGTCAAGGAGGTGGCGGGCTCCGGCGGCTATGGCATGCTGATCGGCCCGGCCGCCGACAAGAAGACCCGCGAGGAATTCGGCGCCAAGCTGCGCGCCAATCCGGACGACTTCATCGCCCAGCCGACGCTGGCGCTCTCCACCTCGCCGACCTTCGTCGATGCCGGCATCGCGCCCCGCCATGTCGACCTGCGTCCCTTCGTGCTTTCGGGCAAGGACAAGGTCCGCATCGTTCCCGGCGGCTTGACCCGCGTCGCCCTCAAGGAGGGCTCGCTGGTGGTCAATTCGAGCCAGGGCGGCGGCACCAAGGACACGTGGGTGCTCGATGCCTGAACTGGATAGCCCCCGGCCCCATCCCTTCTCCCGTCATCGGGCGAGGCATGCGGCGCGCGGGCTGGATCGACTTGCGACAGCCGCTCCCTCCCTCCCCCTCGCGGGGCGGGATCGGAGCGAGGGTCTTACCATCCGGAGTTGTTTTCCGTGCTGAGCCGTACCGCCGATAATCTGTTCTGGCTTGCCCGCTATGTGGAGCGCGCCGAAAACACCGCCCGCATCATCGACGCCGCCAACCGCCTCGCCGCCATGCCGATCGCCTATGCCGGCGGTTCGAACGAATGGGAATCCGCCGTCGCCGCCACCGGCGCGCTCGGCCTCTTCAAATCGCTGAACCGCGAGCCGACGGCCGAGAACATCATCGATTTCCTCGCCTTCTCGCCGGAAAACCCCTCTTCCATCCGATCCTGCCTCGAGCGCGCCCGCGTCAACGCGCGGACCGTGCGAACGGCGCTGACATCGGAAATGTGGGACGCGATCAACGGCGCCTGGCTCGGACTGCGCGATTTCAACGGCGCCTCGCGCGACCGGATGAAGCTCAACGAATTCCTCGTCTATGTGAAGGAAGCCTCGCTGCGCTTCGACGGTTCGGCCTACCGCACCATGATCCGCAATGACGTCTATTTCTTCTCCAGCCTCGGCACTTTCATCGAGCGGGCCGACAACACGGCGCGCATTCTCGACGTCAAATACCATCTGCTGCTGCCGGCGGAGGAAAGCGTCGGCGGCGGCCTCGACTTCTTCCAGTGGTCATCGATCCTGCGCTCGGTCTCGGCCAACACCGCCTATCACTGGGTCTATCGCGAGAGCCTGAAGCCCTGGCTGGTCGCCGATCTCCTGGTGCTGAACGACCAGCTGCCGCGCTCGCTCGCCTCCTGCTACGACAATATCTGCGCCTTTCTCGACGAGCTCTCGCTTGCCTATGGCCGGCAGGGCCAGGCCCAGCGCGTCGCGCGCTCGACCCGGAACCGGCTGCAGAACGCCAGTATCGACGACGTGTTCAGCGGCGGCCTGCATGAGTTCCTGACCGAGTTCATCGCCGATAACGGTCGTCTCGGACAGGCGATCACCGACCAGTATCTGGCCTGACGGGAACGGTTCATGCGCCTCCGGATCGTTCACGAGACCGCCTACAGCTTCGATCCGCCCGCCCTGGGCGCCATCCAGACGCTTCGGCTGACCCCGCGTGGCCATGACGGCCAGTTCGTCGTCAACTGGCGCATCGAGGTCGATCACGACTGCCGGCTCGATACCGCTACCGACCCGTTCGGCAATGTCGTGCAGTCCTTCACCACCCAGGGAAAGCTCGACGGGCTGGTCATCACCGCGCTCGGCGATGTGGAGACCCATGACATGGCCGGCATGGTGCGCGGCCAGACCGAGCGCTTTCCGGTTGGCGTCTTCCTGCGCAGCACGCCGCTGACGGTGCCCGACGCCGGGATCCGCGCCTTTGCCGAGGATGTCGCCATGTCCGCGCCAACCGACCGGCTGTCGCGCCTGCACTGGCTGATGAACAGCCTGCACGAGCGGATCCTGCCCGGCGAGACGGCCGACGACAGCGCCAGGGCCACATTCGCCGCCGGCAAGGGCGACGCTCGCGCGATGGCGCATGTCATGATCGCCGCCGCCCGTCATCTCGGCATTCCGGCCCGCTATGCGAGCGGCTATCTTTTCCGGCCCGACGCAGAGACGCCGGCGACCCACGAGCATGGCTGGGCGGAGGCCCATCTCGACGGTGTCGGCTGGGTCGGATTCGATGTGGCAACGAATCTCTGTCCGACCGATACTCACGTCAGGCTGGCCATCGGTCTGGACCGAATCGGTTCCTCTCCGGTGCGCGGGGCGGCCTATGGCGACGGGGTGACCGCGCCCACGGTCTCGATCAGCGTATCGGAAGCGCGCTCGGCCCGAAGTTAGTCCGGCGTCGATTTTTCACTTGCACCTCAATTTTTGCGGCCTAAAACTCCGGCCGGGGTGGGGCAGGATAAAGAGTCTATGACTTATTGCGTTGGAATCCTGGTTCGCGAAGGCCTTGTGATGTTGGCCGATACGCGCACCAATGCCGGCCTCGACAACATTGCGACGTACCGCAAGCTGCACCTCTACCAGACCGAGGGCGAGCGCGTGATCGCGATCGCCACGGCGGGCAACCTTGCCGTCAGCCAGTCGGTTCTGAACGTCCTGACCGAAGGCCTGGAAAACCCGGAAACGGGCAAGATCGACACGATCCACACCATCCCGACGATGTTCAAGGTGGCGCAGTTCGTCGGGCGGGCGATCCGCGAGGTCTACCGCATCCATGGCAAGTCGATGGAGCAGCAGGCCGCCAGCTTCGACGTCACCATGCTGCTCGCCGGCCAGGTCAAGGGCGGGCGTCTGCGTCTGTTCATGGTCTACTCCGCCGGCAATTTCATCGAGGCGACGACCGACACGCCCTATCTGCAGATCGGCGAGCACAAATACGGCAAGCCGATCCTGGACCGCGCCGTCACCGCCGACACGCCGATTTCCGAAGCGCTGAAGCTCGGGCTGGTGTCGATGGATTCGACGCTGCGCTCCAATCTCGGCGTCGGCATGCCGATCGACGTCGTGGTCGTCCGTCGCGACGAGCTGAAGATCTCGATCTCGCACCGCATCGATGACAACGACGCCTATTTCGCGGGCCTGCGCGAACGCTGGTCGGCAGCGCTGCGCGCCGCGCATCAGGCGATCCCCGATCCGCCATACGGCCCGATCTAGCGGCGGGCCGCGCTCCGGCCCCGGAATCGCCTCCCCTGCCGGGACGAGGCGCCCCGGCGGCTTCGATTGACAGGCGGGGTGGCGGCATCGATACCAGCGTCGAGGGCGGCGCCGTTCGGCCGTCCCGACGATTTCGTGGAGCACCCATCATCATGACCGACAAGCCCAGCCTGACGCTGAAGCGCCAGTTGAAGGCGTCGCCCGCCCGGATCTTCAAGGCCTGGACCGACCCTGCCAAGCTCGTCCATTGGTGGGGCCCGCATGATACCGAGGAAGGCAGCGTCGAGGCCGAGACGGATCTCGGCGTCGGCGGCGCCTTCCGCATCCGCCTCAAGACGTCCGACGGCCAGTCGCACGAGGCCAGCGGCACCTACCAGGAGATCGCCCCTAACGAGGGGCTGGTGATGACCTGGCTCGCCTCGGCCGACGCGCCCGGCCTCGTCACCGTGACGTTCCGCGGTGAGGCAGGCGGCACCATGCTGACGCTGACCCATGACGGCCTTGCCGACGAGGCAAGCCGCGCCAGCCACCAGGCCATCTGGGCCGGCGCGATCGAACGGCTCGAACGGTTCGTCACCCGCGGCGGCAAGAAATAGCGGCGGCCTGCCGCCCTCGATCGCCAGCGCGCGCGGCGTCCTGCACCGTTTCCTCGGGCTTTAGGAGGCCCCGGGGAAGATCGGGTTGGCAGGATGGCCCGATCGATCCAGCCTCTTGGCCGAACCAGTTCGCTTATATAGGCTGGCGCCAGCACGGCTCTTGTCAGGAGCGTGCCGCCATCCTGCGGGCCGACCCGATCCGCTGGCAAGTTCGACGGGGTTTCTCATGCCACTGATCGCTATGGACGATCGCATCCGACTGAATGTCGAGGCAGATCCGGACAATGGCAAACCACCACTCCTCCTGACCAACGCCCTCGGCACCAATCTCGGCATGTGGGAGCCGCAGCTCCCGGCGCTACGCGAGCATTTCCGCGTGATCCGCTTCGACGACCGGGGCCATGGCGGCTCGGACGTGCCCGATACGCCATACACGATCGACCGGCTCGGCCGCGATGCGCGCGGCGTGCTCGACGCGGTCGAGGTCGAGACCGCGCATGTCGTCGGCCTGTCCAAGGGCGGCATGGTCGCGGCCTGGCTCGCGGCCAACAAGCCGGATTATGTCGAGAAGCTCGTGATCTGCGCCTCGGCGCCGCATCTGCCGCCGCGCGACATGTGGGAAGGCCGGGCCAAGACGGCGCGCAGCGAAGGGCTGTCGGCGCTGGTCGACGCGGTGATCGGCCGCTGGTTCCAGGAAGGCTTTCGTGCCGCCCACCCGGAAATCGTCGCTCGCATCCGCGAGATGATTCTCGCCACGCCGGCGGAAGGCTACGCCGCCTGCTGCGAGGCGCTGGGCGAGATGGACCTGCGCGAGGACATCGCCCTGATCCAGACGCCGACGCTGGTGATCTGCGCCGACCATGATGCGACGGTTCAACCGGCCAAGGCGCGGGAATGGGTGGCGCATATCGACGGCGCCCGGATGGAAGTCATCCGGAACGCCGCGCATCTTTGCAATGTCGAGCAGCCCGAGGCTTTCAACCGCGTCCTGCTCGACTTCCTTCTGGACTGATCAGGCGCGCTCGCGCTTCAGCAGCGCGTCGACGCTCCAGCGGCCGGGGCCGGCGAAGACCAGATACAAGAAGATGAAGCAATAGAGGATGGCTGCGTCGCCGCCGTTCAGTACCGGGTAGACGCTCCGCGGCGCATGGGCCAGCCAGTAGGCGAAGGCCATCAGGCCGGACAGCACGAAGGCGACCGGGCGCGAGAACAGGCCGATCAGCAGCAGGAAACCGCCGACCAGTTCCAGCATGCCCGCGGTCCAGGAAAGACTGAACATCGCCGGCGCTTTATCCGAGGCCGGGAAGCCGAGAATTTTCTGCGTTCCATGCGCCATGAAGATCAACGAAGAAACGATGCGCAACAACCCAAGCGTATAAGGCTGAAACTTAGAAACCTTCTCAAATAGCACTGTCAACATCTCCAAGTGATCGGTGCAGCCCTGCTAACACAGCATCAGGGATCGCGCCTAGCACAGGGCGACATAGAGACGGGGACAGAAGATAAACTTATGATCACGCAAACGTGATCACATATTGGGGTAGTTGGGCCCCCCGGCGCCCTCGGGCGTCGTCCAGTTGATGTTCTGGTTCGGGTCCTTGATATCGCAGGTCTTGCAGTGGACGCAGTTCTGCGCGTTGATCACGAAGCGCGGCCCACCCGGCTCTTCCACCCATTCATAGACACCGGCCGGGCAATAGCGGGCCGAGGGACCGGCATAGACGTCATGCTCGGACGTCTTCTGCAGCGCGGGGTCCAGCACCTTCAGATGGATCGGCTGGTCCTCCTCATGGTTGGTGTTCGACAGGAACACCGAGGAAAGGCGATCGAAGGTCAGCACGCCGTCCGGCTTCGGATAGGCGATCTTCTCGCACTCGGCCGCCGGACGGGTCGCGGCGAAATCCGGCTTGCCGTGCTTCAGCGTGCCGAAGATCGTGAAGCCGAGCGTGTTCGCCCACATGTCGATCCCGCCGGCGAGAATGCCGCCCAGCGTGCCGAGCTTCGACCAGAGCGGCTTGACGTTGCGCACCTTCTTCAGGTCGCGGCCGATCGGCCCCTTGCGCCAGTTCGCCTCATAGCCCAGCAACTCGTCGCCCGAGCGGCCTGCCGCCAGCGCTTCGGCGACGTTCTCCGCCGCCTCCATGCCGGAGAGCATGGCGTTGTGGCTGCCCTTGATGCGGGGCAGGTTGACGAAACCGGCCGAGCAGCCGATCAGCGCGCCGCCCGGGAAAACCAGCTTCGGCACCGACTGGTAGCCGCCCTCGGTGATCGCGCGCGCGCCATAGGAAAGCCGCTTGCCACCGGCGAAAACGGGCGCAATCGCGGGATGCGTCTTGAAGCGCTGGAATTCCTCGAAGGGCGACAGATAGGGGTTCTTGTAGTTCAGGTGGACGACGAAGCCGACGACGACCTGGTTGTCCTCGAGGTGATAGAGGAACGAGCCGCCGCCAGTCGAGAAATCGAGCGGCCAGCCGAAGGAATGCTGGACCAGGCCCGGCTTGTGCAGCTTCGGATCGACCTGCCAGAGCTCCTTGATGCCGAGGCCGTATTTCTGCGGCTCGCGGCCCTCCGCCAGGCCGAACGAGCCGATCAGCTGCTTGGCGAGCGATCCGCGCGCGCCCTCGCCGATCAGCGTGTACTTGCCGCGCAGCTCCATGCCGCGCTGAAAATTGGGGCCTGGCTCGCCATCGCGGCCGACGCCCATGTCGCCGGTCGCGACACCGGCGACGGCGCCCTTCTCGTCGAAAAGCAGTTCCGCGGCGGCGAAGCCCGGATAGATCTCGACGCCCAGCGCCTCGGCCTTGGCCGCCAGCCAGCGGCAGACATTGCCGAGCGAGACGACATAATTGCCGTGATTCGACATCAGCGGCGGCATCATAAAGTTCGGCAGCCGAACCGATCCGCCGGGCCCCAGAAACAGGAACTGGTCCTCGATCACCGGCGTCTTCAGCGGCGTGTCGCTCTCCTGCCGCCATTCCGGCAGCAGCTTGTCGAGCGCGATCGGATCGATCACGGCGCCGGACAGGATGTGCGCGCCGACTTCCGAACCCTTCTCGACCACGACGACCGAGACGTCCGGATCGAGCTGCTTCAAACGGATGGCCGCCGCGAGCCCGGCCGGACCGGCGCCCACGATCACAACGTCAAATTCCATCGCTTCGCGATCGGGAAGCTCTGCCGAGATTGCCATGCGTGCCCATCCGGTTCGGTTGTCGGCCCCTCTTTAGAAGAGCAGCAAACCTCAGGCAATGCCGAAAATATAGTGAAGCGAAGGACTTGATGAGCCTCGTGCATCAACATGATGCCCATCGGGCAAGGTTCGCTCCTGCCTGCCGGCGGCCGGTCCAGCACTCGCGGCAGGCTTCGAATTATTTCACCTTCCGAACCCGCCACACCGATCCATTGGCGTCTTCCGAGACATAGAGCGCGCCGTCCTTGCCGGTTGTGACGCCAACCGGGCGGCCCCACAGGCTGTGATCGGAGAGAACGAATCCGGTCATGAAGTCCTCGTAGGCGCCTGTCGGCTTGCCATCCTTCATGAGCAGGCGGACTACCTTGTAGCCCGTGGGCTTGCCGCGATTCCACGAGCCATGCAGGGTGACGAAACCGTCTCCGCGATAGTCCTGAGGAAAGGCCTCGCCCTCATAGAAGGTGATGCCGAGCGGCGCCGAATGCGGCTGGATCAGCACGTCCGGCACGGTCACCCGCGCGCCCAGATCGGCGCGCGCGCCGTCATGCCGCGGGTCCGGGTTGGCGCCGATATAGAACCAGGGCCAGCCATAGAAAGCGCCCTCCTCGACGCTCGTCGCATAGTCGGGCGGAAGATTGTCGCCGAGGCCGTCACGCTCGTTGGTGGCGCACCAGAGCGCCCCGCTGGCAGGCTCGATCGCGAGCCCGGAGCAATTGCGGATGCCGGTCGCGAAGCTGCGGAGATTCGCGCCATCGGGATCGGCGGTCAGGACGGCGGCGCGCCCGGCTTCCGGCCCCCAGGCGGCGCCCATTCCGTGCCGTGCCTCCCATTCGGCGATCGCCGGCTTGTCCTTCTGCCCCATCCGTTCGCCGGCATTGGAGGCCGAGCCGACGGAAACGAACAGCTTGCTGCCATCCGGCGAAAAAGCGATGTCGCGCGTCCAGTGCGAGCCGCCATTCGGCAATCCCTTCACGATGACCGCGCTCTTGCCGCGCGCCTGCCGGTCGCCGGCCGCATAAGGGAAGCGCACCACCTTGTCGGTCTCGGCGACATAGACGAAGTGCGGGTCCGGACCGGGCGGGTAGAAAGCGATGCCGAAGGGCCGGTTGAGGCCGCTGGCGAAGACGGCGGGCTCGCCACCCCCGGCCGGCAGAACCCGTATCTGCCCGGCGCCGCTTTCGGCGAGGAAGATATCGCCGTTCGGCGCCGTGCGCAGGACGCGCGGGATCCTGAGCCCTTCCGCGACCCGTTCCGCCACGAAACCGGGGGGAACCTGCGGCACCCGGTTCTTCGGCCGCGCCACGACATCGGGCTGGGTCGCGACCGATTCCGTCGCATAGGGGGCCGGCAGGTCTCCGGGGCGGATCCAGCGCTGCGCGCCAGGCCGGTCGGCTCGCCAGTCGCCAAAGGCTGCCGCTCCCGTCTTTGGCGCATCGGCAAGGGCCATGGCGGGAACGAGGATAAGGGCGGCGGCCCACAGGCGTCGGATCACGGCGGCATCTCCTTGAAACATGCTATGCTGAGGCGGCTCCCCAGGGTCGACATCGGCGACGGATACGCCTACTCAAGAACGATATGATGGCTCCCGAGTTGCAATCCCCGTCCCCCGAAGCGCTGGCGGCGCTGCTGGATTGGTACGTCGCCAATGATGTCGACGTGGCGATCGAGGAGGAGCCTGTCAATCGCCTGGTGGCGAGGGTAGCCGAGGAACCCGCGCCGGAGCCGGCTCATCGTCCCCTGCCAACCTTCGAGCCCGCCGCCCGCCCCCAAGCGCAACCGACCGTCGCCACGGCGATTGCCACCGCCCTGTCGCCGGAGGCGGACGCGCTCGCCGCCCGGGAAGCCGCAGCCAGCGCGGATACGCTGGAAGCGCTCAAGGACGTGCTGACGCGATTCGAGGGCTGCGCGCTGAAGACGACGGCGAAGTCGCTGGTCTTTGCCAGCGGCAACCCCGCCGCCCGGGTCATGCTGGTGGGGGATCCGCCCGGCCGCGACGAGGACCTGCAGGGCGAGCCCTTCGTCGGGCCGCCGGGCCCCCTGCTCGACCGCATGCTGACGGCGATCGGCCTGTCGCGGGCCGAGGTCTGCCTGACCAACATCGTTCCGTGGCGGCCGCCGGGAAACCGGGCGCCGACCCCGCAGGAGACCGCCATCTGCCGGCCGTTCCTCGACCGCCAGATCGAACTCGTCGATCCGGACTATTTGATCTGCCTCGGGCCGATGGCCGCCAAGGAATTGCTGCCGACGAATGAAGGTCTTTTGCGGGTCCGAGGTCAATGGTTCCCCTACGACACCGGAAAGCGCAAGATCCAGGCGATGGCAACGCTGCATCCGTCCTATCTGCTGCTGCAACCGCTGCAGAAGCGTCTGGTCTGGCGGGATCTTCTGGTTTTGAAGGCTGCTTTGGCCACCGCTCCAGTCTAAAGATCTGGCGCAACGCAGGTTTTTCATTCTGTAAACCTGATATTCACCACAGAGTGCCATCTTTTGGACATGCGGGCGGCTGACAAAGTCAGTCGTCACCTCAAATCGAATTGGCCGCAATTCGGCGCCCCCGGTCAAAATGGCATCCCAGCTCCTTCCTGTCGCCGCGCTCCTCATCGGATCGGCACTTCTCCTCATCGCAGGCGGAATCCACGGCCTGCTCCTCCCGATCCGGGGAGCGATCGAAGGGTTCTCGACCACCGAACTGGGCCTGATCGGCACGGGCTGGGCGGTCGGTTTCGTGCTGGGCTGCATCATCGTCCCGCGCATCGTGCGCCGGGTTGGCCATGTCCGCGCCTATGGCGTCATGGCCTCGATCGCCGGCGTCGTCATCCTGATCAACCTGCTGTGGATCTCGCCCTGGGCCTGGATCGGGCTGCGCGCTTTTTCCGGATTCTGCTTCGCCGGCGCCCAGATGATCGTGGAAAGCTGGCTCAACGAACGCGCCACCCGCGAGAACCGGGGCACGATCTTTTCCGTCTACCAGATGGTGAATTTCGCCGCCTCGACCGCGGGCCAGCTGCTGCTCGCCACCGCCCCCGCCGAGGGCTTCTTCTTCTTCGTGCTGGGCGCCATCTTCTACTGCCTGGCGATCCTGCCTTCCGCGCTCTCGACGGCGCAGACGCCGCGCCCGCTGAAGACCACCTCGCTCGATCTGCGCGGCCTGTTCCGCAATTCACCCGTCTCGGCGGTCGGCTGCTTCCTGATCGGCCTCGTCAATGGCGCCTTCGGCACACTCGGCGCCGTCTATGGCCAGAAAATCGGCCTTCCGACAGCGGTGATCGCCTTCTTCATGAGCGCGGCCGTCCTCGGCGGCGCCATCACGCAGGTGCCGCTCGGCAAGCTGTCCGACAAGATCGATCGCCGCCTCGTTCTGATCGGCGTCGCCGTGGCGGCGATCGTCATGAGCCTCGCCATCGCCTTTGTCAGCCCGACCCAGCCCACCGTCATCATCGGGATGATCGCCCTGTTCGGCGGCATGATCTATCCGATGTACGGCCTCACCGTCGCGCATGCCAACGACTACGCCGCGCCGGACGACTTCGTGAAGGTGGCGAGCGGGCTGCTGCTGATGTCCGGCTTCGGCACCATGATCGGCCCGATCATCGGCGCGCTCGCCATGACGCATCTCGGCCCCTCCGGTCTGTTTTCCTTCTTCTCGATCGTCCATGTCGTGCTGATCGGCTACACCGCCTATCGCATGTCGCGCCGTCCGGCGCCGCGCGACGTGCCCCGCGACGCGTTCCAGTCGATGCCGTTGTTGAAGAACGCCACGCCGGAGACCATCGCGCTCGATCCGCGCGCCGAGGAAACGAAGCCCGCCCCGACGGTGGCCCCGCCCACCGCGCCCCTGCCGGTCTTGCCGCCGGCAGCCTGACGGGACACCGGCCTCGCGGCCGGCGGGCGCCGCGCAGCCTTCAGACCCGGTGGTAACTGCGGTCGAGATAGACCAGCGCGCTGTCATGCGGCCCCACCCGGACCGCCTCGACAAGACCGAACAGCACGGAATGCGACCCCTGCTCGATCACTTCGGTCAGGCGGCAATCGAAGCTGGCGCGGGCCGATTCCAGCACCGGGGCGCCGGTTGCCAGCGTCACCCAGGAGCCGAGCGCGAAGCGCTCCGGCATGGTCAGGCCCGTGCGGCCGGCAAACGCCTCGGCCAGGCCCTGCTGGGTTCCGTCGAGCGTATTGATGCAGAAGCTGCCATTCAGCTTGAAGGCGGCATTGGTCAGGCTCTTGCGGTTGACGCAGACCAGCACGATCGGCGGACGGTCCGAAACGGATGTCACGGCCGAAGCCGTCAGCCCGCAGGCGCCGCCCTCGCCGGACGTGGTCACCACGTGGACCGGAGCGACAAGGCGACTCATCGCCTCGCGGAACATTGCCGGATCGACCAGATCCGTGAGCGTATCCATGCCTGTATCTATCCCAATCCTGCTGGCGCCGTCACGTCTGGTCGTATCGGGTCGGGCCGGTGACGACAAGCCAGACGGCGCTTGGCCCGGCAAAAATCGGCCGACCATTTTATATGGATGACTTACTGTTTCGACCGCGTCGCCGACAGTGTTCGGCGATGGCTTGTTGTTTTGTTCGGTTCGTGTACCTAATCGAGGTTCAATGAGAGGCTGGTCTACGGACACAACCTCCGGGAACAATAAAGCACTGCGCTGCACGCGGGGATCCACGAGATGGAAGTTTTCCTACAACAACTGATCAATGGCATCACGCTTGGGTCCATATACGGCCTGATTGCGATCGGATACACGATGGTGTTCGGCATCATCGGAATGGTGAACTTCGCGCATGGCGACGTCTTCATGACGTCCGCGTTTATCGCGCTGATTTTCCTGCTGGTGCTGACCACAGTTCTCGGCATGTCGTCGATGATACTGGCGCTGATCATCGTCATGGTCATTGCCATGGTTCTGACGAGCCTGATGAGCTGGGCGATCGAGCGGGTCGCCTACCGGCCGCTTCGCGGCTCGTTCCGCCTCGCGCCGCTGATTTCGGCCATCGGCATGTCGATCGTGCTGTCCAACTTCGTGCAGGTCGCCCAGGGCCCGCGCAACAAGCCGATCCCGCCCATGCTCAGCGGCGGCATCGAGGTGATGAACTCCAACAATTTCGCGGTCACGCTCTCCTACAAGCAGATCCTGATCTGGGTCGTCACCGCCGTGCTGCTGGCCGGCTTCTGGTATCTCGTGCAGAAGACCTCGCTCGGCCGCGCCCAGCGCGCCTGCGAGCAGGACCGCAAGATGGCGGCGCTGCTCGGCGTCAATGTCGACCGCACGATCTCGCTGACCTTCGTGATGGGCGCCGCGCTCGCCGCCGTCGCCGGCACGCTGTTCCTCGCCTATTACGGCGTCGTCAACTTCTCGGACGGCTTCGTGCCGGGCGTCAAGGCGTTCACCGCCGCGGTTCTGGGCGGCATCGGCTCGCTGCCGGGCGCCGTGATCGGCGGGCTGCTGATCGGCCTGATCGAGACCTTCTGGTCCGGCTATTTCTCGATCGACTACAAGGACGTCGCCGCCTTCTCGATCCTGGCGATCGTGCTGATCTTCATGCCGCAGGGCCTGCTCGGACGACCTGAAGTCGAGAAGGTGTGACATGGCAGACGCTATCGCGAAAAGACATGGCCCGGATATGTCCGCGGCCGTGAAGGATGCCCTGTTGTCCGGGCTGATCGCCCTCGGCCTGTTCGGGCCGCTGGTCGGGCTCAGGACCGAACAGAACATGCGCAACGAGTTGGTGGTGCAGGGACGCTGGGGCCTGCTTGCCTCCGTCATCGGCGTGATCGTCGTCGGCCGCTTCCTGCTGCTGACGCTGGTGTGGCCGGCGATGGCGGCCCGCAAGGAGCGGGCGGGCCCCGCCTCCGAGACGCCCTCCGCCCTCCGCCAGGCCGTCTCCCGCTGGTTCGCGCCGACCTCGCTGGTCTTCCTGTTCCTCTATCCGGTGATCATCGTCAGCCTGCTCGGCTTCCAGGGCTCGCTGAAATGGGTCGACAATTTCGGCATCCAGATCCTGATCTACGTCATGCTGGGCTGGGGCCTGAACATCGTCGTCGGCCTCGCCGGCCTGCTCGACCTCGGCTATGTCGCCTTCTACGCCGTGGGCGCCTATTCCTATGCGCTGCTGTCGAGCCATTTCGGCCTGTCGTTCTGGATCCTGCTGCCCATGGCCGGCATCTTCGCCGCGCTCTGGGGCATCCTGCTGGGTTTCCCGGTGCTGCGCCTGCGCGGCGACTATCTGGCCATCGTCACGCTCGCCTTCGGCGAGATCATCCGCCTGGTGCTGATCAACTGGCGCGAACTCACCAACGGCTCCTCCGGCATCAGCTCGATCCCGAAGATCACGCTGTTCGGCATCAAGTTCGACGCCTCGCCGGACGGGTTCGCCAAGATCATGGATCTGCCGATCTCCTCGGCCTACTACAAGATCTTCCTCTACTACCTGATCCTGCTGCTGGCGCTGCTCACCGCCTTCGTCACGATCCGGCTGCGCAAGCTGCCGGTCGGCCGCGCCTGGGAAGCGCTGCGCGAGGATGAGATCGCCTGCCGCTCTCTGGGCATCAACACCACCAACACCAAGCTGACCGCCTTCGCGCTCGGCGCGATGTTCGCGGGCTTCGCCGGGTCGTTCTTCGCCGCGCGCCAGGGCTTTGTCAGCCCCGAATCCTTCACCTTCATGGAATCGGCGATCATCGTGGCGATCGTCGTTCTGGGCGGCATGGGATCGATGGTGGGCGTGGCGCTCGCCGCCGTGGCCATGATCGGTGGCACGGAACTGCTGCGCGAACTCGCCTTCCTCAAGACGATCTTCGGCGACAATTTCAACCCCGACCAGTTCCGCATGCTGATCTTCGGCCTCGCCATGGTCGGCATCATGATCTGGAAGCCGCGCGGCTTCGTGTCCTCGCGGGAGCCGACGATCTTCCTGGCAGAGCGCAAGACGATCTCCGGCTCGCTCGTCAAAGAGGGGCATGGCTGATGAGCGAAACCCTCACCATGACCCGTGACGAGCCGATGCCGTGGGAGAACCGCCCGGTGCTGAAGGTCGAGCATGTGTTCATGCGCTTCGGCGGCCTGATCGCCGTCAACGACCTGTCCTTCAGCGTCGGCCGCGGCGACATCACGGCGCTGATCGGCCCGAACGGCGCCGGCAAGACCACGGTGTTCAACTGCATCACCGGCTTCTACAAGCCGACGCAGGGAATGCTGCGGCTCGAGCACGCCGACGGCTCGACCTTCCTGCTTGAGCGCATGCCCGACTTCAAGATATCGGCCAAGGCCAAGGTGGCGCGGACGTTCCAGAACATCCGCCTGTTCTCCGGCATGACCTTGCTCGAAAACCTGCTGGTCGCGCAGCACAACACGCTGATGCTCGCCTCCGGCATGACGATCCTCGGCGTGCTCGGCCTGCCGGGCTATCGCAATGCCGAGAGAAAGGCCGTCGAAAAGGCGAAGTACTGGTTGGAAAAGACCGGCCTGACGGCACGCGCCGACGACCCGGCCGGCGACCTGCCCTATGGCGCCCAGCGCCGGCTCGAAATCGCCCGCGCCATGTGCACGGAGCCGGAGCTGCTCTGCCTGGATGAGCCGGCCGCGGGCCTCAATCCGCGCGAATCGGCGGAGCTGAACGCCCTGCTGCTCGGCATCCGCGAAACCGAGAAGACCTCGATCCTGCTGATCGAGCACGACATGTCGGTGGTCATGGAGATTTCCGACCATGTCATCGTGCTCGAATACGGCACCAAGATCGCCGACGGCTCGCCGACCGAGGTGCGCAACGATCCGCGCGTGATCGCGGCCTATCTCGGCGTCGATGACGAAGAGGTGGAGGTCGTCGAGGAGACGCTGGACGAGATTATCGAGGGAGCGGCGACATGACCGGTCAGAACGGGACGCCGCTGCTGTCCGTGCAGGGCGCCAAGACCTACTACGGAAAGATCATCGCGCTGAAGGGCGTCGACGTCGACGTCCACCAGGGCGAGATCGTCACGCTGATCGGCGCCAACGGCGCCGGCAAGTCGACGCTGATGATGACCATCTGCGGCAATCCGCGGGCCCGCGAGGGCAGGATCCTCTTCGAGGGCCGCGACATCACCCAGATGCCGACGCATGAGATCGCGCGGCTGCGCATCGCCCAGTCGCCGGAAGGCCGGCGCATCTTCCCGCGCATGACGGTGCTGGAAAACCTACAGATGGGCGCGGCGCTCGACAAGCTCGCCCATTTCGACGAGGACGTGGAGCGGATGTTCACGCTGTTCCCGCGCCTGAAGGAGCGCGTCGCCCAGCGCGGCGGCACGCTTTCGGGCGGCGAGCAGCAGATGCTGGCGATCGCCCGCGCGCTGATGGCGCGGCCGAAGCTGCTGATGCTGGACGAGCCCTCGCTCGGCCTCGCCCCGCTGATCGTCAAGCAGATCTTCGACGTAATCGGCGAATTGAACCGCACGGAAGGCCTCACCGTCTTCCTGGTCGAGCAGAACGCCTATCACGCGCTGAAGCTCGCCCATCGCGGCTATGTGCTGGTCAACGGTCTCGTGACCATGTCCGGCACGGGCAAGGAATTGCTGCAGAAGCCGGAAATCCGCGCTGCCTATCTGGAAGGCGGTGCCCATTGATCCCCTCCCCGTCCTGCACGCCAAGGAGGCATTCCTGATGTCGGGCATCCTCTACGAAGAAGCCTCGCTGGCAACCTTCCTGTTCGTCACCGTCATCCTGGGCGGCGCCGGCGCCTGGATGACCGGGCGGGCCTGCGCCATGACATGGCGGCCCTTCTACCTGCTGCTCTTCTACCTGCTGCTGCTGTCGTTGGGCGTGCGCTTCATCCACTTCTCGCTGTTCCAGGCGACGCTGCTGTCGGTGCACTACTGGATCGTCGACGCGATCTTCGTGCTCGCCGTCGGATCGATCGCCTATCGCTACACCCGCACCAACCAGATGGTGTCGCAATATTACTGGCTTTACGCAAAGTCGGGGCCGTTTGCCTGGCGATCGATCTGACGATCGCCTGTCCCTTGCACAATTGCGCAAAGTTGAGCCAAGATTGAATTTCGAATCCGGATGACAGACCTAATGAAATCGGCAAGATAACCGACCAAGGCGACCCGTCATCCGCCGATAGGGCAGCAAGCCCACCTTCCAGATCAACCGGGAGACTTAAGAATGAAGAAGACCCTCATTTCAGGCCTGGCGCTCGCCGCGGGCCTGACACTGGCCGGACTGGCCCATGCCGACGATATCAAGATCGCCGCCGCGGGCCCGCTGACCGGTCCGAATGCCGCCTTCGGCGCCCAGATCCAGAAGGGCACCGAGCAGGCCATCGCCGATCTCAATGCCGCCGGCGGCATCAATGGCAACAAGTTCGTCCTGACGCTGGGCGACGACGTTTCGGATCCGAAGCAGGGCGTCTCGGTCGCCAACAAGTTCGTCGGCGACGGCGTGACCTTCGTTGTCGGCCACTTCAACTCGGGCGTGTCGATCCCGGCCTCGGAAGTCTATGCCGAGAACGGCATCCTCCAGATCTCGCCGGCCTCGACCAATCCGAAATTCACCGAGCGGGACCTCTGGAACACCTTCCGTACCTGCGGTCGTGACGACCAGCAGGGCGCGGTGGCCGGCCAGTACATCATCGACCACCTGAAGGACAAGAAGCTCGCCATCATCCACGACAAGACCCCCTATGGTCAGGGCCTTGCCGACGAGACCAAGAAGACCGCCAATGCCGGTGGCGTGACCGAAGTCGTCTATGAAGGCATCAATGTCGGCGACAAGGACTTCTCCGCCCTCATCTCCAAGATGAAGTCGGCCGGCGTCGAGGTCATCTATTACGGCGGCCTGCATCAGGAAGCCGGCCTCATCGTCCGCCAGGCGGCCGAGCAGGGCCTGAAGGCCGTGCTCTTCTCCGGCGACGGCATCACCGACCGCGAATTCGCAGCGATCGCCGGCCCGGCTGCCGACGGCACGCTGATGACCTTCGGTCCCGATCCGCGCCTGAACCCCGACGCCAAGGAAGTGGTGGAACGCTTCCGGGCCTCGGGCTTCGAGCCGGAAGCCTACACGCTCTACTCCTATGCCAGCGTGCAGGTCATCGCCCAGGCGATCGAGAAGGCCGGCACGACCGATCCGCAGAAGGTCGCGGAAGTCATCAAGTCCGGCGGCCCGTGGAAGACGGTTCTCGGCCCGCTCTCCTATGACGCCAAGGGCGACCGCACCACGGCCGACTATGTCGTCTACTCCTGGGTCAAGGACGCCGACGGCAAGCTGGACTACAAGCAGCTCTAAGCCGATCGCCGTTTGAATGCGAAGCGCCCGCCTCTCTCGCAGATGCGGGCGTTTTCTTTTGCGCCGCCGCCGGGCATGATCGCGCCAAGCCCGAAAAGGACCTCTGATGTTGCGCGTCAATTGCCTGCCCGCCTGCCTCGCCTTTCTGCTCCTCGCCACCGCCGGCCCGGCGCTGGCCGATATCCGCATCCTCGCGGTCGGCCCCATGACCGGCCCCTACCAGGCGCTTGGCAAGCAGATCCGCGCCGGCGTCGAAACGGCCGTCGATGCGCTCAATGCGAAGGGCGGCATCAACGGCGAACGGATCAGCGTCGACATCGAGGACGATGCCTGCAAGCCGGACGCGGCGGTGGCCGCCGCCAACCGCGCGGTCGGACGCGGCGACCAGCTCGTGGTCGGCCATGTCTGCGCCGAGGCGGCGATCGCCGCCGCCAGCGTCTATGCCGACAACAAGCTGCTCGCCATCACGCCGGCCGTCACCGCCAACCGCTACACCGACCAGCGCGCGGGACCGACGATCTTCCGACTTGCCACGCGCGACGACGCGCAGGCGCCCACGGCCGGATCATTTCTGGCTGAACGCTTCGGCAACAAGCGCATCGCCCTGCTGAATGACGGTTCGCCCTATGGCAAGCCGCTCACAGAGGCCACCCGGCAGGCGATGAACGAGGCCGGCAAGCGCGAGGCCCGGCTCGACACGTTCGACCCCGGCGCCAAGGAATATAACGCGCTCGCCGACCGCCTGGTCGCCGATGCGATCGACGTCGTCTTCGTCGGCGGCGATCCGGGCGACATCGCGCTGATCCTGAAGGCGCTGCGCGCCAAGGGCTCGCCGGCGATCGTCATGGGCGGCGATTCGCTTGCCACCAGCGAGTTCGTCAGCGCCGCGGGCGATGCCGCCAACGGCACGCTGCTGACCTTCTTCACCGACTGGCGCCTGCAGCCCCCGGCCGAGGCGGCCAACGCCGCCCTGCGCCGCGCCGGCGTCGAGCCGCAGGGCTACGTCCTGCCGGCCTATGCCGCCGTCCAGCTCTGGGCCGCCGCGCGCCAGTCGAGCGGATCGGACGCTGGCGAGACACTTGCCGCGACGCTCTCGGCCGCCTCGACCCCGACGGTCCTGGGCACCGTCGCCTTCGACGGCAAGGGCGACGCCCAGCTTGCCGGCTTCTCGGTCTACCGCTGGAAGGACGGCCTGCTGGTGCCGGAGACGGGTCAGTAAGCGTCGGATCCTTCAAGTGGGATGAGCCGACCACGATGAACTGGTTGAAGGGCAAGAGCCTCTCTTCAGCTCTCCCTGAGGGAGAGGTGAGAAGTCAGCCAAACCGCGTCGCGCTGAACGGGGCCGGGTCGACGAACGGCATCTCGCGCGTGATCAGTTCGGCCAGCAGCCTGCCGGTGGCGGGCCCCAGCGTGAAGCCGAGATGGCCATGGCCGATATTCAGCCACAGGCCAGGATGATGCGGCGCCGGCCCGACGATCGGCATCGAATCCGGCAGACAGGGCCGCGAACCCATCCAGGGAGCTTCCTCGATCGGCTCGCCGAGCGGAAACAGCGCCTTGACCTGCGGCAGGATCTTGGCGATCTGCACCGGGGTCGGCGGCGCATCGCGCGCGTCGAACTCGATGCCCGAGGTAATCCGGTATCCCTGCCGCATCGGCGTCAGCGCATAGCCATGCGCGACGTCGACGACCGGCCGCTCGAGGACGGCGTCGCCGCGCGGCTTGAAATGCAGGTGATAGCCGCGCTTGACGGCGAACGGGTAGCGGTAGCCGAGCGGCTTGAGCAGGTCCATTGCCCAGGGCCCCAGCGCGACGACGACATCCGGGGCGGTCGCCTTGCGGCCGTCCATGTCGACCACCCAGAGATCGTTCTCGCGCCGCAGCGACATCGCGTCGCCATGCGCGAAGGTGCCGCCCATCGCCTCGAAAAGCCGCGCATAGGCCTTGGTGACGCCGCCGGGGCTCGCGACCGAGACGGTGTCGGGCCAGAACACGGCGCGGGCGAACACCGGCGCGAGGTCGGGTTCGAGATCCGTGATCTCGTGATTGTCGAGGATCTCGTAGCGCACGCCGAAACGCTTGGCCAAGGCCAGCTGGGCCTTGGTGTCGGCCTCGAACGCGGCGATGCTGCGATAGCCCTTGAGCCATCCCGTGCCGCGGAAGAACTCGACCGCCCTGCCCTTGCCGGCCAGCACGCCATGCTCGCTCGCCGCATGGGCCAGGATCGGGTTCATCGCCTCGGCATAGGCGTCGATGGCGCGCGGCGAGGATTCGGCCCTGAGCTTCAGCAGCCAGGGCGCGATCTTCGGCAGGAAGCGGCGATTGTAGTGCAGCGCGGTTTCGTCGTTGCGGCCATATTTCCACAGCGCCCCGAGCTGGCGCGGAAACACGATCGGATAGAAACCCTCGCGTTCGATCACGCCGGCATTGCCATAGGACGTGGCCTCGCCCGGATCACGCCGGTCGATCAGGACCACGTTGCGGTTGCGCTTCTGCAGGTTGAGCGCGGCCGAGACGCCGACGATGCCGGCGCCGAGCACGATCGCGTCGAAACGCTCCATTTCCTGGGTGCCGAAATCCGGTTGATTCGCGGGAATCGCTTTGATCCTCTGCTGGGCCGGCCTGAGTTTGCCCGTCCCGGGGCAGGCCGGCAATTGCCGAGGCCCGATTGCCGTGTTACGGCCGAACGAACCCCGTCCCGCCCCGCTGATCGAGGGGCTCGAAGCTGAAAGCTGATACCATGGCCGCGCCCCTGCTGATCTCGCCATCCATCCTCGCTTCGGACTTTTCCCGTCTCGGCGAGGAAGTGCGCGCGGTGGAGGCGGCGGGCGCCGACTGGATCCATCTCGACATCATGGACGGGCATTTCGTCCCCAACATCACCTTCGGCCCGCCGGTCGTGCGCGCGCTGCGGCCGCTGACCGATGCCCTGTTCGACGTGCATCTGATGATCGCGCCGGCCGATCCCTACCTGGCCGAGTTCGCCGAAGCCGGCGCCGATCTGATCACGGTGCATGCCGAGGCCGGCCCGCATCTGCATCGCTCGTTGCAGACCATCCGCCATCTCGGCAAGAAGGCCGGCGTCGCGCTCAATCCCTCGACGCCGGAAAGCGCCATCGCCTATGTCCTCGACATGATCGACCTGGTGCTGGTGATGAGCGTCAATCCGGGCTTCGGGGGCCAGAGCTTCATCCCGGAATCGGTCGACAAGGTCGCCCGCATCAAGGCGATGATCGGCGACCGTCCGGTCCATATCGAAGTGGATGGCGGCGTCGCCCCGGATACCGCCCCGGCGCTGGTAAAGGCGGGCGCCGACGTGCTCGTGGCCGGCTCCTCGATCTTCAAGGGCGGCAGCAACGCCTTTGCCGGCAACATTTCGGCCATCCGTGACGCGGTCGCCCGGGGCTGATCCCCGCGCGCGCCCGAAGCCAAAGGAGAGATAGGTCCATGCGCATCCTTGCCAGGCTTTTCGCGGCAGGTGTCCTCGCCGGCGCGCCCACCCTCGCCATGGCCGGCGATTTCGCCGAGCGTTCGATCCTCGGCTTCTCGCCGGACGGCAGCCGTTTCGCCTTCGAGGAGTTCGGCATCCAGGACGGCTCCGGCTTCCCCTATTCCAACCTCTTCGTGCTCGACACGCAGAAGGACGCCTGGGTCGCCGGCACGCCGGTGCGCTTCCGGCTGGACGACGAGACCGCCGGCATCGCCGCGGCCCGCGCTGCCGCCCGCAAGCAGGCCGGCGACAAGCTGAACGGCCTCGACCAGCCCGGCACGCTGCTCGCCTCCAACCCGATCACCGAAAGCGGCCGCGATCCCTATTCGGTCACTTTCCGTCGCCATCCGGTCCAGCAACTCGACGGGCCGGAACTTACCGTCTCGCTACAGACGATCCCGCTCGACGCCCCGAGCAACGACGACCCGGATTACAAGACCCAGGGCTTCCGCCTCGTGCTCAAGGACGAGCGCGGCGAAACGGTCCTGCATGAGGACAAGGCGCTGCCGGCGAGCCGCGGCACGGCGCTCGATTACCGCATCAACGACGTCATCATCCAGCAGCGCTTCGGCCAGCCGGCGACCCTCGTCGTGCTGGTCATGGTGCTGACGCGCGGTTTCGAGGGCCCCGATGGCCGCTACCTGGCGGTGACGGCGCAACTGCCCTGATCGCCCGCCGGCGCCGGCCGCCCATCCTGGGAACGCCTCTGCCTGCCCACCGTTGAAGCTCCGGGGCAGGCAAGAGGATCATTCCATGACATTGCATCCGAACCACCGCGGTTTGGCATCGAGACCGGCGTGGCTCTCAGCCCTGGCCGTCGTTGCCTGCACGGTTGGCGCGCTGGCGGTGCCGTCCGCCGCTTCGGCCGGAAACATCGTGCTGGCCGAAGACATCGAAGTGCCACCGCCCCCTTCCGTTCGCGACGAGCCGCCCCCGCCGCCGCCGGGCTGCAGCCAGACGACGATCGAGACGCAGGACGAAACCGGCACGACCACCGAACGCCGCACCGACTGCACGACCCCGCCGCCGCTGCCCCCGGATGGCTATATGGATCCGGACGAGCCGCCGCCGCCCCCGCCGCTCGATTAGGCACCGCATCGGGTTGTTCGGGCCCTCCTGGTCTGGTATTGGCCGGGCGAAACCAAGAGGGCCCGCCTATGATCCCGCGCTACTCGCGCCCCGAAATGACGGCGATCTGGTCGCCGGAGACCAAGTTCCGCATCTGGTTCGAGATCGAGGCGCATGCGCTCGACGCGCTCGCCGAAATCGGCACCGTGCCGAAATCGGCCGCCGCGACTGTCTGGGAGAAGGGCGGCGCCGCAACCTTCGACATCGACAAGATCGACGAGATCGAGCGCGTCACCAAGCATGACGTCATCGCCTTCCTGACGCATCTGGCCGAGATCGTCGGCGAGGACGCCCGCTTCGTGCATCAGGGCATGACCTCCTCCGACGTGCTCGACACCTGCCTCAGCGTACAGTTGACGCGCGCCGCCGACATCCTGATCGCCGACATCGATGCGCTGCTGGCAGCGCTCAAGCGCCGCGCGTTCGAGCACAAGCTGACACCGACCATCGGCCGCTCGCACGGCATTCACGCCGAGCCGGTGACGTTCGGGCTGAAGCTCGCGGTCGCCTATGCCGAATTCGCCCGCAACCGCGACCGGCTCGTTGCCGCGCGGAAGAACATCGCGACCTGCGCCATCTCCGGCGCGGTCGGCACGTTCGCGCAGATCGACCCGCGCGTGGAAGCCCATGTCGCGAACGCCATGGGGCTAACGCCCGAGCCGGTCTCGACGCAAGTGATCCCGCGCGACCGCCACGCCATGTTCTTCGCAACGCTCGGCGTCGTCGCCTCGTCGATGGAGCGGCTCGCCATCGAGATCCGCCACCTGCAACGCACCGAAGTGCTTGAGGCGGAGGAATTCTTCTCCGAGGGGCAGAAAGGCTCCTCGGCGATGCCGCACAAGCGCAACCCGGTCCTGACCGAGAACATCACCGGCCTCGCCCGCATGGTGCGCGGCTATGTGACGCCGGCCTTGGAGAACGTCGCGCTGTGGCACGAGCGCGATATCTCGCACTCCTCCGTCGAGCGCATGATCGGCCCCGACGCTACGGTGACGCTCGACTTCGCGCTCAACCGCCTGACCGGCGTGATCGACAAGCTTGTCGTCTACCCCGCCAACATGATGAAGAATCTCGATCGGCTCGGTGGCCTCGTGCACTCGCAGCGCGTGTTGATCGCGCTGACGCAAAAGGGCTGCTCGCGCGAGGACGCCTACCGGCTGGTGCAGCGCAACGCCATGCCGGTGTGGCGCGGCGAAGGCGACTTCCGCACCTTGCTCAAGGCCGACGCCGACGTGCGAAAATACTTGGGCGAGGCGGACATCGACGAAAAATTCGACCTCGGCTACCACCTGAAGCACGTCGACACCATCTTCGAGCGGGTGTTCGGCGAGGCGTGAAAACGGCTTCGCCGAAAGGACGGCTGACCGCGCCACCGGTTTCGTCTATGGTCGGCGGCGTGATCCCGCGCCCGACGATTCTCGTATTCGACTCTGGCCTCGGCGGTCTCACGGTGCTCCGCGAGACCATCAGGGTCATGCCGGCGGCGCGCTATGTTTACGTCGCCGATGACGGCTATTTTCCTTACGGCAACCACAGCGAAGCCGAGATCATCGCCCGCGTCGTGCCGCTGATCGGCGAACTGATCGCGGCGCACGCGCCGGATCTCGTGGTGATCGCCTGCAACAC
>Ga0182738_1001227_pt1 | contig 32727 bp, 31 predicted proteins | sample eDN5th30CBELigMG_FD_128876 | JGI IMG/M metagenome (GOLD analysis project Ga0182738, IMG submission 128876) | Enriched Miracle-Growth compost microbial communities from Emeryville, California, USA - eDNA 5th pass 30_C BE-Lig MG (version 2)... ...
ATCGCGCATCATCCTTGAGTAAACTCATCGTTGCCACAGCCTCCCTGCTGCTGATACGGGTTCGTTTCCAAACCGTAACATCGCAGATGGCTGTGGCTTATGTCTTCATCAAACGGTATTGGGGCTAGAAGCGGTTCTTCTGTTGCGAAGCAATGCCGGCAATCACTCCGAAGGACCACAGCAGCTCGAATCCCATATCGTAGCTGAACCAGACGGTTGTCAGTGCTGCCGCTGCCGCCATGACCATTGCTGCCAGGCTGCTGGCCAGCACACCGACCGAACGATCCCACGCCAGACGAATCCCAGTGATTGCCGCTGCGAGAAACGCTCCGGTAAAGAGCAATGCTCCTGCCCAGCCAAACCTTAGGATGTGATACACAAATGAATTGTCGATAAATTTGAGCCTCTCCCGTGTTTGCGGGTCAGCAGGCAGGAAAGGAACTTTTGGAGGAAGTTCCGTGACGGCCTCTGTTCCATATCCCAGCCATCCGGCATGAGACATGGCTGGCCAGTACACTTGAATCAACAGCAGACGATGCCGAAAGCTGCTGAGTTCTACCGTTTCGCCATCCAGCTTCAAATTGGTGAGATGGCTTTGTTCACCCCCCAGCCATTCCAAGCGGGATGTCAGGCCGCGCAAATCAACGGTCACCCAGATCAGGAGTGCTGCACAGGCAACTGCCAGCATCCAGCGGCACCAGCGGGACCAGATGGACGCCAGCAGGCAAAGCAGAATGGCTGCCCCCAGAACCGGCCCGCGCGAAAGTGAAGAACACACACCCAGAAAGGAGATCACCAGCCCTGAAATCGCCAGAGATCGGTCTCTGATGTGCTTGCTCCAAAGCATCCATACCAGTGGCCAGGGAGTCAGAATCAGAATCAACAAACCGAAATAAATGGGATGCAGCGTGGTTCCAAAGGCACGTTTGAGACCAAATCGAGCGGCATGGCGTCCAAATCCGTCGATGGGTCGAACACCAAAGATCACTTCCCAGAGATTCGTTCCAGAAGCCATTTCGATGAGCCCTCCCATCGCCAGGACAACAAGCACCCCACTGACACAAATTGCCAGGGGTTCCATGTCCCGCGTCGACTGCATGGCATAACGACCCGCCACATAGGGAAGAGCCCATTCTCCGTATGCCCTCAGCGCGGTTGAGCCGACACTCCCTCCGTGAAAGACATCTGAAGCCACATGCACCACCACCAATCCCGCGATGATGACGTCCAGGATGGTCAGCGGCGACCAGATTCTCCGAGGAGACCATGCCGCAAAGGCGAGTAAAGCGGCAATTGAAACGAAAGTTCTGACTCCCATCGAGATTCCGACGATGGGCATTTCCAGCCAGACCGGCACGACAAAGGAAAGCACCACCGCAATTCCCAAAGCGCTGACCGCCCCCCGGCGGATCAAGATGACCGCGCCGACAATCAGAATTGTCCCCACACAAACCAGCCACCCTGCTGTTGATGCCATCATCTGATTGACGTTCCACGCTGCAAAGGATCGAACATTTGTCGATCGATCTTGGAAACCAGCACACCTCAACTTGCCTGGTCGGATTGAGTAATGTATTCTGGTGAGTCAAACTTGGGAACGGAGAGTTCTTCAAGACGTTTCCAGGAGATGTTTCCAGGAATCGAAAAGCTCTCGCTGCAGGATCGATATTGTAGAAAAGAGCGACTTCACCCTGATGCTGGGGACTGCTTCAATCAGTCTGGAGTGAATAACCGCCGCTCCCCGGACAACAGAGACTGAGAAATTCCTGTTTCGGGCTGATTGTTATCTTCATGGCGAGACCCCGCAACTTCGAAGACAAGGATGGAATTCGAGTCGTGCGAGGCACTCCTCAAATCGCCTCACCCGAGACACCTACGGCGGAGTCTTTTCTGGTCGATGAAAAACTTTCCAGCGAGTTTCAATCTACTCATACCAGCTTTGTGCGGGCTGGACTGCTGGTTGCGACCGGCAGGTTTGCGGGCTTAGGCGCAGCATTCATGATCAATTTCATTCTGGCACGAAAGCTCAGCCAGGAGCATTTTGGAGTTTTTCTGCTGTTGAGGTCGCTGACCGCTTTTGCAGGAATCGTTGCCATGTGCGGAATGGAGATCAATCTTGTGCGGATGGTTGGAGAATCGTTGGGCCATGCCGACATGGGCCGCGCGCTCGCGATCATCCGGATCGGGCTTCTGGCTCTCTTTAAGACCACTCTCGCCATCGTGATCATCGTAGCGATCATCCTGTTGTGTGGTGGCTGGCAGGCCCTTCAATGTGATATTCCACTTTCGGAAATGCTTTTTCTCGCCATTCTTATCACGATCGCCTCGCTTCCGGTGCGCCAGATTGCTGCGGATATTTTGCGAACATTCGACGAATGGAAATTTTCCAGCATGCTGAGCGGCCAGATTGATTCCCCTTTGGGCAGTCTGTTGTTCCTGGTCTCCATTGTTGGTATTTGCACATTCAGGAGGATCACCTTAACTGAAGTGATCCTCCTGAACGCGGCGATTATGACCGGGTGCGGTCTCTTGGGATATGGTGCACTGGTCTTCCGAATGAAGTCCATTCGCAAAAAGGTTTCTATCGCCCCTCAAGATTCCATGGGCATCACCGCGAAACCGCTGCCGACATCACGAGAGCTCGTGTTTGTTTCGTTCCCTGCAGCACTGATCCAGTCACAAGCATTCCTGTTCACAAGCATTGATGTCTGGATGGCGGGGATGCTCGTCTCGATCAGAGATCTTGCGATCTACGGTTCCGCCCGGCGGCTGACAAGCTTACTTGTGCTTCCGCATGATTTAATGATGCGGACCATTACGCCGTCTTTACCCAGACTGCTTACCCAGACCCGGCTTGCTGATATCGAACAACTCGTCCGCAGCGCCACCTGGCTTGCACTTTTACTTCTTGTAATACCGATTGGCGTAATTTTTTTATTTCCCGGCTGGATCATGGAATTTGCATTCGGCCCAGGTTTTCGGAGTGGCGGAAACCTCCTTGTGATTCTTTCTCTCGCCCAAATTGCCTTTGTCTGGCACGGGACGCCAGGCACCGTCCTGATGATGGCAGGGAAACAGCGGCAAGTACTTATCGTGAATTGCATCGCCCAGGCACTGTTACTAATAAGTGGATGCCTGGGGGGATACCTATGGGGAACCATTGGCCTGGCAATCTGCACATCCACCGTCATCCTGCTCCAGCGACTTGGATTTTGGTTCATGTGTTCGCGGGAATTGAATATCAATACTGCACCACATTTACAAAATCTCATTACTCTAAAAACAGATTTATTCCACAAACCGTTATCGAACCTGAACCAGTAAAGGTTGCCTGGCTAGATCGCATTCATCCTGTATAGTCCGCGTTTCTCCGCGCGACGAGTTGCCATTCATCAATCGAAACTCGTCCTGCGCGGGCCCAGGCCAGAGCCACTTGCTCTAGAAATTAAATATCGTGTACAGACTAACCCATAATGAACAATCTCCAAGTCTCAGAAGTTCACTACCGTGAAAGCTCTTATGATACATTCGAGCGCTGGTCGTCGTACTGGTATCAGATCGAATCGATCCGTAAGGCGAATCCGCAGACATTGCTGGAAATCGGGGTCGGCACCGGACTCACCACCTGGTATGCCCGCAACCGACTTGGGATCGACGTTACAACCTGTGACTTTGACGCAAGTCTCCAACCGGATGTCGTTGCAGATGTACGGAGTCTTACCGAAGCATTTCCTGACCGGCAATTTGAGATGGGAGCGGCCTTTCAAGTTCTGGAGCATCTTCCATTCAGCGAATTCCCCCTGTGTATCGAGCAGATTTCCAGGCTCGTGACCACATCTGCGACAATCTCACTCCCGCATGCAGGTTGGCGGTGGGGTTTCTCCGCCCGTATCCGCAGCCATGTCTGGAGATTCGGGTATACGCTCGCCAAACCTCGATCATGGGATTTTCACCATGAAGGACGCGGCGAGCATTACTGGGAGATCGGCGTGAAGGGGACATCGCTAAGAGCTGTGAAAAAGGTTCTCGAACAGCAGTTTCACCTGGATGATTGTTATTTCGTCCCGGAACACCCCTATCACTGCTTCTTTGAACTCAGCAAATCGTGAACCGTTGACGTCCAGCGGCCACGGAGGTGCCATTGAACATCCCAGACTCTCTCATTGAGCCCAAACCAGCCATCTCTCATGTTGCAGCAAAGCGCATCGTTGTTTTGTCGCAGCATTATTATTCCTCCAAACGGAAAGCAAATTTTCATTTTCTATCCGAGGCATTCGCGGACTTGGGGTACGATGTCACATTTGTGACTGTTCAGATCAGTCCAGTTTCCTGGCTACGAAAAAGAGACTCTCGAACTTGTCCCCAACTCTGGAACGAAGCAGGAAAGCTGATTCAGAAAAGGCCGAATCTCAAGAGCTTCGTCTGGCTGACCCCTTTTCATATTTTTTCATTGCGTTCGAAGATCGCGGATCATCTCTCTACGCCGCTCAGCTATCTGTATGGTCACTGGCCACTCGGCCAGATGCGGAAGTCTATCCTGCAAGCGGATCTCTTTCTCTTCGAAAGCACCGGAGGGATTTTGCTGATGGACCGTTTTCGCAAAATGAATCCGGATGCGGCCTATGTTTATCGTCCGTCGGACAATCTCCGCCATCTGGGAGCCCATCAAGCGATCGTAACTGCGGAAGAGCGTCTTTTAAGTCAGTTCCATTTCATCAGTTCTCCATCGCAGGAAATGTGCGAGCGAGCAAAAAAATATTCGAACGTTGCATTTCACCCTCATGGGATTGACAAGATAATTTTCTCTCAGAAATTCGAGAACCCATACCCTGCGGATTCCAGAACCTGTGCTGTCTCGATAGGGTCTGCTTTTTTTGATTACGATTTTTTACGGATCGCTGCACAATCTCTGCCGGATTGGGCATTTCATATTCTCGGAAACGTTGCCCGGACTGGAACAGCACCCAATATTTTTTATCATGGAGAAATCCCCTTCGAGCAAACCATCCCTTATCTGCACCATGCACATGTCGGACTGGCAGCTTATCGCAATCAACCGGAAGCCAAGGGCCTCGTCGACAGCTCCCTGAAATTGACCCAGTACACCTGGTGTCGCCTCCCGTCCGTCGCGCCGGCATATTGTATGCGAGCTGATCGACCACACATCTTTGGCTATGATCTCTCTCGACCAGAAACGATCAGAGAAGCATTATTGGCTGCCCGCAACCATAATCGTCATACCATTCAGCGAGACGAGATTGACTCATGGAAAGGATTGGCCACCAAAATACTGACGCACCTGCCTGGCAAGTTCGCCACATCGGATTGAAATCAACCGAAAATCGAGTCGACGTCAAGAAAGCAACTTTCTTGGCAGTTCCCGATGCAGCATCGGACGAATCGATATCAATCAATTCATGCCTTGTTGACAAAGTAGGTGAGAGCAAGTCGCTCTGGCCTGGGCTCGCGCAGCACAGTTTTCGACTGATGAAAAACTACTCGCTACGTGGCGGAATGCGGTCTATGCGGGGTGAATGCGTTCTAATCGAATGAATCGACAATTTTATTATGGACATACCGCGAAATTATCCTGAACATTTTGACCAGAGAATTTGTCCGTCGCCCTTCTGGCTTCGCACCCCGGTGGTGCTTGTCGCCTCGTGCGGGTTGCCTGCATTATTGGCATGCTATCTGCCATCGGAGGTCTATCAGCTTGAATGGAGGATGCCGAAATATTTCGAAAATAGCGATCTACTTCTCGTAGTCACCTCAATTAGCGTACTGACGGTTGGGTTCTGGATTGGTGCCGCGAATATTCGCAAGTTGCTTCCGTTGGATGTTCAACCTGGTCCGGCACTAAAAAACTGGGCTGGTTTCGCCTGTCTGTTAACCTATTTAGGATACTTCGTCTTATTTGGAGTGGCAGTAATTCATGGGCTTCGGCTCTCACATATCGCTCAAGCCATTTCAGGCTATGACATGCGCTACTCGCCTTTTCTTCGAGATGGGAAGATGGAAACCGTCTCCGGTGTCTCGACTATGACGCAATTTGGAATCGCCGCAGTCGTTCTGTGCTCTTTAGCTTTCTGGCACCGCCCGAAACTCTTTCGCGTCTTAGTTTGTCCGATGCTTCTTCTTTCGGCCTTGCGAGCATTACTGAACAGTGAGAGGCTGGCTGTTCTGGAGTTGGCCATACCATTGGGCATCATGTGGCTGCGTATGAATTTTATCGGACGACTCGTCAGTATCTGGACGCCAATTCGATTGAATATGATTCCTGTTCTGACGTTCATTGCCGTCTTTGTGATGTTTGCCGGAATGGAAAGTTTCCGTTCCTGGCGGCATTACCAGAAAAAGAGCGATTCTTTAATCGAATTTGCGGCAATTCGTTTCGGAGGATATTATGTGACTTCAATGAATAATGGCGCTCTTTTGCTGGATCACTCCGGAGAACAGCCTTTTCCTTATTATTCGATTGAATGGTTCTGGCGAATGCCGATACTTTCATCGATCTTTTCATATGAAGAAATGTCTGGCATTGACCCCTCCAAGGATTTTCAGTCCATGCTTGCCACGTATGCTAATCCAGAGTTTAATAACCCTGGAGGTCTTTTTGTGCTCCTCGGCGACATGGGGGTCATTGGAGGATTGACAATAATGTTTGTCATGGGGATATTTTTTGGGATCGCCTATTCATCATTTATATTGGGAAGGCTGGGAGGATTGCTTTTTTATCCAACGACAATTGTCTGTGCATTGGAAATGCCGCGTTTTTTTTACTATGGATCGCATCGTAATTTTCCGAGCGTGATCTTTCTGTTTGTCGTAACACTGCTATGTGCTGTACGTTACAATCACGATTCTTCCGAGAAGCGGCTTGCGTCTTATTGACAATTAGTACTGCATAATTTTTGTGAATGATATGACGCAATGCTCTGATGCGGATGTCGGCTTATTCTTCGTCAATGCTCGGTTTCGTCTTCAGTCGATGACCGGAGTTCAGCGATATGCCGACGAAATCTGTCAACGACTGCAAAGCCATCTTGCGGAGATCGTCCCACCCAGGTCCTCCGGTTCCGGCTTACGTGGTCATCTCTGGGAGCAGACGGCGCTTCACCGCATCGCCCGACACCAGGTCTTGTGGTCTCCCTGTAATTCCGGACCACTTCGCTGCGGACGTCATGTCGTGACCATTCATGATATGGCACCATTCGATGTGCCTGAAGGATATGCTTCGTCCTATCGTGCTCTTTATAAGGCGCTCATTCCCAGACTGGCTCGCCGGGCGGTTCGGGTGCTGACGGTCTCTGAGTTTTCGAAATCCCGGATCGTTGAAATCGCGAAGGTCGACCCCGACAAGATTGTCGTCATTCCAAATGGCGTTTCTTCTGTCTTTCAGGCAGACAATGAAGACCCGGCAAGTTCGCCTGCGGACGACAATGATGGAAATTTCATCCTGGCTGTGGGTTCCTTGAGCCCGCGAAAAAACCTGGTCGGATTGATGACTGCGTGGCAAAATCTTTATCGCGCGGGCCGTACCCGCGATGTGCAGCTTTACATTGTGGGAGGAGAAGTCCCCAGAGTGTTTGGCGATCAGTTGATCTGCAAGCCGGACCGAAGCGGAGTTCACTTTTTGGGACGAGTCGACGACAGGCGATTGGGGCAGTTGTACAACCGGGCATTATGTTGCGTGAATCCATCGTTTTATGAAGGCTTCGGAATTCCGATTGTCGAAGCGCTTGCTGCCGGGTGTCCAGTGATCTGCTCAGATCGTACAGCATTCCCGGAGGTTGGCGGAGATGTGGTGGACTACTTCGATCCGGGCAATACAGAATCAATGATGGATGCCATCGACATTGCGATCAATCGATATCGGGTCCCAGCCACCAGGAAACGTCAAGGCGAGGTTAGTAAAATGCGGGCGACACTGTTTAATTGGGATCGATCTGCGGAACAAGTGCGATCAGTTCTCAATGAAGTGGCATTGGACGTTTAGAACGCATTCACCCTGCATCGAGCACGTTCCCCCATGTGGCGAGTTGCGTTTCACCAGTCGAAACTCGCGCTGCGAAGACAGGCGAGAGCAACTTGCTCTAATTCACCGGTTGCCGCAGGGTTGAATCGGCCATCCGACTTCATGGAAAGTCGAAATCCAAATTGATGCTCGGGAACGCCTATTGCAATTGACAAAATATTCATGTTGGCGTGCCGAAATATTGCTCCATGTCGCCAACATACCATTTTTAGGATTTATTTCGATGACATCACCAGCGAGCCAGTTTTGGGATGATATTTTCTCGCAAGACCGCGCCTATAGCCGCGTTGAATTTCCGGACGATAACGATCCGGTTTTAACGCGGGCATTGCTGCATTTTGGAGATGTTAATGACAAGACATTAATTGACATTGGATGCGGTCGAGGAGCGACTTCGCTGTACTTCGCACGGCGGGGAGCAAACGTCATTAGTGTCGATCTCAGTGAGATTGCAATCACTAATTTAAGACTGTACTGCCAGGAGCATGGAATCAACAACATCACTCCAGTTCATGCGGCCGCTCAAGATATCAGTAAGCTTGCCAGGGCAGATTTTATTTTCGGATCGATGATTCTGCATCATATTGAACCGTTTTCTCAATTCGCACGAACGTTGCGGCAGACACTCGATCCCAATGGAAGAGCGTTCTTTTGGGAAAATAATGCGAGAAGTAAAATGATGATTTGGTTTCGACAAAATATTGTCGGCAAGCTGTGGGTGCCAAAATATGGAGATGATGAGGAATTTCCGTTGACTGTTCGCGAGGTGGACGAACTGAGAAAATGCTTCAATGTCTCCATTGAGAATCCTGAGCTATTGATGTTCAGGTTGGTCTCCGAATACCTTCTACGAGGGCATCTCATGTGGCCTTTTAGAATGCTGGATGCTGCTTTTTATCATCTTCCGATGATTAGAAAATTCAGCTATCGCCAATATGTCATATTGTCTCCTGCAGAATCCGTAGATTCATCCCCCCAGTAAAATATCATCGTAGTCTGGTGGATGGGCATGCTTTGCGTTTGTAATCAACCTGTTTCTTGACGACAAAGTTTGTGAGATTGCAAGCTGACCCGGATGGAGTGATTATGCGCATCATGTTAATTCTGGAGGCCTCTGGGGGGGGGGCCGGGAGGCATGTCGCCGATTTGGCGCGAGGATTACTCGATGCCGGCGATGAAGTCCATCTGATTTACTCATCTCGTCGAATGGACGAAGGGTTTTTCAATGGAATTGCCGATACCCGGCTCAAATGCTACGACATTCCCATGCGTCGCGGTCCGCATGTTACGGATCTCTCTGTTCTGCGAAAAGTCTGGAACATCGTCCATACTTATGGGCCTTTCGATGTCATACACAGCCATAGCTCCAAAGCTGGTCTGATCGGGCGGCTGGTTTCGAGTCGCTCTTCTGTGAAGTGCTACACGCCGCACTGTATCTTTACCATGGATCGAACAAGATCACGGCCAATGAAATTTCTTGGCTGGATGGTGGAGCGAGCGCTCGCCATGATCACCCATAGAATGATCGCCGTCGCTGAGTCTGAACGAGACCATCTATTAGCCTGTTATTTCCCAGCTTCCATCGTGGAATACATCCCCAATGGTGTTACAATGAATTTCGTCAAGACTCAAGATCAGTGCCGGCGAAACTTTGGAATTGAAGCGGGAAAATTCGTATTCGGTTCAATTGCGCGACTGGTTCCCCAGAAGAATCCAGAGTTGTTGATACGCGCATTCGAAAAAGTCGCCGCCGTCAACCCTGACGTCGTTCTGTTATTGGTCGGCACCGGTGAACTTGAAGATCGTTGCCGTCTCCTTGCGCAAGAGCTGTCGATCTTCGACCGTATTATCTGGGCGGGGTACCGATCCGCAGAGGACAGCTTACCAGCTTTTGATGTTTTTGTGATGTCCAGTCGATATGAAGCATTTCCATATGTTTTGATCGAATCCCTCGCTGCAGGTCTGCCTGTGATTGCGACAGCGGTTGGCGGCACGACTGAGACAATCGAAGAGGGCAGGAATGGCTATCTCATTCACAACGACTCTGTTGATGATCTGGCACAGTCAATGGCACGGTTGGCTTCGAACGCCGTTTTGCGGGACGATTTTTCCGTCAGATCCCTTGAAAAATCTGCTGATTTCTCAGCGAGTTGTATGGTCAAAAGGACGCGTCATCTCTATCAGAAGATGCTGTCGAATCGTTCGAGGTGACGGTTCGTTCAGTCTTTGGTGACTGTCTGAGATGACCCGGCGGAACAAACCGGTATTCCGGATCTGACCAAGCCGAGCGCTGACCTGAACGACAGAAATCGTCCAAGCCTGGGAGAGAGCAAGTTGCTCTGGCCTGGGCCCGCGCAGCGCGCGTTTCAACTGATGAAAGACAACTCACCGCGTGGCGGGACGCGGCCAATACGGGAATAATGTACTCCAGCGCATCGCCAACTTTGAAAGTTTGGGTAGATCTTAACGCAAAGTCCGACAACGGAGGACGTTTCGCTATGACGCATCCCAAAACCAAGTCCTGACAGGGCACCAGCTCCCACGTGAAACTCAAACGAGGATTACAAAAATCCCTACCCGATGTGATGCGCATCCCCCTGTTCGCGATCTTTGCGGCGCATTTCGTCCAGCACGACCGGGTGCCACGAACGATTTCGTTCGTTTTGAGGCGCATAATGATGACGTGCCCACGTTCGCAGACGGATTTCCTCAACGAAGTCCAGATCTCTGGTTGCTTCCAGCACGGCGGTATTGTCCATGAGAGTCTCCTCTTCCGTTTTTCAAGTCTTTTTAAAATCCTTCCCCCTGGCGATCATGCCTGATCGTGAAGCAGGGGTTGAAGATCTCATCCATCACCAGGACGATCGATACGGGCTGGTGGACATGGCTTCCAGCCCGTCAGAATGCGGACTCCGTTTATTATGTCGTGCGACAACATCTGATTAACAAAGAACCATCGCATCCGTGCGATTTATCTGCGCGGGATTTGCCTGTTAGCCTATCAATCCGAGTGCCGCGCATCAAGCAAAATCGAAAAAACCGGTCAAAAAAGAGATGAACTTTTTGATCGAAAATTCCCCCAAGCCCGGTGTTGTCTCCTATGCTGTTCAGCATAGAAATCGAATCGCCCTCCTCATCACACTGGATCCTAATTTGCGAGACGATCAAGCCGATCAAGCCGTTGAAGAGGAGGGCCAAAAGTATTTCAGTGCCGCGAACAAAACCTCCCGGACAAGGAACGCTTCTTTTCCGCGAGCAAGTTCGCTGCAAGTTTTGTTAGGGCTTCTCAAATACTACTACTGGTTATTTCACTCATACGATTTCATCAAACGTCGTTGCTGGGACCACATTTTAGATTCGCCCATGAAAAGCGACTGTTCCGCTCCCCGGCGTTCCACTTTTCGGCATTTGCATCCTTGGAACTGGACCATTTTCGTGGTTTTTCGGCAGTGGGCAAGAGTGCGTTCACCGTGTCGAAACCCAGCTGGAGATTTGCCGAATCGCGAGATCTGCTGTTGCACCGGTTTTAAAGAAAGCTCTGGCTGTATGAGTTGAAACAGTTGAGCAAAGATGGAGACTCTTGACAGTGCCTGTTGAAAAATACACAGACCGAAATATCTGTGCTACCAGAGGCTACTGAATCACTCAAAAACGTGGGCCGGACATTTTCTGTCTGGACGAGAGTTCATGTTTTTCAACAGGCTGTTAATAGAGACAGATCACCGGGCAGAGCAAGTTGGTCTGTGGCGGGCAGGCTGGACGCGGTGAATGCACTTTAGAGCGCATTCACCCGCATCGACCGCGTTCCGCCACGCGGCGGGTTGCGTTTCACCAGTCGGAACGCGTGCTGCGCGAGCCCAGGCCAGAGTAACTTGCTCTAACTGGGAAAGTGGAGGTCCTTGAGAGCAGCAAGCACATCTGCATGCAGTCGGCGGTTGGTCACCACCACGCCGCGATTATTGCGCAGGGTGGGTCCAGCAGCGAAATCGAGTGGCAGGCCACTCAGGTCTGTCACGGTGCCTCCCGCTTCCTCGACGACCAGCGCCCCGCCGGCATGGTCCCAGATTCGTTCTTCATATCCAGCACGGGTCGGCAGACGCAGATAAATCTCAGCATCTCCGCGAGCCACCGCACCATATTTGGCCTGGCTGTCCATGCGGACCGTGGTGCTGGTCACCCCCAGTTTTTCGAGCAATCTGGCAGACTGATCATGAGCACTGTGTCCAGACTCCACCGACTCACAGAATCTGGCGGATGAGATGTCACCGATGTTGGAGACGTGCACCTGCTGAGGCTCAGCGGCAGGTTGATTCAGGGGCATCATCCAGGCTCCCTGACCACGTGTTGCATAGAACACAACTCCCCTTTCGGCACCGTAAGGCAGATTGGGGCAAGCCAGAGCAGCAACTTCCAACTGCTTGTTGACCAGCAATGCGAGTGAAATCGCAAACTGTTCTTTGCGAAGAAATCCCTTCGTGCCATCAATGGGGTCCAAGGTCCAGTAGCGAGCTGCTGTGGCGTCGTGGTCTCCCGCATCAATCCAACTTAGAACATCCTCTTGAGTAGCAGAAATGCCCAGGCGGCTGATTTCCCTGTGCACACGTTCACGAGATTCTGCATGGGCTGGCAGGCGCAGATCGCCAGCGTCTTCTTCACCGACAATGAGATCATTCGGGAACTGCTCGAGAATCAATTTGCAGATGATCGCCTGGCTGGCGTAGTCGGCGATGGTGACCGGCGACTTGTCCTTCTTCTCCATGGCATCGCCCGACATGCTGGCCTGCACATGCGTGCAGATGCGGGAAGCTTCTTGAACGGCCTGGATCGCTGTGTGCAACTCTTGCGCAAAGGCATTCGACATGAACAAACTCGACAATCACATGGAAGAACCGGATGGACCTTGAACGGAATTCCCGGGAGGAACTCGATGCGACGGAAGAAGATTTCCGCACATTCCGTCTGCACGAGGATTTTACCCTGTTGCGGAAAGATCTTGGAAGCGCGGAATGAAACGTGAATCATTGCAATCCATGCTCCGATTTGTGCTCTCCTCTCCTCGGCAGCTGATCAGGGGGCAGAACTGGTGGGGGGCAGGAGATGTCCCATTTTTACACGTTTTGTATCCATATATTTATTCCGCCGTTCATGCGGAGGGGCGATGATGGGGACCTGCTCGACCACTTTCAGGTCGACCCATTGCTCAAATGCTTCCGTCTTCTTCGGATTATTAGTGAGGATACGAACCTGGGTGAGGCCCAGATCTTTGAGGATCTGCAAACCCACCATATAATCTCTCAGGTCGGCCTTAAATCCAAGACGATGATTGGCTTCCACCGTATCCAATCCTTGATCCTGCAGCTGATACGCTTTCAATTTGGCGGACAAACCGATTCCCCGGCCTTCTTGCGGCAGATAGACCAGTGCTCCACAGCCTTCATTGACGATCATTCGCATGGCCATCTGCAGTTGATCGCCACAATCACAGCGGAGTGATCCCAGGATATCCCCGGTGAAACAGGACGAGTGCATGCGTACCAGCGGTGCGGGTTTCGATTTCAGATCTCCCCAGACAATCGCTAACGGCTCTTGATCATCGTGTTCGACCCGATATGAAATAAAAGTGGGGCTGCCGAAGTCTTCTGTCGGAATCTCCACAATTGCTTCACGATGAATGAGGTTTTCACGCAGACGACGATGCTGAATGATCTGGGCAATCGAGATCATCGGTAATTGATATTTTTGACAGAGCTCTTTCAGTTCATCAAGGTCGGCCATGCCCGGTCCACGCTGACTGCAGGCTTCAATCAGGCAACCCACGGGCTGACACCCCGCCATCTTCAGCAGATCAATTGTGGCTTCGGTATGTCCAGCCCGTCGCAGGACTCCGCCTTCGCGCGCCAGCAGAGGCGAAATGTGCCCCGGCTTCACAAAATCGCGTGGTTCAGAAGCCGGATCGGCGAGTGCCCGCAACGTCCTGGTGCGGGACTCCGCACTCACCCCGGTGCCGCTGTCCCGATGATCGACGGGAATCAGAAATGGAGTCTGATGAGTGGACGTATTCGAATCGCGATCCACAATCGGAGTTAAACGAAATCGATCCGCAGTCTCTTGATTCAAGGGGGCGCACAACACGCCGGCCCCTTTGCGGAGCATGAAATCCACCATTTCGGGAGTGATGAATTCCGCAGCACAAATCAGATCCCCTTCGTTCTCACGCTCCTGAGCGTCCAGCACGACGACCATTTTTCCAGCTCGTAATTGCTGTAACGCTTCATCAAGCGTGTTGAGTCCCGGTATGACTGCCTGTTCTTCCGACATTTCTCTCTCTTCCTGCAACCTGCGTGCTGTGTCAGCCGCCAAACCAGAAACGACTGTCACATCTCATTATAGACAAACATTCGGCGGAATGATTCTCCGTACCTGCTCAAGCCCCGGATTGCCGGAAACAGGAGTGCCATGGCCCGGAAGCATCACCCCTGTGGCAGCTGGAAATCGATCGGGCACCGATGAAGAAAACCTTCACGTCATGAAGCGAGACTCTTGCTCGATTGGCACTCGTGATTCGAAATCAGGTAGACTTCAACTTGAGAGCAAGTTGCTCGTTCATCTCTCACCTCTTCCCACATATGCGGATCTGAAACGACCGAGTTCGCGAAACCAACGCCGTACGCATGACTGAAATTCTTCTGACAACGCTCAATGCCCGCTATTGCCACACTGCTTTTGGCCTGCGTTATCTGCATGCCAACCTGGGGCCATTGCAGGACCGCGCCGCCATACTGGAATTCAGCATCAATGACAGCAGTTTTGAAATCCTCTCGCAATTGCTGGCATACCGTCCCAGAATTATCGGCTTGGGGGTTTATATCTGGAATGTCCAGCCGCTCACCCGTCTGGTGGCGGAGATCAAACAGGTTTGCCCGGAGATTACAATTGTGCTGGGCGGACCCGAGGTCAGCTATGAAGCAGCGGGTCAACCCATTGTTGAACTGGCTGATTATGTCATCAGCGGCGAGGGGGATCTGGCCTTCTCAGAACTCTGCAAGAATTTGTTAAGCAATCAGCCGCCACCAGAAAAAATGATTTTCCCTCCGGTGCCTTTACTGGAGAAATTACAGCTTCCCTATCATCTGTATACGGATGAAGATATTGCTCATCGTGTGCTATATGTCGAAGCGTCTCGCGGTTGTCCATTCACTTGTGAATTCTGCCTTTCCGCCTTGGAAATTCCGGTTCGGGCGTTCCCGCAGGAGGTCTTTCTGGGGGCGATGAAGTCACTGCTGCAACGGGGCGCCCGACAGTTTAAATTCGTCGACCGGACGTTTAATTTAAACTTGCGTTACAGCCAGGCTGTCCTTCAGTTTTTTCTGGAGCATTACACGCCCGATTTATTTCTACATTTTGAAATGATTCCCGACAGGCTGCCGGAATCATTACGAATCCTCATTAAAAAATTCCCCGCGGGATCTCTGCAATTTGAAATTGGCGTACAGACGTTTAATGACGACGTGGGCCGATTAATCAGCAGACGGCAGGATAATACCAGGCTCGCCGAGAATTTTCGTTTTTTACGTACAGAAACCGGCGTCCATCTGCATGCCGACCTGATCGTCGGACTCCCTGGAGAAGACCTGAAAAGTTTTGCAGCGGGGTTCGATCGGCTCGTACAACTGGACCCGCAAGAAATTCAGATTGGCATGCTGAAGCGGCTGCGAGGAACGCCGATAATTCGTCATGATGCTGAATTTGAAATGATCTACAGCCCACATCCTCCCTATGAAATTCTGTCGACGAAACAGGTGACATTCGAGGAAATTCACCAGATGCGACGGTTCGCCCGGTTTTGGGATCTGGTCTCCAATAGTGGCAACTTTATCAGGTCCCGGAAGTTGCTCTGGAGCGCTGGTGAATCCCCTTTCGATGTCTTTCAGCAGCTGGCCGTCTGGTTGTTTGAGCAGGAGAAACGGGCGCATGGAATTCCATTGCCCAAGCTGGCTGAATTGGTTTTTCGTTTTCTGACAGATCATTTAGGGCGTTCCGAAGAACTGGCTGCGGAACTGATCTGGAATGATTACACCAGCGGCGGACGCGAGGATAAGCCAATGTTCTTACGCCGATTCGATCTTCCTCCCGCCCGGGAAATGCGGGACCGAAACCTGCTCTTGCCGACCCGCCAGGCCCGGCATACACAGGCGTGATGAGAAATACGCAGGCATGATCTAAAGGAATGCGGAGAAGGTGCCAATTGGCGTGGAGTGGTCCCACGTCAGGCTTCCATCAGAACCGCGAAGGGCTTGGTTTTTTCAAACCGTTCACAGGCCACCTTCGCCACAGCCAGCATCGGGACAGCCAGAAACGCTCCCCCGATTCCCCAGATCCAGCCCCAGAAGATCAGGGCCAGAAAAACCAGAATCGGATTCAAACTCATCGACTTACCGAGTATGGAAGGGGTAATAAAATTGCTTTCGAAGGCTGTTAATGCAATGAAGACCATGGGTGGGATCAGTGCATAACTCAAGCTATCAAAGGAAAGGATCGAAACAATGGCCACGATCACAAATCCGGCGATCGCTCCGAACACCGGGATATAATTAAAGAGCGTTGCCATCCCTCCCCAGAGTGCTGCATTGGGAACCTGCAGCAACCAGAGAGCAATACCAGTGGCGATTCCTAAACCCACGTTGATAATCGTGACGGTAATTAAATAGGAAGCCACGCCACGTTCAATATCATAGATCAGTTCCACGGTCCGTTTCTTATCGGAGAGCGTTTCCAGCAGATGCAGAATATTGTTGAGCAGATCATCTCCCCAGACAAGCAGGAAGAACGCCAGTCCGATCACCAGAAACGTGGACCCCAACGCGTTTCCCGTACTGCTGATCATCGCAAAGTTTGTCGACAAGTTGGATTGCGTGATCTGCACTGGGATGGGTTGGTTTCGATTCTGTTCTGAGCTTTTTGTCAGCTCTTCGACTTGCTTGGCGGTCGCTGCCAGATCCTTGAATTGACCTAGTACGCCATCCAGTTTTACCTTGAGTTGGCTCAACTGGTTCGGCATCGTTTCCGCCCAGTGACGTGCTGGTCCTACCAGATTCAGCACACATAAGGCCACGATCCCTGCCAGCACACCCAGAGTGAGGGTCGAGCCGAAGAGATCAGGCAGACCCCACTTCCGTAATCTTCTTACCACCGGACGCAACGTAAGCGCTAACAGCACGGCAAAGACGATAGGAATCATAATGGACCGTGTGGCGAACAATGCTAATAACACTGCGAGTGTCGTGATGATATTAATCGCCACCGATTCACGACGTTCGAGGCGTTCCAGGCGATCTTCCTGGCTCAGCCCTTTTGCAATCGTCAATTCGTCGTTACTGAGGATCGGACTCGCATCTTCATCGAGATTTGTCGAGGTTTCTGCTGGGGCGAGCTCGGAATCATTATTTTCGACGCGTTCCGCTGCAGTCTGTTCCCCTTCTTTGAAAGGGACTGGAACAGCTCCCGCACTCGAGGCCGTTTCGCCAGACGCAGTCGCATCAGTGAGAGGGTGATGACCTTCGTCTACACCAAATTGGAAGGAGGGGGAACTATTCACAGCCGTATCATTTCCGGAGCTGGCAGGGATTGAAATTTACAACATCTCACAAAACCTGTCCCGATCCACTCGCGTAAAGGGAATTTTCGCTGTTGAGACCGCATCGAGCACATTCCGCCACGCGGCGAATAGACTTTCATCAATCGAAACGTGTAATGCGCGAGCCCAGGCCAGAGCAATTTGCTCTAAGAGGTTTTGTTCGCTGCTCTAGCAGCCTGTTGAAAAACATAAAATCTCAGCCAGACAGAAATGTCAGGCCCACGTTTTCAGTGGTACAGACATCTCTGTCTGTACATTTTCAACAGGCTGTTAACGAAAATTTCTGCGAGAACGACAGGCTCCATGAAACCCATTCCTTCGCGCAGTCTGAAATGGTTACCAGGGTTTCAGTTTCCATCCCAGGATAAACCCAATGCCAAAGCACCACAGAGCCGCCATCTCCGGTTTCTGACGGGCATAAGTGCGCAGATAATCCACTGCATCATCGATCGGGCGAATATCCATTTCTTTTTCCAGAGCCGCTTTTTGCTGACGGACCTGAGACGGCTGAAGACTTTCCATGGGTGCGACTCCTGCTTGAGTTAGTAAAATGTTATCGCATGTCTATGTGTTTTGATTTCTAATATTCGGCTATTAAAGCGCATTGCTCCCGCATTGACCGCGTTCCGCCATGCGGCGAGTTGCCTTTCATCAGTCGAAACGCGCGCTGCACAGGCCCAGGCCGGAGCAACTTGCTCTAGCTCGGCAGGAGCATTTGCCCTCCCGAACTTAAACGGCTGTTAATAACGGCTGTTAATCATCATCTCCATTTAATACAGAGCGTAACCATGCCATATTGGCCCGCAGTTCCGCTTGCGATCTCTGCAGGCTTTCTCCAGCCCGGGTTAAATGTCGGACGCTGATCCAGAGCCCCAGGCCGGCTAAAATCAGTGCGACTCCTGCGACGATTCCCCGGGAGCCAGCAGATGTCAAAGTCGTATTCAGTTGAAGCCATTCCGCAAGTGCTAAGAACATGACAGGCAACGACCCCAGCATGACGGCGATTCCTGCCACACAAAAGACAAGCCCAAAACGTGCCCGCTGCCAGAATTCACCAATATCCAGCCCGAGCAATTGAAGCTGTAAATCGGCCAGCCGCAACGCATCCTGAGCAAGAATCGACGCGCTCTGCCGCATTCCGGCATAGGCATTAGGCGGTTTCTGATTCATTGTCGTCGCTTGAGCAGCAGTCCCATTCCGATTCCGACTGTTAAGGCGATCCCGATACTCCAGACTGGATTCTGTTCGATCCATTTTCCCACCTGTTTTTCCAGCTTGCCGATCTTTTCGAGACCGGTTTCCCAAGCGGAGTGCTCCTGAACCGGCGTGAACTGCTGAGGTTGATCCGGCTTGCCAATGCGAATCATGACTGACTCCCCGACCTGCTTTTGGCAGCGAGATTGAAATCGCCAAGCCAGGTCTGTCGTAGTTGCTGAGTGACATATGCCATGCCGGCTTTCACCAGCGTATTAGCAGCCAGTGCCGCTAATGTCATGACAATTCCCTTTTCAGCTCCCGGTGTATCGTGATTTTGCTCGTCCTCAACGTGAAGCGTTTCCGTATTCTCCGCGATCTCTCGCGAGGTCTCCGGATCAAGATAGACACGGTTCACGGGAGCAGGTCGGGAACGGGGAACCATCAAAAAGCCAGCAGCCGAAATTGCAGCAATACTCGCAATCGGATAGCGTTGAAGATAGTACTTCCAATCCATGAGTTGCGCAGCATCCGCCTGCAAACGATCCATATCTTCGTCCATATGGCGACGGATACGCTGCATTTTAAACTGGATTCGTTCCACTTCCTGAATGTCCACCATGGACATTTCTCCCACAAGAACAGGTGACAGTACTTTCAGACATTTGCAGTGCCGTTATTTGCAATGCCGTAACGGCCAGAGGTCGGGATCAGGGGGCCAGAAATTCATTGATTGCAAGTTTTTCTGACCTCCGACCCAAACCCAAGTTGCAAAAGCAGCGCTAGCGATTCCACATTTCGGATAATTGATGAGGAATCGCATTGGCGACTGCATCGCCAATCCTCTGAGTCAACTGTTCCATCTGCGAGAGCCGTGATTTCGGACGAGATGCGGTGGTTGCCAAGGCCGCCACAGCACTCACTCCCACCACAAAACCGGCAGCAAAGACGGTGCAGACAGAAACCAGCGGTTGCGTTTCCACTACTTCCGTGGCCCATTTCTGAGCCGACTGCAGTCCTTCGCTGGTGGCCTGCTCGCATTCTGAAATTCTCGAGTTGTAATTCATCTTGTCCCTCATGAATGAATGCTTTGTCAACTTTAAAAGTTCGGGAGAAATCAACGCAAAGTCCGACAATGGAGGACGTTTCGCGCTGGTGCACCCTGAAACTAAGCCGTGACGGCACTGGAGCACATTCACCCCCATACAGGCCGCGTTCCGCCACACGGCGAGATGCGCTTCATCGGTCGAGACGCGCGCTGCGCGAGCCCAGGCCAGAGCAACTTGCACTATGCACGATTCGAACGCAGCATCAGCGCGACGATGACGCCTGAAATAATCCCTGCCCCAAATGCGGCCATGACCGATTCCATGGGACGTGAACGGACCATCTGACGGGCTTCGTCGTAACCTTCATTAAGGCGTTCGCCGGTATATTCATAGGTATCTTGCAAGCCTTTCGTGGCTGAGTCATACCCTTCCTGGATCTTCTGACTGGCGACGTCGTAACCTTCCTGTAGTTTCCGACCAGCCACATCCGCGAACTGACGGGCTCCTTCCGTAATCTGCTGAGCGGTGGCCTGACCGTCACGCGCAGCCTTGTCCAGAAAGGCTTCGATTTCACGGCGGGACTGTCCGGTTTTTTCCTGAAGAACACCGACAAGTTTCTCGGTATCTCCCTTAACCTGCTGGAAGTCGTCATCGCTGAGTTGGCCCCAGCGCTCGCGAATCTGTCCTTTAATTTGTTTCCATTTCCCTTCGAGTTCCTGGCGAGTCAACATTGCTCAGCTTCCTTATTTTAATTCCAGAGAAATTCCAGCCGCCGGAAATTCCCGGAGGCCAAAGGTTCCAGGGGTCTCCAAACGCCCAAAGTGAACCTTGTTGATGGCGTTTGAGGACAATTGCAAAGGATGTGCCGAAGAAAACTGAAGCAGTATCTTTGCGGGAGAAGCAAGACCGGCGCGGAACGGTAGGACGATCTCCGCTCATTCACTGGATGCAGCGCGACCATCTTGCGCTCACAGGCACACATCGTCGAACTTCAGATTTCATAGAGAGCCGATTGCTCGTCCCGGCTTTCTCTCATGCTCAGGTCGAGGCGAAATACTGCATTCCAGGCGACGAATGGCGCGAATTCACGGAGCCATCAGGCGAAACGCTCCAGCGAAGTCATCTTATTCTTTGAATTCTCCGTGGATTTCTATGGTCGTCAATGGGTGGTTACCCAACGGAAGAGCCTTTGCCTTTTACAAACCAGATTAAGTCCCGCCCGGGAGAGCGAAGCGCCTGCTGAGCCGCGAGCAAGATCACGCGATCCCTGGTTTGCGGCTCGACAGGAGCCTCGCCCTTCCACGCCAAAGCCAAAAAGGCAAAAGCCCTGACCGAACGGCACGCGAATTGCTTTTCGATACTTTCACAAAATCATTGAGTTTCATCTTGAAAATCAACATCGAAGACACCCGCCTGGATTTGGAGACGAGAGAGATGATTGCAGCTGAAACATTCAAGGATGTTCGTCAAGTTCCTGTAGAGCACGAGCGAGACGATGTTTATCTTCCCACCCCGGAAGAAATTATGGAGGTTTGTGCTGAAATCCAGTCCGAGTGGACGGATGCGGAACGAGCCCGGCGGGCGCGCGGTCAGGCTGGTCGACAACGCACCGTTCCTGTGTCCGCCAAGCGGTTTGCCCGGCTCGCACTGGATGGCAACAACCACGACGGCTGGGCCGCCTGAACCAATTGAAGGGGAGCGAATTGCTCTCCCGGCGTCCACTCAGCACGCTTTCAATTGGTGAAACGCTGTTCACTGGACTGAGTGTGAGCCTGTCTGGCAGAGTTTCGAGTAGAGTAGAGTGATGTGAATGTGAAAGTCATTCCATTGGACGAGGAAAACATTTCTTGCGCCACGTCCAGGAGAGAGCAACGCTTCTATGGCATGCGTGCCGGGGGGCGTTGCTCTTTCTTTTGCGCCGAACGGGCACTTAATGAGTCTCGATCAGTGTGACACGGGTTGGGGGCTTGGCTGTGCTTGCTTCTCATGCAGTGGCCCGATACCGTTTCCGCAAGCGGATCGCCTTGATGGTGATTTCTTCCGCTGTCCGAGAGCACGACTTCCTGTGAGATCACACCGATGAGATCGCCGGAAGTCTGACTGTACCACTCCCTGAATTGCGGATCGGCAATCCTCATGAACGTCGGAAATATTGTTCGTCTTTCGATCATGATGTTCCTGCAATTTTTTGTGTGGGGCTCGTGGTATGTTTCTGTGACGGGATTTTTAAACGTTTCTGAGATGTCCGGGCTGACGGGCGCGATTTATACCGTGGGCCCCATTGCAGCCATCATTGCTCCTTTTTTTCTGGGGATGATTGCGGACCGGTTTTTTGCCAGCGAGCGCGTGCTGGGTTTTCTGCATCTGGTGGGGGGGATGTTACTGATCGCGGCCCCCAGCTTCGCCCAGCCATTCTTTCTGCCTGAGATGCCGGAAAATGCGAGCTTGTTTTATAAAACAATCCTGTATGACTTACCGGCCTATGTGCAACCGTTCAGCCTGATTCTGCTGGCACATATGTTTTGCTATATGCCGACATTAGGTCTCACCGCCAGCCTGTCGTTCCGGAACCTTCAGGACCAGGAAAAAGAGTTTCCGATCGTACGGGTGCTGGGAACGATCGGCTGGATTGTCGGGAATATTTCCGTCAGTTTTCTGCACGGCAAAGATCAATCGGCCAGCCAGTTCTATCTGGCGGGCGGGGCCGAGATTTTGCTGGGAATTTACAGCTTCAGCCTGCCCCATACGCCTCCGGTTTCCAAAGGCCAGCCGGCATCATTGGGACAGATTCTGGGACTGGATTCTCTGCGGCTCTTTCGCAGCTCGTCTTACTCCATTTTCATGCTGTGTTCGTTCCTGATCTGCATTCCTCTGGCGGGGTACTATGCTGTTGCTCGGAATTATGTCGAAGCTTCCGAAACACTGGTGAACGGCAGTGCGACATATACCATGGCCTTCGGCCAGATGTCCGAAGTGCTCTTTATGCTGATCATGCCGTTGTGTTTCGCCCGACTGGGGGTGAAGTGGATGCTGGTGGCCGGAATGGGGGCCTGGGTCGCGCGGTATGGCCTGTTCGCTGCAGCAGCTGATGACAAAATAAAATGGATGATTCTGGCAGGAATTATTCTGCATGGAGTCTGTTATGACTTCTTCTTTGTGACCGGCATGATCTATGTCGATAAACGTGCCCCCGTCTCCATTCGAAATCAAGCTCAAGGATTTCTGGTGCTGATGACACAGGGATTGGGGCTGGGAATTGGAGCCAAACTGTTTTTCGCCCACGTCCTGATGCATACCAGTGCGTCCGGCGTGGTGGACTGGAAAACGGTCTGGCTGTATCCCGCAGGTTTTGCAGCGGCGGTCATGGTCTTCTTTGCCCTGTTCTTCAAGAACGATACTCACTCTCCGCCCATCGACAGCGTCTCGACCTAAGGTCAGAGCTACTTTCTCCAGTTTGTGAAAGCAGATTGTCCGCAGGGCCGCTTTCCGCTAATTCTGGTTTGTGCCAGGAGGACCTGATGGCTCAGCGATATTATCGGTGAAGATCTGTGTGAGTTTCGCCTTCCGTTCCTCCAGAGTAAAAGCTCGTTCAGGAATCGTCTTTGGACCGCGACCCTGCATAGGGAGTAAGGAATCAACAGATGCGATTTTTCGTCAAACGGGATCTGGATGGCTTCTTTGGGCTGTTCGTCGATAATCTGGTTCAGTTGCTGCTGATTGTCGGCCTGTGCAGCGGGCTGTGCGGAATGCAGGCGGAACTGCTGTACGGTGTCGTTCTGCCCGGGGCAGCGGTGAGCATTTTATTAGGCAACCTGTTCTATGCCTGGCAGGCATTGCGGCTGGCGAAAAAAACGGGTCGCACGGACGTGACCGCTCTCCCTTATGGAATCAATACTCCTTCGCTGCTGGTCTATGTCTTCTTTGTGATCAAGCCCACATTTGATCGGACGGGAGATGCAGAAGCGGCCTGGCGAGCCGGCCTGCTGGCATGTCTGGGAAGCGGACTGATCGAACTTCTGGGGGCTTTTGTCGCGGGAAAAATTCGTCGCCACACACCACGGGCAGCATTGCTCTCCACCCTGGCGGGGATTGCCATCGGCTTCATTTCGATGACCTTTGCACTGCAGATCTTCAACAAGCCGCTGATTGCAATTTTGCCGTTGGGCGTGGTGCTGGTGGGACTGTTTTCCCGCGTTCAGTTCCCGCTGGGATTGCCCAGCGGTTTGATCGCCGTGCTGCTGGGGACCGGGATTGCCTGGAGCATGGTGTTGTTGCAGTATGTACCGGGAATTCCAAGCTGGGTGACGTTTGGAGCACAAGTTCCGGAAGCGGTCACTGCTTCGCTGCAGACGATCCAATTTCGACTGCCAGTGTGGTGTGGAGCGGACATTCTGGCTGGGCTGCAGGAACTTCAGAACTGGGTTCCATTTCTATCTGTCGTAATTCCCATGGGATTATTTAATGTGATCGGCAGTCTGCAGAACATCGAATCCGCAGATGCTGCCGGCGATCACTATGCCACCGCTCCATCCATGGCAGCCAATGGTCTGGGAACCATTGCAGCTGCACTCTTTGGAAGCTGCTTTCCCACAACGATCTATATTGGTCACCCCGGGTGGAAGGCATTGGGAGCGCGCTCAGGCTATTCCACTTTGAATGGGTTGGTGATTACCGCACTCGCCTTTTGCGGGCTGATTGGACTGGTCTCGGCGCTCGTTCCGATCGAAGCGGGAGCCGGAATTGTGCTCTGGATTGGTATTATCATCACCGCTCAGGCTTTTCAGGCCACTCCGCCAAATCACGCTCCAGCTGTGGCGATTGGATTGTTTCCTGCCATCGCCGCCTGGGGGGCCACCGTGATGATGGGGGCTTTTGGAATTGCGGGGGGAAAGAATTTGAAAGAAATCGTCACACCCAAAGCAGTGGTGGTCGAAGTGGACATGGTGATCCCTCCGACCATCAAGCCTACTGACGAAGTGAACGGGTTTCTGGTCCATGGCCTGCTGCTGATGGAGCGGGGCTATATTTTTACCTGCATGATTCTGGCAGCCGCCTCCGCCTGTCTGATCGATCGGAAATTCAAAGCGGCCTCACTCTGGATACTGGCCGCTGCGTTTTTCTCGTGGCTGGGTCTGATGCACGCCTATCAAGTCTATGAAGTCCCATTTGGGGCCACGCTGGATTATCTCTTCCGGGGAGTGAAACCGGTGGAAGGTGCCTTCCTGTACCGGGCCGACGACATTGCGATCGGCTATTTACTCTGCGCGATTTTCTTCATGGCGACTGGCTGGTGGGCAAAAAATCAACCGGAAGAAGCGGTCGGCCATTAGGGCAAGCTACCCTGGCCCGGCCCGCGCAGCGCGTTTCACTTGATGAAAGGCAACTCACCGCGTGGCGGAACGCGGTCGATGCGGGGTCAATGCGTTCCAGGGAACAGCCTGGATGCCTGTCTGATCGATGTGACCAGGCGGCTTGTGCCCTTACAGCTCATGAGAAACACAAACAGCCCGATGATTCTTCACCGGGCTGTTTGTATTGATTCAACAAAACATGAACGAAAGAATCCGCTCTCTGTCTTGACGATTGGGTTCACGCCTTCTTGGCCAGTGCGGCCTTGACGACTTCGACGATCTCGTCGAACACCTTCGGCTCCAGCACGGCAATCTGGCTGAGCATCTTCCGATTCAGAGCGATTTCTGCCAGCACCAGACCATGAATAAATTCGGAGTAGCGAAGTCCGCGGGACATGCAGGCAGCGTTGATACGGGTGACCCACAAAGCGCGGAATTCACGTTTCTTGACGCGGCGGTCACGAAACGCATACGCACGAGAGCGAATGATCGTTTCCTGGACTGTTCGCCACAGTCGGCTCCGCCCGCCCCAGTTGCCCTTGGCTTCCCGGAAAATGCGGTTCTTCTTTTTGCGCCGGGCCTTACCGTATGTAACACGCATGACTCAAAATCCTCTGCAGCCGACTGCAGGCCGCCTTGATTGATCACAACAGGATCCATCTCGATGACTGATCCTGACAATTGCCTGGGTATTTGCCTGACCTGGGTATTTGCCCGAGCCGTTGGCGATCGGCTCAATCCTCCCGCATTCCCCGGCGAAACAGACTGCCGGATACGGAGAACCAGAACGATGCTTTACAGACTGGGACGAACAGCTTCGACAATCATCCGGGCGTTGGCGCCACAGACAATTCCACCATTCCGCAGCTGACGTTTCCGCTTGCCGCTCTTCTTTCCCAGAATGTGGCCGCGATTCGCCGAGCGATGTTTGGCCTTCTTGCCCGATCCGGTCACTTTGAACCGCTTGGCAATCCCTTTATGTGTTTTAGCTTTTGGCATCACTATCACCATCTCTGCGAAAAAAACGAAGTGGGGAGTGTAGGCGAAAGTAGGGCCAGAGTTCCAGTCCGCCACGCAGGAATTTCATTCAAACGACTTCGAAGCTGGATCGACCCTGCATGAAACGGCGCAATTAAAGACATGCAAATGACATGCGACGGGAAATGACCTCCGTATCTGGCAGCCAGAGACTTCTCGACCGTGGTTCAATTCAGATTTTTAGAAGGAAAATTCAACGCCAACACGTGAACGACAGTGTACAATCTGAGGGCTCGTTTAATACATCCGCTTTCCTTGATGTTTGTGTCGAGCGGTATTGTTTCTTTTATGAATCTCTTTTGGTAATCTCTCAAAACTGAGACGCACGCAAACATTGCTTGTCGGCAGCCAGGCGGATTTGAGACCATTTTCTACAATGGATACAATCCTTCGCTCGCAAAGCCTCGCACGCCGACATCATGCAGCGTTCGGAGCACATGTTTCGACTTGCTGTACTGCAAACGATCCAAGTTCTTAAGGAGCCGTGGCAAAACTGATAACGAACTTGCTTGTGGAAAGTTGATTTCCCTTGCCCGAAAAGTTTTGATCGCGACTCTCAAAAGTACGAAGATTTTGTACGACATGAATGACTTTGGCCTGGTCGGACCAAACCGGCCATACAAAGTTCATGCTGCATGAAGCATGAAGACCGCATAGGCGAACCGCTGTTTCTTGACACCGTGGGAATGACTCTGTTCTAAAACTCTGTTCTATAGTTGTGCCCGCATCAAAATCTGGAGAAGAATCTCGTGGCAGTTACCGTTGGTATTAATGGATTTGGACGAATCGGCCGGATCACCTTTCGTGCGATGATGGCTCGCTCAAACGAGTTCGACATCGTGGCCATCAACGACCTGGGCGATCCCAAGGCGCTGGCGATGCTGTTGAAATACGACAGTGTTCAGGGGCGTTTTCCCGGCGAAGTGAAGGCCGATGGAGACTCCCTGGTCGTCAATGGCAAGAAGATCAAAGTGGTGGCGGAAAGAGACCCACGCAAATTGCCCTGGAAAGAACTGGGAGTTCAGGTGGCACTGGAATCGACCGGATTCTTCACCGCTCGAGCCACCGCCGACAAGCCGGGTTATGACAGCCATCTCGAAGCAGGTGCTTCCAAAGTCGTTCTGTCTGCACCTGCCAAGGACAAAGTCGACCTGACCGTGGTGATGGGCGTGAACGATGGTGATCTCAAGCCGGAACACAAGTGTGTTTCCAACGCCAGTTGCACCACCAACTGCCTGGCTCCCATGGCCAAAGTGCTGAATAACCTGTTCGGCATTGAAAAAGGCTTGATGACTACGATTCACGCCTATACCAACGATCAGCGTGTCTCAGACCAGATCCATAGCGACCCACGTCGGGCTCGGGCCGCTGCGATCAACATTATTCCAACTTCCACCGGTGCCGCCAAAGCAGTAGGCGAAGTGTTGCCTGCCCTGAATGGCAAACTGACTGGAATTTCACTGCGTGTTCCAGTTCCGACCGGCAGCGTGACCGACCTGGTCGTGGTGACCGGAAAAACCGTCACCGCCAAGGAAGTCAACGATGCCATGCGGGCGGCCGCTGAGGGCGAACTGAAGGGAATTCTGGAATATACAGAAGACCCCATTGTTTCGACCGACATTATCGGCAGCACCTACAGCAGCATTTTTGACGGCTCCTGGACGCAGGTGATTGGCGGAAACCTGCTCAAAGTCCTCAGCTGGTATGACAATGAATATGGCTATTCGAACCGAACGGCCGACCTGATCGCCAAGATTGCAAAACTCTAGAGCACGTTGCTCTGGCCCGCGCAGCGCGCGTTTCGACTGATGTCAAGTGATTCGCTGCGTGGCGGAGCGCAGTTTATGCGGGAGTCATGCGATCTAATCGTTCAGCGAGCAGTCTGCTTCGTTTTTTGAGCCGTTTGCCACCGGATGTGTGGCAGACGGCTTCTTCCCGTTTTGATGCAAATCACGCATTCAACATGGGTTACTAAACGGGCAATTCTGTTGATGTCGATTCTGGCCCGAAACTTGCGTTCTTCAGTGTGAAGTGCACCGGACGATTGGAGATTTCAGATGTCGTTTTTCAATCCGAGTGCCCTGCCAGGGCTTGGTTTTGGGATGCGTCATCGCAAAACATCCTTCGTTGTCAGACCTTGCGTCAAGATCTACCCGATTTTTTAGAATTGACAAAGCACTGCGTCTTGTTCGTTCGGAATATCGGTTTTCAAACAGAAGAATACAGAAGAATATGGAAAAGATGACAGCCTCACGCCCACAAACACCGGTTGTTGCCCCGTCTCTGCTGAAGTGTGATTTCGGCAATCTCGGGCGGGAAATGCAGCAACTGGAGGGGGCGGGAGCACGCGTGCTGCATCTGGATGTGATGGATGGTCATTTCGTTCCGAATCTGACGTACGGCCCGGTGGTGATTCAGCGGATACGTGAAAATACGTCATTGCCGCTGGATGCCCATTTGATGATTGATTCACCAGAAAAGTGGGTGGATGAATATCTGAAAGCGGGTTGTGACTGGATTACGATTCATATCGAAACGATCACGGACCCCGTGCCTCTGCTGAGACATATTCGTCAGGCAGGCAGGTTAGCGGGAATTTCGCTGAATCCGGAGACTCCGGTCAGCCAGTTGAAGAATTGCCGGGACGAGTGTGATCTCGTGCTGGTGATGAGCGTTCACCCGGGATTCGGGGGACAAAAATTTATTGCCGGTTCAACGGACAAGATCAAAGAGGTCCGTGAACTGTTTGGTGCCGGCACGCTGATTTCTGTTGACGGCGGAATTGGTCCTCAGACCATTTCGCAGGTTGCAGCAGCGGGTGCGGAAATATTTGTCGCTGGAAGTTCGATCTTTGATCAGGACTGCTACCGGACGGCCATCACACAGATGGAGTCGTTAGCCGCCGCCGCTCGAACATCTCCGGCCTAAGTTACGGAAAAAACATGTCACAGTTTGTGGTTCGGCCTGGCGAAACGGATTTTGATGCGCAAGATCGGATTCAGGGTGCCCTTGATCTCCCGATGAATACGCACGGAATTGCCCAGGTGGACAAATTGGTGGAGTTGCTGCATGGGGCAGAACTCGACTGGATTTATACATCCCCATCGGAACCCTCATTTTCGACTGCCGAAATATTAGGTCGGGAATTGCACCTGCCGGTCAAAGTGCTGGATGGATTGGCAAATGCCAACCTGGGACTCTGGCAAGGTTTGGAGCGTTCGGAAATCCGTCATAAGCAACCACGCGTCTTTCGACAGTGGGAAGAGACTCCCGAGTCGGTTTGTCCTCCTTGTGGAGAGTTGCCGGAGGAAGTGCTGGAGCGAGTCGATCGCGCTTTAAGAAAACCGTTGCGCCGCGGAGGATCGTTCGCGATCATCGCGTCCGACCCGGTTGCTCAACTTGTCGAACGTCTGCTGGGTGGAGGAATTCGCCGATCCGGTGAAAACTTCCGTCGCCCGGGAACCTGTCAGCGCGTGGAACAACTGGTCCCTGCGGGTGCCTCGTCGTAGAGTTCTCACCATAGAGCTCTCAGGCAGTCTCCGAGATCATTCCCGATGAAACGGCAACGGGCAAAAAATGCCGGAAGTATAAGTGGACTCGACAATTCTGGAAAAGATTCCAATGATGCGTGCTCAGTGACCTTGGCGGGCCGGTTTGTTCCGGCCACTGCCAAAGTCATTCACATCGCAAAGACCTTTCTGCACTGAGAAAATTTTGATCGCATACAGTGCAGTGGACCGGCGCCGCCTGCCTGTCTTGGTCGCTTTGATCAGACTACAGGAGACGTTCACGGTCGCTGCGGTATGACATCCATTCGGATTTCCCAGATTGAATAATGAAGCCCATGAGCACCGGTTCTGATGCCATTCGTCCGACCATAATGACGCCCATTCCCGACATGCCCGACGAGAGCGGCGGTCCCAGGAAGAAACGGGGAGTTCCCGAAGGGCTCTGGCTGCGCTGCGAAGCGTGTTCCGCGACCATCTTTCGCAAACATCTGGAAAAGAATTTCCGGATGTGTCCGGAATGCGGCTATCACTTTTATGTCTCCGCCGGGGCGCGCATTAAGCAGTTGCTGGATGATGACAGCTTCGAAGAATGGTTCAAAGAACTGACCCCGCTCGACCCCCTCGGGTTTGTGGACAAGAAGCCGTACAAAGTACGTCTGGCAGAAGAACAGAAGAAAACCTCTCTGCGCGAAGCTTGCGTAGTGGGCCGTGGATATCTGCGTGGCCGGCCCTTGTTGCTGGGACTGACAGATTCCGCCTTCATCATGGGAAGTATGGGCTCCGTGGTGGGAGAAAAGCTGACCCGCCTGATTGAAGAAGCGACCCAGACGCTCTTGCCGCTGGTGATCGTCAGCGGATCGGGGGGAGGGGCTCGCATGCACGAAGGGATTTTTTCCCTGATGCAGATGGGAAAAGTTTCGGCAGCACTGGGACGATATCATGCCGCCGGCGGTCTCTTCATTTCCGTATTGACAAATCCCACCATGGGAGGAGTCGCTGCCAGTTTTGCATCGTTGGGAGACGTGATTATCGCGGAACCCAAAGCGTTGATCGGCTTTGCCGGCCCGCGCGTCGTCAGCCAGACGATCAAGCAGCCGCTGCCGGAAAACTTTCAGACGAGCGAGTTCCTGCTGGAACACGGTTTTGTCGATCGGATTGTCAGCCGCGAAGAACTGCGCAGCGAGATTTCCCGGATCATCGACTACTGCGTCTCTCCCCGCAGCCATTAGGGCTGTGTCACGGTTTTGGTGGGCTCCGTAGAATTGCCCTTTTTCTGTGAAAGACGAAGGGATCGATGCAGGAGTCTCCCGTTCTGCTCCGCGCCCTCTGAATTTGCATGTCAATCACCGTCTCGCAGGCGCAGGAAATGAACTTTCTGAAACGATTTTTCTCCAGCAAAGGCTCCTCTGCAAAAGTTGATGTGGAACGCCGGTTTCAACTTCAGAATCGGGTTGGCCAGGGAAGCATGTCGAAGGTCTGGAGAGCCACGGATACAAAGACTGGAAAAACCGTGGCGCTCAAGGTCCTTGATAAAGACAAGACGCTGAACCTGGAACAGCGGTTTGTGGGGATGAATCGTCCCAGTGAAGGGGCCATCGCCGTCACGCTGAACCATCCGCATGTTGTCAGGACTTTCGAACACGGAATCACCACCCGGGATGAACAGTTTCTGGTGATGGAATACGTGGAAGGGGCGTCGCTTTCGAATTTATTGCAGGCTCGGAATGAGCATTTGCGGAGCCGTTGTTTAAGCTACTGCATTCAACTGGGAGAGGCGCTGGACTATCTGCACAATCAGCATTGGATTCACCGGGATCTCTGTCCGCGAAACATCCTGATTGCCAGAAATGAAGACCTTAAGCTCATCGACTTCGGCCTGATGGTTCCCGATACCCCGGAATTTCGCAAACCGGGAAATCGCACGGGAACCGCGGCCTATATGGCTCCGGAACTGATCAAGCGTCATCCCACCGACCAGCGAATCGACATCTTCTCCTATGCCGTCACCTGCTATGAGATGTTTACGCGACAGCTTCCCTGGCCTGCAGCGGACACCATGGAAGCCGTTCTTCAGCATGTGAATATGCCCCCCCGGCACATTCACAAACTGGCGCCCGATCTCGACCCGCACGTGGCGAAAACAATCATGAAGGGGCTGGAACGAGATCCGCATCAGCGCTGGCAGACCGTTCGGGAGATGGTTACTGAATTCCAGTCCGCCGCCCAGCGGATGGGGAAGCAGAGTTAGAGTGCATTCATCCCGCATCGACCGCGTCAGGCCACGCGGCGAGTTGCCTTTTATCAGCCGAAACTCGCGATACGCGGCCTCAGGCCAGCGCAACTTGCTCTCGATCGGAGGTTTTGTGCGTGGCACTGAAAACAGGTGTGCCACCTAGCTGTCACCCTCTCCACGATAACAGACGCATCTCTTCCGGAATTTGACCCAGGAGTGCGTGATTCATGATCAGTGAGCTTCGGATTGACCCCAGCCATGGCCCGGCTGTTGACCTCGTGCCCGTCGGACGCAGAGAGTTGCCGTTGATGTGTCCGCATTGCCAGCAACCCATTCGTCTGGCAACTGGCCTGTGTGGAAATCGGCAGATCGACGCCATCTTACTGCAGGCGGAACGCATTGGGACGGAACTGGAATGCCACACCTGCGGGTTGCGTTTTGTGTTTCACCGCACCAGCGCAGCCGCCAGGCTGCACCATTCACGAAAGATCTCTTCAACGTGAAGATGAGAAGCACGAATACCGTTTGTATTAAGAGTCTCTCCGGAAAGGTGCTTTGTCAGCGAGATCGAGCGATTTGTGTTCTGACAAGGAAGCCGAAGCAGGCGAATTCCTGGAATTCGTCGATGCAGGCTGACGAAGTTCAGAACGCAAAAGAGCCGATCGCAGCCCAAATTGACCTTTC
>Ga0182738_1001229_pt1 | contig 32707 bp, 32 predicted proteins | sample eDN5th30CBELigMG_FD_128876 | JGI IMG/M metagenome (GOLD analysis project Ga0182738, IMG submission 128876) | Enriched Miracle-Growth compost microbial communities from Emeryville, California, USA - eDNA 5th pass 30_C BE-Lig MG (version 2)... ...
ACCTGGTGGTCTACGGTCTGCGGCACGCGGGGTTGACGACATTCTTGACGCGGTCTCTGGATTGGCTGGTCGGGCAGGGACTTTGGACCGCGACCCTGGGGACGGGGCTGTTGAGCGCGGTCCTGTCGTCCCTGATGAACAACCTGCCCACCGTCCTGATCGGCGCCCTGTCGATCGAGGCGTCCCAGGCGCAGGGTGTCGTGCGCGAGGCGATGATCTACGCGCACGTGATCGGCTGCGACCTGGGACCCAAGATGACGCCGATCGGCAGCCTGGCCACGCTGCTGTGGCTGCACGTGCTGCGCGGCCGGGACATCCGCATCGGCTGGGGGCAATATTGCCGGATCGGGCTGACGTTGACCCTGCCGGTGCTGGCCGCAGCCTTGGCGGCGCTGGCGTGGCGGCTCGGGTGACCGGGCGCGGCCGGCGCTATTCCAGCACCAGCCGATCCTCTACGCTCGCCACTCCGGGCGCCGCCCAGGCCGCTTGTTCGATCGACTTCCGTTCCCTCCAGCTGCGGACTTTGCCGTCCAAGGTCACCTTGCTGTCCTTGACGGACACGGTGACGCCGCTGGCCTCGACTTCGGCGCTGCGCTTGAGGGCTTCCTCGATCCGGCGCTTGACGTCGCTTGCCACGATCGCCGGCGCGACGATGATCTGATTGGTGACGCCGAGCACGCCGGAAAGCTTGCGGACCGCGTGTTCGGCGGCGGATCGCTGGAAATACCAATCCACTTTACCCGACAGGGTGACCCATCCCTTCTGGACCTTGACCTGGATCTTGTCGCTGGGGATCGTCACGTCCCAGGCGATGATCCTGAGGGCGCGGCTGGCGATCTCGTCGTCCGCGATGTGTTTGCCCAAACTATCGCGAACCTCGATCTCCTGCGCGATGCCCCGGACGCCGTTCACGCCTCGAACCACGCGTTCCGCCGTGAGTTTCTGCGCATAGGTGGCCACATGTCCGGTCAGCGTCACCACCCCATTGTCCACGGCGACGCCGATATTCGCCGCATCAATACTCGGCTCATAATCCAGTGCGCTTTCAACCATGTCCCGCAATGTCGTGTCTTTCATGAGAATCTCCGAAACTCATCGAATGGATGTCGATTGATCGGTCGTCATACCGATGAGTCATTGTGCGACGCCGGTCCGGCGGGATATTGACGATGGTCAACAATGCGCCGTCGGCGCCGGGGGACGCGGATGTCTCGATTCAGGGGGCGACGGATCCCGGGGCGGCGGTCACCGGCTGGAACCCATCTGGCTCAAAGCTTTCGGATCGCGTATGCAAAGGCGCCGCCTGCTCACGTCCACGATATGCGCCGACTGAAGCCGTCCGAGCGCGCGGCTGACGGTTTCGATTTTCATGCCCAGATGGCGGGCGATGTCTTCGCGCGTCATCTTCAGCACAAATTCTTGTGGCGAATAGCCATTGGTGGCCATGCGCTCCGACATGGTGAGGATGAAATTGGCGATGCGCTCTTCACTGCTCATGTTGGCCATCACCACCAGCAAACGCCTGTAATGGCTCGTTTCACGCGCGATCGCCCGGTTCAGCTGCAATGCCGCTTCCGTATCGGTTCTGGAACAGGCCAGCACATCGGAGAAAGGCAGCACGCATACCAGGGAATCTTCGAGGGCGACGGCATCGCACATGTGATGGCCGGTTTCGATGCCGTCCAGGCCCAGCAGGGAGCCGGCCATGGGAAACGACGCGATCTGTTCCGTGCCGGCGGAGTTCGTTATGCGCAGTTTCATGGATCCGGCATAGAGCTGGTACAGATTGACCAGGGGGTCTCCGGCGCGATAGAGGGCCTGCCCGCGCCGCACGGCACGGCGGTTGATGGCTCCTGTCGGAAAAGGCTGCTGCTCGGAGCGCCTTGCATGGCGGCATAAGTCTGGAACCGAACAAGCGCCCGCGACCGCCATTTTGCACGTGACCGGCGCAGGAGGGCTTGGAGAGGAAAAATGGATGAATTGGCCGTGGTTTTGCGTATCGCGGCGCTCGGCCGACAGGTAAGCGGTATCCATTGCGTGCCTCGCGTGATTTTTCTGGGGTGCCCGGGTTTGTATAAAGCTTGGCAAGACACATAGTGCCGGGGGCGGGCGGCTCACGCTATCGGCGGATTCAGATAGTTTTTAAAGAAATGGACTACAGGCGTAGGAATCTTCCTACGAACATCGCTGGAGAATCGGCTAGTTGCCTGTGTTGGGCTGCGCCGGGTGCGAATCCAGCGGGCCGGGGTCATTGAGCAGGTGATGGCTGATGGCGTAGCGGACCAGGTCCGCCTGGTTGCGCATGTGCATCTTGAGGAACAAGCGGGTTTTGTAGGTGCTGACGGTCTTGACGCTGATGAACAGACGCCGGGCGATTTCCGCATTGTTCTGGCCTTCCGCAAGCAGCTGGAAAACCGTGAATTCACGATCCGACAGGAGCAGGTGAGGGGAGTCGCCCCCATCGCCGCGCCCATCGAAGGCAATGCTTTCGGCCAGCGCCTGACTCAGGAATCGCCCGCCCATCGCCACCTTGCGCACCGCCTGGACCAGTTCCTCGGCCGCGCCGTCCTTGGTCAAGTAGCCCGATGCGCCCGCCTTGATCGCCCGTGTCGCATATTGCTGTTCTCCATGCATGGTCAGCACCAGAATGGGAACGCCGGGGTATTCCGTCTTGATCTGGCGGATCAAGTCGATGCCGTCCCGTCCGGGCATCGACATGTCGAGCACCAGCACGTTCCAGTGTCGTCGGGCCAGAAGGGCCAGCACTTCCTGGCCGTTTCCCGCCTCGCCTTCCACCAGGATGTCGCTGGTTTGATGAAGCAGGCGTTTCAGTCCTTCACGCAGCAACGTATGATCATCCGCGAGCAAAAGCGAAATCATGATTTTTTCCTACGAAGGCAGCGGCGGCTGCTCCAGAGGCACGCGCACCTCCAGTCGCAATCCCCCGTTCGGGCGGGTATGAATCGACACGGTGCCGTTCAACAGGCGCACGCGTTCGCGCATGCCCATCAGCCCCAGGCGTTTGGGCAATGCTTTGGCCAGATGCTCGGGCGTCGAGCCAATCCCGTTGTCCTGGACGACCAGGACACAATGCGTCTCCGAACAATGCAGTTCAAGCAGAACGTGCGTCGCGCGCGCATGCTTGACAATGTTCGTGAGCGCTTCCTGGGCCACGCGGAACAGCACGGTGCCCATCACCGTGGAAAGCGCGTGTTGGCCGATGTCGATGCGCGTTTTCACATCCATGCCGTAGCGGGCAGAGAAGTCCGCCATCAACCATTCCACTGCGGCGGGCAGGCCCAGATCGTCCAGCATGATGGGCCGCAGATCGGATGCGATGCGACGCAGGGAAGTGAAGGCGCTTTTGATCAAATGACGCATTGCGTCCACGTGGCCGGATCCGGCGACGGTCAGCGGATGCATGGTTGTTTCGAGTTGGGACAGTTCCATCGAAAGGGTGGTCAGGCATTGGCCGATGTCATCGTGCAATTCCCGCGCGATGTGTCTTTTTTCCTGTTCCCGTTCCCTCAGCAAGGCATTGGACAACCGCGTGAGTTCATCGCGCGAGGCGCGCAATGCCTGCTCGATCTGTTGCTGTTCCGTCATGTCGCGCAGGAAGACCGACAGGTAGACGTCCGTTGGCGTGCCGATGCGCGAGATGGACGCCTCCATGGGAAATTCCTCGCCGTTGGCCTTCAGGCCCCAGAGCGGGGCGCCCAGCCTCGCGCCGCGTTTGGATGCCCCCGCATTCCTGAACCGCGCAATATGCCGCGCGTGGGCCTTGCGAAAGCGCGCCGGAACCAGAATGCCCAGGTCCCGCCCCGTGACTTGTTCGGCGGCATAGAGAAAGACTTTCTCGGCCGCCGGGTTGAACATGACGATGCGGTGCGCCGCATCGACTGTAATGATCGGTTCGGTCGTGGATTGAATGATATCGATCAGCGGGGGCAGCGTGGGTGAATGCGTCATGGCATCATTCCGGCGGACCTCTCGATTGAAATAATCAAATCTGCGGGATCATTGTCGCTATTTAAAAAACCAAAGGAAAATTCTACGCCAACGGGCCGGTTCTGGAATAAAAATCCGGGGGTGCCGCCAAGCGGACGGGTTTTTCAATCCGTTCATATTTTCTGTGTAATGAGCGCGCGCAGAAAATCGCGGCGGTTGATCATGCCGACGATTTTTCCTCTGCGCGTGATGGGTACGTGTTTGATCCCGTGTCTCAGCATCACATCCACGATTTCCCGGAGGTCCGCCCGGCCATTGCGCGTAATGACCGGGCTCGTCATGACACTCGCCGCCGTTGTCTCGCCCAACTGGAGATTATGCAGAAACTCGAGATTGATCGGCTCGTCTTCGGCCAGCAATTCAAGCCAATCGATCAGCCTTTGCTGGCAAGCGCCGCCTTTTCGTCGGATGAGATCGCCTTCGCTGACCATGCCGACCAATGAGCCGTCGCCTGCGGTCACCATGAGGGCGCCGACGTTCTTGGTCAGCATGAGGCGGATGATTTCCGACACGAGGGTTCCTGTGCCGATGCTCAGCGGAGAGGGCGTCATCAGTTCACGCGCAAGCATGGGATTTCTCCGTAACAACGAAATGCCCCGATCGTCCGGAACACAGGGAAGCAAAAAAGCCGGAATATCATTCAATCTGGATTTTCCTGTGCTCGCGATCCGCTTTTTTCGGCAGAGTCAATGTCAGCAGGCCATTTTGATACGTGGCCCTGACTTCCGGCTCATTGATCGATTGCGACAAGGCGATCGTTCGCTCGATCTGGCCCCAGAAGCGCTCTTGGCGGATGACGCGGCCTTCGTTCTTGTCCTCTTTGTTTTGTTCCTTGTTGGCCCGGATCGTGACAATGTTGTCATCGACTTCCACCGAGATGTCCTCTTTCGGGACACCGGGGATCTCGGCCTTCAGGACGAAATCGGCATCGGATTCAGTGAGGTCGACGCCCATGCCCATGCCAACGGCCCCATCCTCCGCACCCTGGCGGATGGGCCTGAGAAAGGCATGAAACATGTCGGGCAAAATATCCGTGGAAGCGGACAGGGAATAGGGCATGGGGTTGCGCATGTGAATCTCCTGATGTGTCGAAGCCGGCAATGGCTCGCCGTTTATTCATGGTGATCTTTCGGCGGAAGCCTGATTTGATTTCCATCAACGATCCCGACCGAGGGAGCGTCCGGGCCAGGCGCGATGCGCCAACCCGCGCCGATGCCGTGCGGTTCGCCATGAGCACGCCGACGCGATTTTTTCTTGAGATAACTCAAGATGGCCGGAGGCGCTTCTCACTAGGATGAAAAGAGGCGGTTGGCCCATGTCATGGGTGGCCGGCGTCGCTTTCTTTCCCTTTTGTTTCCTTTCGAGACGACGGTGAACGATGCATCCTACGAAGCAGCGGCGCCAGCGCACTGCGCGCCGCCTCATGCGGACAGCTCCTGGGAGCGCATTGACCGGGTGGCTTTCGCAACCGTGGCCAAATTGTCCGGCGGGTTGTCGCCGTTCGGCATGGCCTTCGCGCATCTGGACTGGGCGGCCCACATGGCGTGCAGCCCGGGCAAGGCCTTGGCGCTCTGGCAATTGTTGTTGCCGGGTCAGGACCGGGACGGGACGGCCGATCCCGCCGGAACGGACCGGCGTTTCAAGCATCCTGGCTGGGAAAACCAGCCGTACAGGCAATGGCGCGATCAATTCCTGAAGGCGCAGGCATTCTGGGACCAGGCCACCCGTAACGTCGATGGCGTGCAGCCACATCACCTGCATGTCCAGCACTTCATCACGCGACAATTGCTGGACACGGCCTCACCCAGCAATTTGTGGTGGACCAATCCCGAGGTGCTGGCCGCCGCGCGGGACTCGGCGGGCATGAATTTCGTGCATGGCGGATTGCGCATGCTGGCCGACTGGAAGGATTTGCTGGCCGGGGATGCGCCGGGCACGTCGCCTCAGGCGCTGTCCGCCTACCGGGTAGGGAAAGAAATCGCGGCGACTCCGGGCCAGGTCGTGTTTCGCAATGAGCTGTTCGAGTTGATCCGCTACGCGCCCGCCACCGACGAAGCATGGCGTGAACCGGTGCTCATCGTGCCTTCCTGGCTGCTGAAATATTACATACTGGATCTGTCGGCGCACAATTCGCTGATCCGCCATCTCGTGTACTGTGGCCATACGGTGTTCGCGATGTCCTGGAGGAATCCCGACGCGGAGGCGCGCGATACCGGCCTGGAAGATTACCTGGAACGCGGGGTGCTGCGGGCACTGTCCGAAACCGCGCGTGGCGCAGGGTGCCGGCGGGTGCACGCGGTGGGCTATTGTCTGGGGGGCACGCTGCTGGCCCTGTGCGCCGCCGCCCTGGCTCGCGAGCCGCGCCAGGACGTGAGACTGCAGACCATGACATTGCTGGCCGCCCAGACGGATTTCAGCGAGCCGGGCGAACTGGGCTTGTTCATGGGAACCAGCGCCGTCGCTTTCCTGGATGGCCTGATGTGGCAACAAGGATATCTGGATGGCGTGCAGCTGGCGGGGGTGTTTCAACTGCTCAACGCCCGCGACCTGATCTGGTCGCGGCTGGTGCGCGAGTATCTGCTCGGCCATGCGCAACGCGTGACCGACATGATGGCCTGGAATGCGGATACGACACGTCTACCCTACCGCCTGCACAGCGAAACGCTGCGCTACCTGTATCACGGCAATGATCTGGCCGAGGGACGATATTGCTGGCGCGGCGCGCCAGTGTCCCTGTCCGACTTGCGTGTGCCGGCCTTCGTGGTTGCGACGGAGCGCGATCACATTTCACCCTGGAAATCCGTATACAAGCTTCATCGGCTTTGTGCCCAGGATCTTTCATTCGTCCTTGCGTCAGGCGGCCACAATGGGGGCATCGTCGCGCCGCCAGGGCAGGCGCATGCCCAGTTCCGGCTCGCTCAGCGCAAACTGGGCCAATCCTACCGTTCCCCCGAATCCTGGATGGCGCGCACGCCGATCCGCCCCGGCTCGTGGTGGCCCGCATGGGAGGCGTGGCTGACGGCGCATTCGAGCGTGCGCGTTCCGGTCCAGGCTGTGGCGCAGGCGCACACATTATGCGCCGCCCCCGGCACCTACGTTTTCAATGCCTGAGACATCCGGCCGGTGCGCGGCTCATGGACGAAGGCCGAAGCAGCGCGCGGTATCGCGCCGCAGCTTGCGCAAGACGTTCTCAATGCGCACTTGCGCGCTGCGAATTGTGCTTGCGGTTCGCGGGCGTCGCAAGATCGACACCGGCCAGCGGGTTGTAAGGCATGGCGGGCAGGTGCGTGGCCAGCGTCATGTAGGCCTTCTGCATGTGATCCAGGCCATTGCGGGTCGCGGTCTGCGTGACGGTCTGTCCTTCCAGCACCGCCTGGATCAGTTCCAGCACATACTGATTCCAGCGGCCGATCTGCTCTGCATAGGCCTGTTGCTGCCAGACGGAGCATTGCGCCATGTTTTCGACGTTTTCCAGTTTTCCCGCGTGGCGCGTGGTGGCATCGGCGAATTCGGCGTCCGTGCGGCGCTGCACTTCACGGATGCGCTCCATGCAAGTGAAATAAGTTTTGCAGGCGTCGAGCATGATGCCTGCTCCGGCTTTGTAAAACGACGCCGACGTGTCATTTTGTTCCATGGCGACCTCCTTGCCTGATCATGGGTGCACATATTTTCAGTATGCCTTTCATGCGCGGGGGTTTCTTGACGTTCATCAACCATCCGCCTACCCATCGGGGCAGGCCCCGGTCTGTTCGGACATTGACGCGCATCAATGAACGATGGCCTATTGCCGCTAGGATGAAACGATATCGCACAGGATCGCCGTGCCGTATCCGGTGCCCGAGCGGGAGAGTGAAAATGAAGCCGTTGTCCGCGTCCGTTCTGAAAGCCTTGGAAAGCAAGCTGATCCGGCTGCGCGACACGGCCTTGAGCGAGGTCCGGATGGTCGAAACCCGCGATTTGCGGCCGTACGAGGAAACGGATGGAGAGGTCAGGGACCCGGCCGAGCGCGCGGAAGCCCGGCGAGAGGATGAAATCGACCAGGCTGAAATGACGCTTGACCAGGCGACGGCGCGCGCGGCCGATGCGGCGCTGCAGCGAATCGCGAACGGCAGCTATGGCGCATGCCGGGATTGCGGCCAGGCCATTTCCCAGGCGCGCCTGTTCGCTTTGCCGATCGCGTTGCGTTGCGCGGCGTGTCAGCAGAAATACGAACAGCGGAGCGGCCGGCGATAAGCCGGACCGGAAAAGACCTCATGCCATCGACGCCGTATCGCATGCAGGCGATGGTCCTGCACCGGGCCGGGCAGGCGCTGCGTCATGAACAGCGGGATATTCCCTCTCCAGGCCCCGGCCAGGTGCGTGTGCGCGTCGAAGCCTGCGCCGTGTGCCGCACGGACCTGCATGTCGTCGATGGAGAGTTGCCGGATCAAAAGACGCCCGTCATCCCGGGGCACGAGATTGTCGGCCTCGTCGAGGCGGCTGGAGAGGGCGTCGCCGGTATCGCTCCAGGCGCACGGGTCGGCATCGCTTGGCTGGCGCACACGTGCGGCCGCTGCCTCTATTGCCGCAGCGGCCGCGAGAACCTGTGCGATTCCGCCGCTTTCACGGGCCATACCCGGGATGGCGGTTTCGCCAGTCATGTGATTGCGGAGCATGCGTATACATTCCCGTTGCCCGGGGATGCGGACCCCGTGAAGCTGGCGCCCTTGATGTGCGCCGGCATGATTGGCTGGCGTTGCCTGCGCGCATTGGGCCCGGCCCGGCTCGTCGGCCTGTATGGCTTTGGCGCGGCCGCGCATCTTTTGGCGCAGGTACTGCGCTGGGAAGGCAGGACGTTTCATGCCTTCACACGCCCCGGGGACAGCCAGAGCCAGGCCTTGGCGCAATCATTGGGCGCGGCCTGGGCCGGCGCTTCGGACGCCATGCCGCCCGCCCCGCTTGACGGCGCCATCCTCTTCGCCCCCGTCGGAGCGCTCGTGCCGGCTGCGCTCAAGGCTGTGCGCAAAGGGGGGCGGGTGGTGTGCGGCGGCATCCACATGTCGGACATTCCCTCGATGCCATACAGCCTGCTTTGGGGAGAAAGAGAACTGGTCTCCGTGGCCAATCTCACGCGCCGCGATGGCCGGGAATTTCTGGGTATCGCAGGCAGGATCGGCATCGAGCCGAAAACGACCCGCTACGCTCTGAGGGAAGCCAACCGTGCCCTGGATGATCTGCGGACCGGGCGGGTCGAAGGCGCGGCCGTTCTCGTTCCTTGAGCAAGATTTCCCTGCTTCGCAGACCGTTGACTGAAGTCAACATCATCCATGAACGCTCTTTCTATCCTGAATGAGCAGTTTCCGTGGATCTGTTTCCTGAAGATCATTTTTATGCGAAATGACGCATGCGGTTTTTCACTGAGAGGTGGATCATGTACAAAGAACGGTGGCAGCCGATATTGGCATTGGTGCTGGGCGTCTATATCATCGCCACGCCCTGGCTCATCCCTTATCTTTTAAAGAGCCCCGCGCTGCTGGCGGGCGCCGCATGGAGTCACTATGCGGCGGGCCTGGCGATCGTCGTCGCGGCCATTTTCGCCATCATGTCCTTCGAAGAATGGACGGCGTGGCTGGAGGCGCTGCTGGGCCTGTGGATCATCATCGCGCCCTGGGCGCTCGGATTCGCCGCCCTGTCCGTCTTTACATGGAGTTCGGTGATCGTGGGCATCGCGCTGATCGTGAGCGCGATCGGCGCGCTGTCGTCCAGGCTGATGCAATCCTTGTGACCGTCGGGCATGATTGACCGCCGGTCGCGCTCGCGCGGCCGGCGGCCCCTCCGGGATCCTGGCGGACATTTATTGCATGTGCATGCCCCCATTGATCGCGAAGTCCGCGCCAACGATATAGGCGGCTTCATCCGACGCCAGGAATCCGACCAGCGCGGCAACCTCTTCGGGTTTTCCGAGGCGTCCCAAGGGAATCTGAGGCAATATCTTCTCGTTGATGATGGAAGCCGGCAACGCCGTGACCATGCGCGTGTCCATGTATCCTGGCGAGACGGTATTCACCGTGATGCCGTGACGCGCCATTTCCTGGGCCAGCGACATCGTGAACCCATGCACACCGGCCTTCGCCGCCGCATAGTTGGTCTGGCCGGCCTGGCCCTTTTGCCCGTTCACGGATGAAATGTTGATGATTCTTCCCCATCCGCGCGCGATCATGTTGTCGAGGACGGGCTGGGTCATGTTGAACAAAGAATCGAGATCCGCCCGCATGACCGCCTGCCAGTCGTCCTTGCGCATCTTGCGCAGACTGGCGTCGCGGGTGACACCGGCATTGTTGACCAGCACGTCGATGCTTCCCAATGAGTCATGCACCCGCTTGACACAGTCGCGGCATGAATCGTAGTCGGTGACATCCACGGGAAATACATGAAAGTCCATGCCGCAGGCTTTCATCTGAGCCACCCAGTGTGCCGCGTGCTTGTTGGCGGGCGAGGCCGTCACCGCCACCGCGCAGTTTCCCGAGTACAGGCGCGTGCTGATGGCCTGCCCCAGACCGCCCATGCCACCCGTCACCAGGGCAATACGCTTGTCCATGACTTGTCTCCTTGATTGTTGTGTCGGACCTGACGGCAGTGTGCGGCGCGCCGGCGTCCTTTTTGTTGACCACCATCAAGAAGAAGGGTGCCCTGCCGCGCATACTTTTCGCAGCGGGCAAAGGACAACGGCCTCATGCCGCAACAGGCTGATCAGGATCCGACCATGCAGACAAGACCTTTTCATGAGCGTGTTTTCGTTGTCCAGAAACATTGGGCGAGCCGGCTGCACTATGATTTCCGCCTGGAATTGGGGGATGCGCTGAAGAGCTGGGTGGTGCCCAAAGGGCCCAGCATGGACCCCGCGGTCAGGCGCATGGCGATAGAGACGGAGGATCACGCGCTTGCCTACAGCCGTTTCGAAGGCACGATTCCGCAGGACCGCTACGGCGCGGGCCGGGTGATCATCTGGGATGAAGGGGTCTGGATCCCGGAAGGAGACCCGCTGGCAGGGTACCGGAACGGTCATCTGGCATTCACGTTGAAAGGCGGCAAAATGCGCGGTCGCTGGGCGCTGATCCGCATGCAGACACGCCGGCACGAGAAGCATCCGCCCTGGTTGCTGATCAAGATGCGCGACAGCCATGCGCATGACGAAGCGCATGATCCGGGTACCGGCCAGCGGCCCGGCATGGTCTTGTCCGGGCACAGCCCCCGGATTCAGTATGGCGGATGACGCACGCGACCGGATCCTGGTTGCGAGCCGTCTCGCCCGGCTGACTCACCCGGACCGGATCATCGATGCGCTTTCGGGCCTGCGCAAGCTGGATCTGGCCCGCTACTATGCGAAGGCGGCGCCGTTGCTGCTGAAACATCTGCGTGGCCGGCCTGTGGCCTTCGTGCGGGCGCCGACGGGCATCGCGGGTGGCACTTTCTTCCAGCGGCATCCGGGCGGTCATGCCATGCCGGGCGTCAATCCGTTGCCGCAACACCTGTATCCCGGCCATCCACCCTTGATGGAAATCGCCACGCTGGAAGGCATCATGGCCTGCGTGCAGATGAATGTGGTGGAGTTTCATACGTGGAACGTGTCCAGAACGGCCATCGGCAGGCCCGATCGGATGGTGTTCGATCTGGATCCGGGGCGGGGCGTCCAGTGGGGGCAAGTCTGTCAGGCGGCGGATATGGTCCGCGCTTTCCTGGCGGAATTCGGATTGACGTCCTGGCTGAAAACCAGTGGCGGCCGGGGACTGCACATCATTGTGCCGCTGATCGACCGGCATGGCCTGGATATCGTGAGCGTCCTGTCGCGCGGCATGGCCCAGCGCCTTGCCCGGACGGCGCCCGGGGTGTTCGCCGCGCAGAGCGGCGACAGGCACCGGGTTGGCAGGGTCTTCGCCGATTACCTGCGCAACGGCCAGGCCGCAACCACCGTGGCGGCCTGGTCGGCGAGGGCGAGGCCCGGCCTGGGGGTTTCGGTGCCGGTGGCCTGGGATGAGGTGTCCGCTCTCCGCGGTGGCGACCATTGGTCGGTCGCCACCGCGGGCACGCGCCTGAATGTGGGCGATACTCCCTGGCGAGACTATGCGCCCCAATCGCTGGACAAGGCCTTGAAGGCCTTCGGCCCGGCCTTGCGCATGATGATGAAAGACTAGTGTGCGAACAGGATCGGAACGGTCATGCTCTGAAGCAATGTCTTCGATGTACCCCCCAGGATCCACTCTCGCACGCGGCTGCGGTTGTAAAGCCCCATGACGATCATGTCGCAACCGCTGTCGGACGCCACATTCAGAATGACGTTGCCGATGCCGACCCCTTCGCTCGTCGCATGCACGGTCTTGGGCGCTGGGTAGCCATGCGCCGCGCAGTAGGCCGGCAAGTCCCCCGGCTGGATGTCCAGCGCCTGCAGCATGTCCGGCTGAGGATCGACCGTCAGGAGGGTGAGTTTCGAAGCGGTGCGCAACAACGGGGCGGCGTCCGCCAATGCCCGGGCGGCCCGGCGGCCATAGTCCCAGCAGAGCAGCACGTGTTGTCCCAGGGGCTGGCGGGCGTCATCGACATACGGGACCACCAGGACGGGCCGACCGGCCGTCGTGATCACGGAGTCGACCACACTGGGCGGTATGGACCAGTTCGACTGCGCCATGTCCGTCTGGCTCATGATCAGCAGATCGCAGGAACGGGCATGCACGGCCAGGGCTTCTTCGGCGGGGCCCTGGGGCATCCGGCATTCGCCCTTCACGCCTGCGCTTTCGAGTTGCTGCAGGAAATATGCCTTGATTTCGCGCTTTTCCCGCGCAAACTGTTCCTGCAGTTTGGACAGTACCTGCTGCACAATGCCGGCTTCATCATAAAGATAGCCGGGCATGGGCGGATCGGTGCAAATGCCGATCACCTCGGCCTTGTGACGCATGGCCAGCTGGATGGCCACCTGCACACGGCCCGTCTGGGTGACGTCCTTGGTCAGATCAAGTGCGATACGCCCGAGCATGACAGCCTCCTGTTGGCCAGTGATCCCGATGTCGAACATCAGTCTATGCCCGGGATGGTTCCGCAAGTTGATTTAACGCAAGATACCGCTGCAAAGCCTCGCTATCCTGATTTGAGTCCATGAAACCGTCGGGCGCCCGTGCCGCGGAGCATGATTCGCAAGAGGCAGACATGCGCGTCGAGGATCAGACCGAGGTGCTGGAATTTCTGGGGAACCCGGCAAGCTACGGCATGCCGGATGGCACGCGTGTCGCGACGGCCGGGACTCACATCTCCAGCATATTCCTTGTCGGTCGGTGCGCATTCAAACTCAAGCGCGCCGTTCAATTGCCTTATGTGGATTTTTCCACCGCCGCGCGCAGGCTGGCCGCCTGTCGCGACGAGGTGCGTTTGAACCGCCGGACCGCGCCGATGCTTTATACGGGCGTGCGACGTATTACCCGGGAGGCGGACGGCCGTCTGGCTTTCGATGGCCAGGGCGAACTGGTCGATGCCGTGGTTGAAATGAACCGTTTCGATCAGCGCGACGTGTTCGAAGAGAGGGCTGCGCAGGGTCGGCTGGATCCCGCCATGCTGACCGAACTGGCGCGCGTGGTGGCGCGCACCCACGACCATGCCGGCGTCGTTCATCGGCGGGGTGGCGCCGCTGGTATCGCAACCGTGCTCGATGGCAACGAACGGGCGCTGGACGGTGCGCATTTCCTTCCGGCCGGCCTGGGCGCCGCCTTGTCCGCCGGATTGCGCGCCGCTTTTCATGGCCACGAAGCGCTGCTCGATGCGCGAGAACGGGCCGGCAAGGTACGCTGGTGCCATGGCGATCTGCACCTGCGCAACATTTGCCTGATCGACGGCAAGCCCGTGCTTTTCGACTGCCTCGAGTTCGATGAGGCAATGGCCACGATCGATGTGCTGTATGACCTCGCTTTTCTGGTGATGGACCTGTGGCGCCATGGCCTTCGGTCCGAGGCCAATCTGGTCTTCAATCGCTATCTGGACGAACGCGATGAGGTCGAGGGCCTGCCGCTCATGCCTTTCTTCATGGCGATGCGGGCCGGCATCCGGGCCCATGTCACCGCCGAGCAGGCCGGCCGGGCGACCGGGCCGCGCCGCGCCGCGCTCGTGTCCGAGGCACAGGCATACGCCGTCCTGGCGATGCGTTTGCTCGCTCCTGTCCCGGGACGCATGGTGGCGATCGGGGGCCTGAGCGGCACGGGCAAGTCGACGGTGGCGGCGGCGATCGCGGACCAGGTCGGCCCCGCGCCGGGTGCGCGGGTGCTGGAAAGCGACCGGATCCGCAAGCGCCTCCATGGCGTGAGGGCCGAGGCTCGCCTGTCCGAGCAGGCGTATCGCCCGGCCGTGTCCGCGCGCGTCTACGCTGACCTGGCGCGGGACGCCCGGGCCGTTCTTGACAGTCGCCATGCCGTGGTGGTGGACGCGGTATTCGAAAGAATGGCCTGTCGCGAGTGTATCGAGCGCGTGGCCCGCGAGGCCTGCGTACCGTTCACGGGCATCTGGCTCCATGCCCGCGCACAAACCCTGCTGGCCCGGGTGGATGCGCGACGAGGAGATGCTTCCGACGCGACGGCCGAGGTCGTGCGCGCCCAGATGGCGGCGCAAAGCGGCCCCGTGCCCTGGGTCCGGATCGATGCGGATGCGCCGCCCGGCGAGGTCGCCGCCAGAGTGATGCGGGCCATGGAGACGACTTGAAATCGTTCCGGGACCTTGTCCATTGTTGACCTTTCTCAAGATGGCGGCAATCTCGCCCGGTACGCTGAAAGCATGGTTTCGCAAGCCCGGAGATCCTTTCAGTGGAAAACCTAGCGGCATGAGCATCCGCAATCTGCATCATCTGTTCCGGCCCCGCTCCGTCGCGGTGATCGGCGCCACGGATCGCCCCCAGAGCGTGGGGGCGACGGTCATGCTCAACCTGATGCGCGGGGGCTTCAGAGGCACCATCATGCCCGTCAACCCCAAGCATGCGCATGTCGCGGGCTTGCCGGCTTTCCATGACCTGTCGGCGCTGCCGACCGTCCCGGACCTGGCCGTTCTGTGCACGCCGGCGCGCACCATCCCGGATCTGGTGGGGCAGCTCGGCCGGCTGGGCACCAAAGCCGCAGTCGTCCTGACGGCGGGGCTCGAAGCGGAGGCGGCGGGGCAGGGCATCAGCCTGCAGCAGGCCATGCTGGATGCGGCAAAACCGCATTTGCTCAGGATACTGGGGCCCAATTGCATCGGTTTGATCGTCCCCGGTCTGGGCTTGAACGCCAGTTTCGCCGAAGCGGCGGCGTTGCCCGGAAAAATCGCTTTCGTGTCGCAGTCGGGCGCGCTGGCGACGGCCATTCTGGATTGGGCGGCGGGAAGCGGCATCGGTTTCTCGACATTCATTTCGATCGGCAACAGCGCCGACGTCGATTTCGGCGACATCCTGGACTATCTGGCCAGTGACCCGGATACGCGCGGCATTCTGCTTTATATCGAATCCATCCGGTCCGCCCGAAAATTCATGTCGGCCGCGCGTGCGGCCGCCCGCAACAAACCGGTCATCGTCGTCAAGGCGGGGCGGTCGTCGGCCGGCGCCGTGACGGCCGCGTCACATCCGGGGGCGATGGCCGGATCGGATGCTGTCTTCGACGCGGCCATCCGGCGGGCTGGCATGCTGCGGGTGGAAACGACCCAGGACCTGTTCAGCGCCATTGAAACCCTGTCGCGCGCCAGACCCCTGCGAGGAGAACAACTGATCATCCTGACCAATGGCGGGGGACCCGGCATCATGGCGGCCGATGCACTGTGCCTCGCCGGAGAAAGCCTGTCCGTCCTGACCGATGAAACCAGAAACCGGCTCGACGCCTTTCTGCCCGCCACCTGGTCCATGACCAACCCGATCGACATCACCGGCGAGGCATCGGCCGATTGCTATGGCAAAGCGCTATCGACTGTGCTGGACGATGGCGGTGTCGATCCCGTGTTGTTGATCCATGCGCCGACCGCCATTGTAAAAAGCGAAGCCGTGGCCCGTGAATGCGCGCCGCTGGCGGCGGCATCGTCGCGCAATCTCTTTGGCTGCTGGCTGGGTGGACAAGGCGTATCGGCGGCCAGACAAGTCTTCGCCCGGGCGGGCATCCCCACCTACCAGACGCCCGAAGAGGCGGTCAAAGCTTTCCTGCATTTGCTCGCCTACCGGAGGAACCAGGCGCTTCTGCTGCAGACGCCGCCTTCGGTGCCCCAGGATTTCTCCGTCGACGCGGACCGGGCCCGGCACATCATCCAGGATGCGCTCCATCATGAGCGCATCCTGGATGAGTTCCAGGCCAAAGCGGTATTGTCGGCCTATGGCATTCCTGTGGTGGAGACCCATGTCGCATCGACGGTGGAGGCCGCGGCGGCGCACGCGGAGAAAATCGGCTTTCCCGTTGCGCTGAAGATTCTCTCCCCGGACCTCACGCACAAATCCGACGCAGGCGGCGTGGCCCTTGGCCTGGAGTCCCCGGATCGCGTCAAGGCCGCGGCGCGGCACATGATCGAGCACATCGGGAAAACGCATCCGGACGCCCGGCTTCAGGGTTTCACCGTGCAGCGCATGATCCAGCGGCCCGGCGCGCATGAACTGATGCTGGGTATGGCCGAGGATGCCACTTTCGGCCCGATCCTGCGGTTCGGTCACGGAGGCGCCGCCACGCTCGTCATCAATGACCGTGCCGTGAGCCTGCCGCCCTTGAACCTGGCGCTCGCGGAAAGCCTGGTGGCCGGCACACGTATCTCCAGGCTGCTGCGAGGCTATCGCGACCATCCCGCCGCCGATCTGCCCGGCCTGTATCTCACGCTGGTCAAACTGTCCCAGTTGGTCATTGATTGCCCTGAAATCGTCGAACTGGACATCAACCCTTTGTTGCTGGACGAGCATGGCGCCCTGGCGCTCGATGCGCGCATCAGGGTTTCGCCCGCCCGATTGCCCGGGTCCGGCCGTCTCGCCATTCGCCCTTATCCAAAAGAACTCGAAGAGGTTTGCCGTCTGGAAAAGGCAGGGGGCAAAACCATGTTACTGCGTCCCATTCTTCCCTCCGACGCGCAGGCCTATCGGCTTTTTCTGCAAACCCTCAGCCCGGAAGACGTCCGGAACCGGTTTTTCTGCGCCATGCGCCAGTTGCCGCTGTCAGAACTTTCGCGGGTCGCCCAGATCGACTATGACCGTGAGATGACGCTGATCATGACGGATCGCAACGAAGCGGGCGAAGAGGAAATCCTGGGAGTGATGAGGCTGGCGACCGATCCGGACAACCAGTGCGCGGAAATGGGGATTGTCGTCGGCACGGCCTGGCAGTCCAAGGGACTGGGATCGGCGTTGCTGTCCAAGGGCATCCGTTATTGCCGGGAGCGGGGGACGGCCGGGATGGCGGGTACGGTTCTGGGCGAGAACGCCCGCATGCTTGCCCTGGCCAAAAAGTTCGGCTTTGAAGCCGCTCCGCCGCATGAGGGCATCGTCGACATTTATCTCGCCCTCGCGGCAGGCCGATAGGCCGTCGCCGCTCGCGGGCCTCCCATGCCGAATGAACGCACGCAAACGAATCCGCCCGGACCCGCAGGCCATCCGGATGCTTGCTGGTGGCGGTCGGACGCCGTGCTGTCGAGCTTGCATGCGTCTTTGGGCGGTCTGAGCAGCGCGCAGGCCAGGCGAAGGCTGCGGACGTTCGGCCCCAATCGATTCGACACGGCCGGCCGTCATCGGCCATGCCTCGAAATTCTCAGCCGCTTGCGCAATCCGCTGGTCTTGCTGCTGTTGGTTGCAGGCGCTGTGTCCGCGGCGGTCGGGGAGACCCTGAGTGCGGGCATCATCGCCTTCATGGTTCTGCTGAGCGTGATTTTCGACTATCTGCAGGAACACAAGGCCGAGCGGGCCGCCGAGAATCTGAGACAAATGGTTGCGCTCAAAACGATGGCCCGACGCGACGGGGCGTATCGGGAAATCCCCGTGGAGAACCTGGTGCCCGGCGACATGATCCGGCTGTCGGCGGGCAGCCTGGTGCCCGCCGATGGGCTGATGATTGAAGCCACGGATCTGTTCGTCCAGCAGGCCGCATTGACAGGGGAGTCTTTTCCTGTTGAAAAACATCCACATGCCGTGCCTGCGGACGATGCCCTGGATCACGCCGCGAATGCCGTGTTCATGGGGTCGAGCGTCATCTCGGGAACAGGCACCATGCTCATCGTCAAGACGGGCAAAAGTACCCAGCTCGGCCTGGTGGGCGGCGTCATTGCCGGGCGCCGGCCGCCGACGGCCTTCGACATGGGACTGCGCCAGTTCGGTTATCTGATTCTGCGCGTCACATTCCTGCTGGTCTTGTTCGTGCTCCTGGCCAATGGCCTGATGAAGCGCCCCTGGCTGGAGTCGTCTCTTTTTTCTCTGGCGCTGGCGGTCGGGTTGACACCGGAGCTGCTGCCCATGATCGTCACCGTGACCTTGTCGCGCGGGGCGATCCGGCTTTCGAAGCAGGGCGCCATCGTCAAACGGCTGTCCGCCATGCAGGACCTGGGCGCCATGGACATCCTGTGCACGGACAAGACCGGCACGCTCACCGAAGCGAAGATCAGTCTGTCCAGCCATGTGGACATCGCCGGCCGCAACAATGAGCATGTGCTTGAATGGGCCTATCTCAACAGCCGTTTCGAAACCGGTGTGCATACGCCGCTGGAGGACGCCATCCTCGCCGAAGCGCACGTGGATATCAGTGCCTGGGTCAAAGTCGACGAGGTTCCGTTCGATTTCGAGCGCCGCCGCCTGTCCGTCCTGCTTCGCCATCGGGATGAAAGCTTTCTGATCGTCAAGGGCGCCCCCGAGGACGTGCTGGGGCACTGTAATCAGTATGAGGAGATAAACGCCCAGGCCATGCCATGGACGGCGCAATCCCGGGCGCTGGCGCGGGAAACCTTGCGCGGTCTCTGCGCGAATGGCTACCGGGTGCTGGGCATCGCCTGGAAAAAGGCGCCGGCCGGCGCCACGCACGCAAGGCTCGAAGATGAAAACGATCTGATCTTCGCCGGTTACGCCGCTTTTCTCGATCCGCCCAAAAAAGACGCCGGGGAGGCGATCGCCCATCTGACGGGCCAAGGCATTGCCGTGAAGATCCTGACCGGCGACAGCGATCTCGTCGCCCGGCACCTATGCGACGCCCTGGGCGTTCCGGTGACGGGCGTCCTGATGGGGCGTGAGATCGCCTTGCTCGACGATCACGCCTTGTCCGTGCGGGCGGAATCCGCCAATCTGTTCTGCCGCATCAGCCCCATCCAGAAGAACCGTCTGGTCCTGGCCTTGCGCAGGCGAGGGCACGTTGTCGGGTTCGTGGGGGACGGCATCAACGACGCCCCGGCGCTGCACAGCGCGGATGTGGGCATTTCGGTGGATACGGCGGCCGATGTCGCCAAGGATTCGGCGGACATGATCATGCTCAGACACGATCTGGGGATGCTGGAAGAGGGGGTCCGTGAAGGACGCCGGACTTTCGCGAACATCCGCAAATACATCATGGTGGGCACGAGCTCGAATTTCGGCAATATGCTCAGCATGGCCGGCGCCGTGCTGTTCCTGCCCTTTCTGCCCATGTTGCCGACCCAGGTGCTGTTGAACAATGTGCTCTACGACCTGTCCGAAACGGTCCTGCCGCTGGATGGGGTGGACGAGGCGGACGTCCAATTGCCTCAGCACTGGGATGTCACGCTGCTGCGCAATTTCATGTTGATCCTGGGGCCGGTCAGTTCATTGTTCGATTTCGTGACTTTCTATCTGCTGCTGAGGATGCTGGAGGCGGGCGAAGCGCTTTTCCAGACCAGTTGGTTCATCGAGTCCCTGGCCACGCAGATCCTCGTCATTTTCATCATCCGCACACGTGGAAATCCGTTTTTCAGCCATCCGCACCCGGCGCTGTGGGCGGCGGCGGCCAGCCTTCTGTTGTTCGCCGTTGCACTGGTGTTTTCGCCTCTGGCGGGTCTTTTCGGCTTCGTGGCCTTGCCCTGGCCTTATTTCCTGGCCCTGGGTTTTCTGGTGGCAATGTATCTGGCCTTGGCGCAATGGGTGAAAACGCTTTTCTATCGGTCGAGGCTGGCCCGGGGACATGACCGGGCGGTGGGAAAAGGCGTAATGAGGCGGCTGAAGCCATGAGTCCCGTGATTGCTTGACCGGCGTCAACATTGCGGGGCAGAGGCGGAATATTCTGGATCACATCGCCGCATGGGGATGCGGCCCGTCGCAAGCAATGGAGTTTCCTATGGCTCGTCGATCCACCATGAAGGCACTCGTCTACCTCGGCCCGGGGCAAATCGCCTGGAAAACGGTACCGGCCCCAAGCCTGCGCCAGCCCACCGATGTGATCGTGAAAATCACGAGCACCACGATCTGCGGCACGGATCTGCACATCCTGAAGGGCGATGTGCCCACGGTCTCCAGTGGCAGGGTGCTGGGACACGAAGGGGTCGGCATTATCGAAGAAGCGGGCAGCGCCGTCCGCGCCTTCAAAAAGCATGATCGCGTCCTGATCTCGTGCATTACATCCTGCGGGAAGTGCGAGTACTGCAAGAAACAGATGTACGCCCATTGCGAAGATGGCGGCTGGGTGCTGGGGCACCTGATCGACGGGACCCAGGCGGAGTACGTACGCATCCCGCATGCGGACAATAGCCTGTATCACGTGCCGGAAGGGGCGGACGAAGAGGCACTGGTGATGCTCAGCGATATCTTTCCGACCGGCTTTGAAATCGGTGTGCTCTATGGTGCGGTCAAGCCGGGTGACGTGGTCGCCATCATCGGCGCAGGACCGATCGGCATGGCGACGCTGCTGACGGCGCGGTTTTATTCTCCCGGCAAAATCATCGTGGCGGATACGGATCCGGCGCGTCTCGAACTGGCCAGGCGATTTGGCGCGACGCACCTCGTGAACACCGGGGAGGGCGATCCCGTGGACCGGATTCTTGCCCTGACCCGGGATGGCGTCGACGTTGCAATCGAAGCCGTCGGCCTGCAGCAGACTTTTGACATCTGCCAGCGCATCGTCCGGCCCGGCGGACACATCGCGAACATTGGCGTGCATGGAAAAAGCGTCGACCTGTCGCTCCAGAGGCTCTGGAGCCAGAACATCACGCTGACCACCGGCCTGGTCAACACGAATACCACGCCCATGCTGCTCAAAACCGTCCAATCGAAAACGCTGGCCCCGGAACAACTGATCACGCACCGTTTCGACTCCAAAGAAATCATGAAGGCCTACGAGGTGTTCGGCAATGCGGCCCAGGAGCATGCGCTGAAGGTGATCATCAGCCATGCCGAGCATGACGGACGGCAGGCATGAATCCGCGCACCGGTCGAGGCGTGGACGCACGGAATCCGGACGCGGCCCTCACGCATGCGGCAAAGGCCGCCGCCCCGCATCCAGACCTCGGGGAACCCGTGCGCGGATGGATGCTGGATCTGCGCGAGACAGAAGCGCTGCTGGCCTGGCAGGCCGTGGCGGGACGACTCATCGAGGCCCGTCGTCGCGCGACAGGGCCGACCTCGTGGCTGCTGGCCGGGAGCGATGTGGGGGAGGCGGCACTGGCCGGCCCGGATCCGCACGTCCGGCATCCGGTCGAAACGCATTTGCCCATGCTGCTCTCGAGCACGCGCGAGATCGACATTTTCGGAGCCATGGTCGCCGCCTTGCCTCTTGTCGCGACAGGGCAGGGAGCGGCATCGTCCTGGCTGTGTTTCCTGACGGGGTACGCCTGCGGCTTGCGGACCAGCCCTCTGCTCGACGCCCGTCGCAGGCGGTTTCTGTGCGAATTCGACAATGCCATGATGGTCGTGAGCACGCGCGGAGGCCTGACACACGGTGTTGAAAACGCATGCACGGAGTCCGGGATCTCATGGACGCATCTCGTCCTGCAGGCGATCGGCTATGGCAACGTGACGCTGGCGGCGCTGCTCGCGCAGCGGATCATGAGCATGAACCCGTCATCGGACGGCAATACCATGCTTGGCGCCTTGCTGGGCAGTACGCTCTGGAGAGACTGCCCCAGCGAAACCGATCTGATCGGACGACTGTGCAACGCCAACGCCTGTTTCCCTTGGTCCGAGGCGGCCATGCATGGGTCGGATTGAAGCGAAGGCCTCACGCCGGCGGGGCGCCGCTTGCGCGCGCCGGCAGGCCAGCCAGCACGCGCAAATCACGGCTCAGTGGCGTGATCGCGTGAGCAAGCCGATGGCATAGGCCGCCATCGTCGTGGCCGCAATCACCATCCAGGGGTTTTCATGCACGAATTTTTGTGTGTCATGGCCCGCCGCGCGCAGGCGTCCCTGTGCCTGTTGCTCCAGATCCCGCAGGCTGCCCAGTGCCTTGCTGGCTTTTTCCTTGATGCTCACCGCCTGGTCATCCGCTGCATCGCCCAGGTGCTGCAGGATGTCTTCGAGGTCATGCGTGACCTCGGTGAGGCTCTGGCGCATATCGATGGCCGGATGCTTGCTGTCGGTTTGTGAGGGTGAAAGCATGTGGATCTCCTGATGCAAGGAACGGACCGGGTCCGGTGTCGATGGCGAACGGATGGCATCGACCTTCGACCAGGCGATGCAGAACCATGGTGCCGTCCGGCGCGGGGATCATGTTGACGGCAGTCAAGAGAACGGTATGCAGTGCGATCAGACCCGCATCCTTAACTTTACATAATATACATTATGCGAATTAAATGGCGTCCAGCAGACATGAAACCGCCCGCTGTTCTCCGAGCGCGGCCGCCGCCGATCACGGTAAGATGCCACTGTTTTCCGTCCAACAGTCCTCCGCGCATGAATCCGTCCACCCTGATCGGCATCGTCGCCAGCATCGTGATGCTGGCCATCGTCCTGTTCCTGTCGGCCGAGGATCCGGGCCTGTTCGTCGACTGGCCGGGCCTGGGCATCGTGCTGATCGGGACGGCCGCCGCGACTTTCATTGCGTATCCGCTGCGCGAAGTCATGCGCATCTTCGGACTGATCCGCAGCGTCGTGCACCGCGAGCGTCTGGACGTCGACAAGGATCTGGAGGATCTGGTCGAGATCGCCCGCATCTGGATGCAAAGCGACATTCATGCCGTCGAACAGGCGCTGGAACGGGTATCCAGCCCTTTTCTGCGCAACGGTGTGCAGTTCGTGATCGACAACGTGCCTGAACAGGACATCCTGGATCTGCTGCAATGGCGTGTCGCCCGCATGAAGGCAAAGGAACACGCCGAGGCCCAGTTGTTTCGCGCCATGGCGGGATTCGCGCCGGCCTTCGGCATGCTGGGGACCTTGGTCGGTCTGGTCAATCTGCTGTTTCTGCTGGGCGACGGCGACATCACGGCCATCGGACGCCAGATGGCCCTGGCGCTGATGACGACTTTTTACGGCGTGCTATTGGCCAATCTGGTGTTCAAGCCCGTGGCGGTCAAACTGGAGCGTCGCACCGAACAGCGGCTGATCCTGATGAACACGCTGATGCAGGGCATCGCGATGATGAGCCAGAAGCGCAGCCCGGCCCTCATGCGGGAAACGCTGAAGGCCTTCATCGAGGATGTCCGCGATGAAATCCGCGACCAGGAACCCGCCGTCGCGATCAAGGACAAGGAGCCTGAGCCCTCATGAGGCCCGGATCCGCCCAACTGAACCCGGCCCAGGCCATTGCCCAGCGCATGCGGGCAATGGAAGTCGAGCTGCAGCAGGCCCGCCAGGCCTTGCGGCGGGACCGCAATCGGGCGGGCGTGACCGACCGCTGGAGCCTGGAACCGACGGCGGCGGAATCGATCCAGGAAGAAGGCTGGTTCATGACTTACCTGGACATGATGACCCTGCTGCTGGTCGCAATGATCGTGATGCTGGCTTTTTCCGGTTCCATCGGCAAGCGCATGTCCGCGCCGGGCCACGCCTTGCACCTGGATGCGACGCCGGCCCTGTCCGTGACGCTGGCACCGATTCCGGCGCCTGACGACGAGGTGTTCCCCTATTCCGCCGAGGATGCGGCGCGCGCGTTCGACGCGCCGCCGGCCGCGCCCGAACACTCGCCGCTGTTCGGCACCTTTCCGGATTTCGAGCCCGAGCCGCCACCCGCCCCCGCCACGGTCGCCGCGACAAGCACGCCGCAAGAGGCCGTCGATCCTGCGGCCTTGCCGCGGATTCCTTCGCCGGAGGACATCGCGCCCTATTCCGCCGAGGATGCCGCGCGCGCGTTCGACGCGCCGTCCGCATCCGCGCGCTCGGACGAGAAGGCGGAACCGCCCGCCACATCCGCCGGTCCTTCGGCGCCCGCCACAAACGAGCCGTCCGAAGGCGCTGCCCTGGCGGCGTCCCTGCCGCTGGGGGAACTGGGCCACGATGTCGAAGTGATCGTCAACCAGCGTTCCATCAGTTTCCGGGTCAACAGCGAGATCCTGTTCGGCACGGGCCAGACGGATCTCAGCCGGGAAGGCCTGTCGGTGCTGCGGCGCATGGCCAAGGTGCTGTCGGACGCCGGCTACGACATCACGGTCGAGGGCCACACGGATTCCGTGCCGGTGCGCAGCAACGCCCGGTATCCGTCCAATTGGGAACTGTCCAGCGCCCGGGCCGGCAGCGTGGTGCGTTATCTGCAGGCCAATGGCATCGCCAAGGGCCACCTGAAGGCGGTGGGCTACGCCGATTCCCGGCCGATCGCCGACAACGGTTCTTCGGATGGGCGCGCGCGCAACCGCCGGGTCGAACTGGTGGTGGAAAAACCGCATGGGGATCGCGACGGGCCCAAACCCGCCGATTGACCCCCGCGCGCCCCGGCGCTTCAGTCGCGCGAGAACGGGCGGCCGTCGAAGTCGAGCGTGACCAGATTGCCGTCCATCGGGCCCATGCCGGGCGCATTCAGGGGCATGCCGGGCGCGGCGGCGCCGCGTATATTCCCGGAGGCCAGCAGTTTGCGCACGGCCGGGGCCGGCACGTGGCCTTCGATGATCTGACCGCTCGATTCCAGCCGCGCCGTGTGGCAGGACGCCAATTCCATGGGGACCCCCAGTCGGGTCTTGACCGCCGCCATATCGGACGAAGGCACTTCGCGCACATCGAAGCCTTCGGTGCGCATGTGCTCGGCCCAGCCATGGCAGCAGCCACAGTTCGGGTCCTGATAGACGGTGACGGCTTCGCCCGCCTGGACGGCGGGGACGGCAAAGGAAATGCCCAGGGCGGCGGCCAGCAGGCCGAAGGCGAAGAATCGTTTCATGCATACCTCGGAAAATGAACCCCGCCCGTGGAAATCGGCGGACTGTCATTGGAGCGTGAAAAGGCGGATTGGTTCAATCGCGCCGGATCAGATCTGCTCGAAACGCTCGTAATGGCGTTCCGTCGGGGTTTCAGTATGGGACACGCCGGTTACCCGGGCGGCGGGCGGTCCCTGGAGCAGCCAGGACAGCATGCGGTCGACCGCGGCGCGGTCGCCCTGGAGCAAGACCTCGACCCGGCCGTCGGGCAGATTGCGTGCCCAGCCGCCGAGCTTGAGCTGGTGCGCCTGGCGGACGGTGGCGGCGCGAAAGCCGACGCCCTGCACGCGGCCTTCGACGAAGGCGGTCAGGGTCTCGAGTTCATGGTGCTCAGGCAGGGGTTTCATACGGTCGTGGGTCGGTAAACGATCGGTCAATTCGACCATTGAACTGTAGCCGAAACGGACCATGAACAGGAGTCCGGGCAGACTGCGGCGTCGGCTCGGTCGCCCTGCCCGCTCAGCGCGGCTGAAGGGCCGGCGCGCGAGAAGGCGCCATGACGGAGAATGGAAAGAATCGTACACTCCAGGCGCCGTCGGCCCCCCTTCGGATTCAGAGTCAATTCCTGGAGTAGAGATGTCAATGTTTGCCATGCCGTGGATCGCAATTTTCCCCGCAGCGCTTACCGTGTGGTTGTTTCCCTTGCGATGGCTGAGTCTGGGGCTGCTCGTCATCGGGTATGGTGTCGCCCTGGCGGATGGGCAGTTAGGCTTCATGGCCGCGATTCCGATCGCGTCACTGATTTTGGCCGCCTATGCGGTGTCGCCGCGCCGCAAGTCCTATCTCCAATATATCGGACACGCGCTCTTCGTCGTGCTCGCCACGGCTCTGAGCCTGCATTGGCTACCGGGTTTTCACAATCCCCTTGTGATCGGTCCCGAGAGATTCACCGCGGATGCCGTGCCTTTTGCGATGTATCTCAATCTGGACAAGCTCCTGGTCGGCTTCTGGCTGCTGCATGTCCTGCCGTGGACCCGGCCCCCGCATGAATGGCGCGTGTCGCTGAAAGCGGGATTCGGAGCCATGCTCATGACGATCGCGGCTTGTTTGTTGACCGCAGTGCTGCTTGGCGTCGTCAGATGGGAACCGAAATGGCCTTCCGCCAGTTGGCTGTGGCTGCTGAACAATTTGTTGCTGGTCACTCTCACCGAAGAGGCCTTGTTCCGCGGCTATCTGCAGGGTGGCCTGAGCCGCCTGCTCAGGCGGCAGCCATACGCGGATGCGATCGCCCTCTGTGTGGCGGCCGTGCTGTTCGGTCTTGTCCATGCCGCAGGCGGATGGCAATGGATCGTGCTCGGAAGCATCGCAGGCATCGGATATGGGCTGGCGTACCGCTTCGGCGGACTCCAGGCGGCAGTGCTGGCGCATTTCGGTTTGAACGTGACGCACTTTTTCCTGTTCACCTATCCGATGCTGCAACCGGTCGGACCCTCGTGACCCGTCCTCGGCATTCATCCGCCACGCGTTGCCTCTCGCCAATCGCCGAGGCGTCGGGTTTTTCTTTTCCATCGTAACGGTCATAAAGACATAGCCCATTGGTCGTTCTCTCCGGCAGGCCTGGCCCCTAGAATGCTTCCATCGCGCCATTGGGCACTCAGCCCCCTGGCACCATCCGATTCACTCGAGGCCCCCATGAGCAACGCATCCGTTCGCAAGCACACTGTGGTGATCGTCGGCGCCGGTACCGGCGGCACCACCGTCGCCGCCCAGTTGCGGCGCCACGAACCCGGTCTGGACATCGCCATCATCGATCCGTCCGGCCACCATGATTACCAGCCCGCCTGGACGCTGGTGGGCGGCGGCGCCTACAAGGCCGAAGATACCCGCCGCCCTTTGCACGACTGCCTGCCCGATGGCGTGCGCCACATCGCCCAACGCGTGACCGCCCTGCTGCCCGACGAGCGGCAGGTGGAACTGGGCGACGGCAGCCGGGTGACCTACGATTACCTGGTGGTGGCCGCCGGCATCCAGATCGATTGGAACGCCATCGAGGGCCTGTCCGATGCCTTGGGCAAGCACGGCGTGACCAGCAACTACCGCTACGATCTGGCGCCTTACACCTGGGAACTGGTGAGCCGTTTCGAGGGCGGCACGGCGATCTTCACCCAACCGGCCGGTGCGGTGAAATGCCCGGGTGCGCCGCAAAAGGCCCTCTATCTGGCGGCCGACGAATTCCGCCGCCGGGGCGTGAAGGCGGACAGCCTGCAGTTCCGCACGGCGGGTGCCGCGGTCTTCGGCGTGCCCTTCTACGCCCAGGCACTGGACAAGGTGATGGCATCCTATGGCGCCCAGCCACGCTTTGGCCAGAATCTGGTCCAGGTGCGGGGCGAGGAAAGGATCGCCGTCTTCGAATCGGTGGTGGATGGCGAAAAAGTGCGCGAGGAAGTCGCCTACGATCTGCTGCACGTCGTGCCGCCGCAAAGCGCCCCGGATTTCATCCGCAACAGCCCGCTGGCCGACGACGCCGGCTGGCTGGAGGTGGACAAGCACACGCTGCGCCACACGCGCTATTCCAATGTGTTCGGCCTGGGGGACTGCACTTCGACGCCCAATAGCAAGACGGCAGCGGCCATCAAGAGTCAGGCCCCGGTGCTGACGCTCAACTTGCTGAGCGTCCTGCACGGCGCCGGCAACGTCGAGAGCTACGACGGCTACGCCGCCTGCCCGCTCACGACGTCGCGCGGCAAGGTCCTGCTGGCCGAATTCACTTATGGCGGCACGATCACGCCCAGCTTTCCTTTCGACCCGCGCGTTCCGCGCCGTTTCTACTGGTGGCTCAAGCGCAGCTTCATGCCCTGGTTCTATTGGAACATGCTGCTCAAAGGCCGCGGCCTGCCGGTCACGCACCGCACGCGCCGCTTTCCGGCCGGCGTGCCTTCGGTGCAGCCCTGACCGTGGCTCCTAGCCCCGGACCAGCAACACCGAAAGGGACGTCGGCTCGATGATCGTGGTCCCTGTGAAGGGCCGGTCGAACGAGGCGACCAGATAAAGGGTGGCGCCGAAACCCAGCGAAAATAGCGCCAGGGACAAGGCCAGAGGCCGGCGATGGCTCATGTGCAGTTCGCTCAGCACACAGGCGGCGACGAACAGCAGCACCAGCACCGCGACCCACTTCGTCGGCATCACACGGCCATGGGAGGCCAGCAGGCGCTGATTGCGGGCGTTTTCGATGTCCGTCGTATAGCGCCGCAGCGCCTCGGCCGCGCGTTGAAGGACAATCTGGTCTGTTCCCGCCTCGATCCGTACCGAGATGACCATCAGGGTCTCCAACTGATCCTCGGCGATCTGGCTCGACCGGCCATCGCCCATCAGGGGCCATTCGTGCTCGATGACTTCGCGGATGTAATCATCGAGCACGCCCGTCACCTGTTCGCGCAGATCGGCTGGCAGGAATTTGACGATGCGCAGGGTGTCGGCCACGGCGATGGCTTCCTGCTCCACGGCGGTCCGGCCCTTGGCATCCTGCTGCCAGATGTCGGATGCCACGAAGGCGATCACGATGCCCGTGGGCAGGAGGATGCCAGAGAGCATGGTACTGACCATGTTGGGCCTGTGGGCACCGGGAGGCCATAGCCGGCGCAGTGCGCCCATCAGGACCAGGGCGGCCACCGACAGGCAGCCCACCAGCAGCACGCAGACAGCGAACATGGCCCATTCGGGCAAGTCATACATAAAGTCGAACACGAAGCCCTCGCTGGATGTCGGTGGGTGCCCGGCCCTCCGGAAACGGGCCTGAACGTCAGGCGCGGATCAGAGAACATCCCGGATCTTTTCTAAGGGGCGGCACAGGCGTGCGCCCTTGTCCGTGACGACGAAGGGCCGGTTCAGCAGAATGGGATGCCGTTCAATGGCATCGAGCAACTGCTCGTCCGTCAACGCGGTGTCCGCCAGTCCCAGGGATGTGTAAACGGGTTCCTTGGGGCGCAAGGCTTCGCGCACCGTCAAGCCCGCCGCCCGGATCAGCTCGCGCAGCACCTCGCGCGGCGGCGGGTTGCGCAGGTATTCGATCACTTCGACGGGCCGCCCCGTGGCCTGGAGCGTCTCAAGCGCCTGGCGCGACGTGCCGCAGCGCGGGTTGTGGTAGATTCTGAACATATGGCCTTTCCAGACGGAAAGGCCTCATTATCCACGATCCGGCCGCCTGAAATCCCTTCCCCGCCTGCGATTCCGGACACCGCGCGTCCTCCAGCCCATTGATGCCCATGCCGATGCCTCCGCCGTTCGAGACCCACCCGTCCTTTTCCATGCGCACCGTCCTGCCTGCGATGGCGCTGACCCTGGCGCTGGCCGGTTGCGCCAGCGGGCCCAGGGACAATCTCAGCCTGGTGCCCGCACAGCTCGATGCGCAGACCAGCCGGGAGGGATTGTTCACGCAACCCGTGAAATGGTCCCGGGAACGGCCGGGCTGCCGGGGAGAATGTCCGACGCTGACGGTCGATTCCCTGGCTTTTCCGGGACATCCCCGCCTGACGGCCTTGATCGATCATGCCCTGGCGGCCATGACCTGGGTCGACACGCAACGCGCCGCGCCCTATGACACGCTGGACGGTTTCGAGGCGTATTACTGGAAGACCGCCGGCGCGCGCGACGAGGTCCGGCTGACGGCGCGGACGCGCTATCGCAACGAGCGCCTGACCGTGGTCGAGCTGGATGCCGGCCAGTACCGGACGGGCATGGCCCATGGCATGAGCGGGTCGCAGTTGCTGAACTGGGACAATGCGTCGGAAAAAGCCCTGACGATCGACAATCTGCTGGCGCCTGGCGCGCGTCCTGCCTTCGACGCGGCGCTGCGCGCCGAGCATGCCCGCTGGCTGGACCAGCATGCCGACGCCATGGACAACCGGGACAATTTCGATCGCATGTGGCCCTTTGCGTCCAGCGACAACGTGGGGCTGACCGATCTGGGCGTGCTGGTCAAATACCAGCCTTACGAGATCGCCCCCTACGCCTGGGGTCAACCTGAACTGCTGATCCCCTACGACCGCCTGCGAGGCATCCTGCGTCCGAAGTTCCTGCCGCCGAATGCTTAGGCGTCCAGGTGCGCGGTCTGCGCCGCCCCATGTCCCGCCTCATCCTCATACGCTTATAGCGTCGCCGCATAATGCGCGGCGATCATATCCTTGGATGAAAGGATTCGTTCTGTCCCCAAAAGGAACGCTTTAACCTGAGCCCTCGTCAATCACGCCGAGGGCTCTTTCCGATGCCGTTCCGATTCCTGCTTTCCGCAGCCGCCGTCCTGAGCCTGGCATGCGGCGCGCATGCCGCCGACGTCACGCTGCTGAACGCGTCCTACGATCCCACGCGGGAGCTGTACCAGGCCTACAACCAGGCTTTCGCCCGGTACTGGCGGGAGAAGACCGGCGACCATGTCACGATCCGCCAGTCTCATGGGGGCTCGGGCAAGCAGGCGCGCTCGGTGATCGACGGCCTGAGAGCCGACGTGGTGACCCTGGCGCTGGCGCCGGACATCGACGCCATCGCCGCACGCGGTTCGATCCCCGCAGATTGGCAGGAGCGACTGCCCCTGAACAGCGCCCCCTACACCTCCACCATCGTCTTCCTGGTGCGCAAGGGCAACCCCAAGGGCATCCACGACTGGAACGATCTGGTCAGGCCGGGCGTGCAGGTCATCACACCCAATCCCAAGACGTCCGGCGGCGCCCGCTGGAACTATCTGGCGGCCTGGGGCTACGCCCTGCGCCAGCCCGGCGGCGACGAAGCCAAGGCGCGGGCATTCGTCGGCAAACTCTACCGCCAAGTGCCGGTGCTGGATTCAGGAGCCCGGGGAGCGACCACGACCTTCGTCGAGCGCGGCATCGGCGACGTGCTGCTCGCCTGGGAAAACGAGGCTTTCCTGGCCATCGAGGAACTGGGGCCGGACAAGGTGGACATCGTCGTGCCCTCGGCCAGCATTCTGGCCGAGCCCCCCGTGGCGGTGGTGGACAAGGTCGTCGATGCCCGAGGCACGCGCGACGTGGCCCGTGCCTACCTGGACTACCTGTATTCCGAGGCTGGCCAGGAGATCACCGCGCAGAACCACTACCGGCCCACGCTGAAGGCGGTCGCCGACAAGTATGCGCATCAGTTTCCCGAACTGTCCCTGTTCACTGTCGCCGACGTGGCGTCGAACTGGACCGAGGCACAGAAGACGCATTTCGCGGACGGCGGCGTGTTCGACCAGATCTACCAGCCTGGCGCGCGGCAGTAAGGCCATGTCCACGACGCTTGCACCGCAATGCTCCGCCACGCCCCGGGTTCTGTCCGGCCGCAATCTGACGTTGGGTCTGACGCTGACCTATCTGTGTCTGGTGGTCCTGCTCCCGCTGTCGGCCGCGTTCCTGACGGCCTCGACCCTGAGCGGGGAGGCTTTCTGGAGAACGGTCACCGCGCCCCGGGTGCTGGCCTCGTATCGCCTGAGTTTCGGCGCTGCGCTGCTGGCAGCGGCCGTGAATTCGGTCTTCGGCGGCCTCGTGGCCTGGATGCTGGCGCGCTATGACTTTCCCGGCCGGCGGCTGGTCGATGCCCTGGTGGATCTGCCTTTTGCCTTGCCCACGGCCGTGGCCGGGATCGCTCTGACCTCTTTGTACGCGCCCAGCGGCTGGCTGGGCGGGCCGCTGGCATCGTTGGGCGTCCAGGTGGCTTTCAAACCGCTGGGCGTGGTGGTGGCGCTGGTTTTCATCGGACTGCCCTTCGTGGTCCGCACCGTCCAGCCGGTGCTGGAAGACATGGCCTCCGAATACGAGGAAGCCGCCAGCAGCCTGGGGGCCTCGCGCGCGCAGGTCTTCATCCGTGTGGTCTTTCCCGCGATCCTGCCGGCCCTGCTGACGGGCTTCGCCCTCGCTTTCGCGCGCGCGGCGGGCGAGTACGGCTCGGTGATCTTCATCGCCGGCAACATGCCGATGATTTCGGAAATCGCGCCCCTGCTGATCGTCACCAAACTGGAGCAATACGATTACGCGGGCGCTACGGCCATCGCCGTGGTGATGCTGGGAATCTCCTTCCTGCTGTTGCTGGTCATCAATCTGCTGCAGGCCTGGGTACGGCGCCGCTCGACCGGCCAGACCTGACATGCGTGTGCTGCCTCCATGACCTCCATTGCTTTCGATTCCCGCTCACGGACCGTCGTCGTCGCCCGGCCGGCCGCCGAAGGCCGGCTTGTCCGCCTGGCGTTGATGGGAACGGCATTCGCTTTCCTCTTCCTGTTCCTCTTCATTCCATTGGCGGCGGTCTTTCACGAGGCCCTGGGCAAAGGTTGGGAAGCCTGCGTGGCCGCGGTCGCCGAGCCCGACGCGCAGGCGGCCATCCGGCTGACACTGCTCGCGGCCGGGCTCGCCGTGCCGTTGAACCTGGTGTTCGGGGTCTGCGCCGCCTGGGCCCTCACCCGATTCGATTTCCGGGGCAAGAGCCTGCTCATCACCCTGATCGACCTGCCCTTCTCCGT
>Ga0182738_1001230_pt1 | contig 32695 bp, 28 predicted proteins | sample eDN5th30CBELigMG_FD_128876 | JGI IMG/M metagenome (GOLD analysis project Ga0182738, IMG submission 128876) | Enriched Miracle-Growth compost microbial communities from Emeryville, California, USA - eDNA 5th pass 30_C BE-Lig MG (version 2)... ...
CATCACGCAGAACTCTTCCACCGCCGCCCCGCAAGATTTCAGCGGGCAATTGCTGCCCATGATCGAACGCTGGGTGCGCTTCGAGTCGCCGTCGCACAGCGAAGAAGCCTTGCATGGCATGGCCCGGATGATTGCGCACGATGCGCGGCAACTGGGCCTGCATGCCCAGGCGCAGCCGCTGTCCACGGAGGGTTCGCCGCTCGTGCATATCCATAACCGGCGCGATGGCGACGCGCGCCCGGGCCTGCTCGTGCTGGGCCATTACGATACCGTGCATCCCATCGGCACGCTGGAAAAGAACCCTTTGCGCATCGAAGGCGACAAGCTGTACGGGCCGGGCGCCTACGATATGAAGGCGGGCATCTGCCTGGCCTTGTCGGCGCTGGCCCAGGCGCAAGCCCAGGGCGGCACCGCGCTGCCGGTGGATCTGGTGATCCTGCCGGACGAAGAGACCGGCAGTCATCGTTCGCGCCGGCGCATCGAAGACTTCGCGCGCCGTTCGCGCTACGCCCTGGTGTGCGAACCGGCCCGGACCGAAGGAGGGCGCTGCGTGACGGCGCGCAAAGGCACCGGCTTCATTACGGTGAAGGCGCATGGCAGGCCGTCGCATGCGGGCATGCAGCATCAGAAAGGCCGCAACGCCATTGAAGAAATCGCGCATCAGATCCTGGCCTTGCAGGCCATGACGGACTATACGCGCGGCATTACAGTCAGCGTGGGCGTGGTGCAGGGGGGCACTACCGTCAACGTGGTGCCGGAGCACAGCCAGTTGACGGCGGATTTCCGTCTGCCCGATCCGCAGGCCGCGGAAGAGCTGCGCGCCAAGGTGAACGCTTTGCGGGCGCGAGTGCCCGATGTGACGCTGGAGGTGGATTTCCAGCTCAACCGGCCGCCGATGCCGCGCACGGACGCCACGGTGGAGCTGCTGCGCCGCTGCCAGGCTTACGCGGCCGGCGTCGGCCTGGTTCTGGACGAAGCGCCCATGACAGGCGGGGCCAGCGACGCCAATTTCACCGCGGCGCTGGGCCTGCCCACGCTGGACGGTCTGGGCGCCGACGGGGACGGCGCGCACACCCTTTACGAGCATATCCTGCTGTCCACCCTGGAGCCGCGCCGGCGATTCTGGCTGGCGACGCTGCAAGGCCTGGAATAAACCAGGCCACCGGCCCGGCCGGCGGGCGGCCGCTGGACCTCCCGGCCGCGTCGTCGGCACGCCGCAGGCGGGCTGAGGCGGCTCGGCGGTCAGTTTTGCAGCAAGGCCTTTTGCAGGACGCGGGCCACGTGTTCCGCCCGCAGGCCGCCTTCGGCCGCCGTGCCGTCGGCGATCTGGTGGCGGCAGCTGGTGCCGTCCGCAACCAGCAGCGTGTCGGGCGCCGCCTTGCGCACGGCCGGCAACAGCGACAGTTCGGCCATCTGCATGGACACGTCGTAGTGCGCCGCTTCGTAGCCGAAGCTGCCCGCCATGCCGCAGCAGCTCGATTCGATGAGTTCGACTTGCAGGCCGGGAATCAGCGCCAGTATCTGCTGCACGGGCTTGACGGCGTCGAAGGCTTTCTGATGGCAATGGCCATGCAGCAAGGCTTTTTTCTGCGGCAGGGGCCCGAGCTTCAGGTTCAGCTTGCCGGCTTTCAATTCCTTCGCCAGGAATTCCTCGAACAGATAAGCGTTGGCGGCCAGCCGTTGGGCGTCCTCGCCCAGCCCCATGACGAGGAATTCATCGCGCAAGGTCAGCAGACAGGATGGTTCGAGGCCGACGACCGGGACGCCTCTTGCGACCAGGGGGCGCAGGGCGGCTATGACGCGGCGGGCTTCGGCCCTGGCTTCGTCGACCAGGCCGGCCGCCAGATAGGTGCGCCCGCAGCACAAGGGCCGTTTGGGCTCGGCATCGTCGGGCAGGGGCTGGGCGATGTGGACGGTATAGCCGGCCGCCTGCAATACCTGTAGCGCCGCCCTGGCGTTTTCGGGTTCGAAGTAATTATTGAATGTATCGGCGAACAGCACGACATCCGCGGCATCGCGGCCCGCGCTTCGGGCCGAGGGCAGGAAGGTGTCGCGCCGCCACTTGGGCAGCGAGCGTTTGGCCGAGAAGCCCAGCAAGCGCTCCGAGGCCGCGGCGGCGCCGGGCAGCGTGTCGCGCAAATTGAATAGCCAGGGCAGGCGGGCGGCCCAGGGCGCCCAGCGCGGCAGGCTGGATATCAGCCTGTCTTTCAAGGACAGGCCGCGCTTCTTCTGCCATTGATGAAGGAATTCGATCTTCATCCGAGCCATGTCCACGCCCGTGGGGCAGTCGCGCTTGCAGCCCTTGCAGCTGACGCATAAATCCATGGTGGCCCGCATTTCGTCCGAAGTCAGCGCGTCGGGCCCCAGTTGGCCCGACAAGGCCAGGCGCAGGGTGTTGGCGCGGCCGCGCGTAAGATGCTGCTCGTCGCGGGTCACGCGGTAGCTGGGGCACATGGTGCCCGCGTCGAACTTGCGGCAATGGCCATTGTTGTTGCACATCTCCACGGCCTTGGCCAAGCCGCCGGCCGGGTCCCCGCCCATGCCGGGTGCGCTGACGGTATCGGCCGCGGGATCGTTCTGCACATCCCAGGCCGACCAGTCCAGGGCGGGGGTGAGCGGTATGACGCGGTAGCCGGGCTTGAAGCGGAACAGCGTTGCGTCATCCATCTTGCCGCTGCCCACTATCTTGCCCGGGTTCATCAGGCCGTCGGGATCGAACAGCTGCTTGACTTCGCGGAAGCTGGCCGAAAGGCGCGGGCCGAACTGCCAGTCCACCCATTCGCTGCGCACCAGGCCATCGCCGTGCTCGCCGGAAAAAGCGCCCTTGTATTCGCGCACCATGGCGGCGGCTTCCTCGGCGATGGCGCGCATCTTCTTGGCGCCGTCGCGGCGCATGTCCAGTATGGGCCTGACATGCAGGGTGCCGACCGAGGCGTGCGCATACCACGTGCCGCGGGTGCCATGCCTGCTGAAGACTTCGGTCAGGCGGGACGTGTATTCGGCCAGATGCTCCAGCGGTACCGCGCAATCTTCGATGAAGGACACAGGCTTGCCGTCGCCGCGCATGCTCATCATGATGTTCAGCCCGGCCTTGCGCACATCCCACAAGGCCTTCTGCTCCGCGGCGTCCGGCATCTGCACCACCGACCCGGGCAGGCCCAGGTCGCCCATCAATTCCACCAGCCGCGCCAGGCCCGCGAGCTGTTCACTTTTGTCCTCGCCGGCGAATTCGACGAGCAGGATGGCTTCCGGCTCGCCGATGAGGGCTTTCTCGATCACCGGGCGGAAGGCGGGATTGTCCCGCGCGAGGTCTATCATGGTGCGGTCCACCAGCTCCACCGCGCAAGGGCTCAACCCCACGATGTGGCGAGTCATGTCCATGGCCTGGTAGAAGGTCGGGAAGTTCACGACCCCCAGCGCCTTGGCGGCCGGCAGCGGCGCCAGCTTGAGCGTGAGCTGCTGGGTATAGGCGAGCGTCCCTTCGCTGCCCACCAGCAGGTGGGCGAGGTTGACGCTGCCATCCTGCGTATAGGGGCGAGGGCTTTGCGGGTGGTAGATGTCCAGGTTGTAGCCGCCCACGCGCCGCAGCACCGCGGGGTAGCGCCGGGCGATTTCTTCGCGCTCGCGTTCGGCGATCGCGCGCACGCCCTGGACGATGTCGCGTATGCGCGCCGGCGCGCCGTCCATGCACTGTTCGGAACAGAAACGGGCCTGCGCGCCATCGAGCAGCAGGGCGTCTATGCTCAGCACATTGTGCACCATATTGCCATAGGCGATGGAGCGCGAGCCGCAGGAATTGTTGCCCGCCATGCCGCCCAGCGTGCATTGCGCGGCGGTGCTGACGTCGACCGGGAACCACACGCCGTGTGGCTTCAGCCAGGCATTCAGGTGATCCAGGACTATGCCCGGCTGCACCGTGACCGTCATGGCGTCCAGGTCGAAATCCACGACCTTGTTCAAATGTTTGCTGTTGTCGATGACCAGGGCCGCCCCGACGGTCTGGCCGCACTGGGAAGTGCCGCCGCCGCGCGCCAGCACCGGAACCTGGAGTTCGCGGCACAGCGCAAGCGCCGCCGTGACGTCGGCCGGCGACTTGGGCACCAGCACGCCGACCGGATCCACCTGGTAGATGGAGGCGTCCGTGGCGTAGCGGCCGCGCGCGCCCGCATCGAACAGGACTTCCCCCTCGACCGCCTGCCGCAGGCGTGCGGACAGCTCGAGGCGCTGAGTATCGAAACGGGCATGCTGGTGCTGCGGTAAGGGTGCGTTCATGGTGTCCGGGCCAGGATATGCCGCCATGGGTTTCAGGCGGCGTCGGAGGATTTTGCGGGGCTGAGGTTCAGGGTTTCGAGTACGGCTTCGCCCTTGCGGCGCAGATGGGCGCGCATGATCTCGCCCAGCCGCGCGCCGTCGCGGGCCGCCAGCGCGTCCACCATGTCCAGGTGCTCGCGCATGGCCTTGTCCCACTTCTCGTGGTTCAGATTGGAGCGGAAGCGCAGGTTCTGCAGGCGCAGATTGATCGAGGTATAGACCTGGGTGAGCAACTGGTTATGGCCGGCGGCGTTGATGCGCTCGTGTATGGCGCGGTTGACGTGATAGTAGGCGGAGAGATCGCGGCGGGCGTGACAGGCCTGCATTTCGAAAGTCAGCGCACGGATTTCGGCGACTTCCTGGTCGCTGATGCGCTGGCAGGCCAATTCGCCGGACAGGGCTTCCAGGGCGCCCATGACTTCGAAGCTTTCGCGTATGTCTTTTTCCGACAGCGCGGCCACCTTGGCGCCGCGATTGGGCTGCATCTGCACCAGCCCATCGGCCGCGAGCAAGCGGAAGGCTTCCCGCAAAGGCGTGCGCGAGACTTGCAGGCGATCGCACAGCGCGCGCTCGTTCAGGCGGGTGCCGGCGGCCAGTTCCCCTTCGATGATCATCTCGCGCAGGCGGTCGGCGATCGCGGTAGGCAGGGTGCGGCGGTCCACGACCTCCATGGCGGCGGGCAGGCCGGCCGGCGCGGCGCCGACCGCCGCGGCACCGGCCGCCGCTGCATCGGCCGCCGCTGCGAACGAGGGTAGCGTATTGAAGGACTGGTTTTTCATTTGGTATACAAATCCTTGCGGCATAGCCGGAATAGCGCACCTACGCGGAGGCGCGATGCAAGCCGGCCCGCGTATCTGCGGCCGCGTCCGGCACGCATATTTTACTTGCCTCGCGGATGACGCGCACTCGTCGCGCAGCCAAAAATTTTGCTTGCGTTTCCGCATATTGGTGCTTATTATTACCCAAGGTTTGTATTTTGTATACCAAATTTTGCCTGGAGCATGACATGATCCCACTGCATTCGCATCCCGCCGGCCGCCACTTCCTGCAGATTCCCGGCCCCACCAATGTGCCCGATCGTGTTTTGCGCGCCATCGACAATGTCACCATAGACCATCGCGGCCCCGAATTCGGCGTGCTCGGCAAATCGGTCCTGGCGGGCATGAAGAAAGTCTTCAAGACGGAATCCCATGTCGTCATCTATCCGGCATCCGGCACGGGGGCCTGGGAAGCCGCGCTGGTCAATACCTTGTCACCCGGCGACAAGGTATTGATGGCGGAAACCGGCCACTTCGCCACGCTCTGGAAGAAAATGGCCGTCAAGCTCGGCCTGGATGTCGAGTTCCTGGAAGGGGACTGGCGCCATGGCGCCGATGCCGCCCAGATCCAATCCCGCCTGCAGGCGGACGGCCAGCATCGGATCAAGGCGGTCTGCGTGGTCCATAACGAAACCGCCACCGGCGTGACCAGCAGCATCAGCGCGGTCAGGCAGGCCATGGATCACAGCAAGCATCCCGCGCTGCTCATGGTGGACACGATATCGTCCCTGGGTTCCATCGACTACCGCCACGATGAATGGGGGGTGGACGTCACGGTGGCCGGCTCCCAGAAGGGCTTGATGCTGCCGCCGGGGCTGTCCTTCAACGCTATCAGCGCCAAGGCGCTGGCCGCGTCCGACACCGCCGGGCTGCGCCGCTCGTACTGGGACTGGAAGGAAATGATCGCCATCAACCACACCGGCTATTTCCCCTACACGCCCGCCACCAATCTGCTCTACGGCCTGCATGAAGCGCTGGAAATGCTGTTTGCCGAAGGGCTGGACAATGTATTCGCCCGCCATCGCCGCTTCGGCGAAGCCACCCGCGCCGCCGTGCGCGCCTGGGGCCTGGAAATCCTGTGCAAGAAGCCCGAGGAATACAGCGCCGCGCTGACGGCGGTCATGATGCCGGAAGGCCATAGCGCCGACGCCTTCCGCAAGACCGTGCTGACGCATTTCGACATGTCGCTGGGCCAGGGGCTCAGCAAGCTGTCCGACAAGGTATTCCGCATCGGCCACCTGGGCGATCTGAACGACCTGACGCTCTGCGGCACCCTGGCCGGCATAGAAATGGGCCTGGAACTGGCCGGCGTTCCGCACCAGAAAGGGGGAGTGCGGGCCGCCATGGACCATCTCGCGCAATCGAGCGCGTCCGGCTCGGAAAAACGGGTCAAGGTCGCGTAAGGCCTGTCAACAGGCCAGTGCAAGGTCCGCCAAGGGGGAACAAAAACAGGACCGGCAGTATCCGCAAGAAGGCTCGAATGACCAGCGTCCCCGCAGGGGGCGCTTCCGTAGCACTAACCGGAGGAGGCAGTTATGAAGCATTCTGTTCGCAGGCTTTCGAAGAAAACTTACCTTATGTCGTCACTGGCCGCGATGGCCGGCCTGGCCATGCTGCCGGCGCATGCCGCATGGGAACCGACCAAGCCGATAGAGGTGATCGTGCCGGCCGGCGCGGGCGGCGCATCGGACCAGATGGCGCGCACCATCCAGAGCATCATCCTCAAGCACAAGCTCATGAAGCAGAGCATGCTGGTGCTCAACAAGGGCGGCGCCAGCGGCGCCGAGGGCATCATGGACACCAAGGAGTCCGCCGGCGATCCGCACAAGCTGATGGTGGCTTTCTCCGCCATTTACACGCTGCCCATCGCCGTGAATCTGCCTTTCAACTGGCGCGACCTGAACCCCGTCGCCATGATCGCGCAAGACGAATTCCTGCTCTGGACCAACGCGCAAGACCCCTACAAGACCGCGGGCGACTATCTGAAAGCCGTCAAGGCGGCGCCTCCGGGCAAATTCAAGATGGGCGGCACGGGCGCCAAGCGGGAAGACCAGATCATCACCGTGGCGCTCGAAAAAGCTGCCGGCGTCAAGTTCACCTATGTGCCGTATAAAAGCGGCGGCGAAGCCGCCACGCAGCTGGTCGGCAAGCATACGGATTCGAACGTGAACAACCCCAGCGAAAACATCGCCCAGTGGCGCGCCGACCAGGTCAATGCGCTGTGCGTGTTCTCGGACGAGCGCATGGTCTACAAGGACAAGGTCACCAAGACGCAGTCATGGGCCGACATCCCCACCTGCAAGGAAGCCGGCTACGACGTCCAGTATCAGATGCTGCGCGGCTTCTTCCTGCCGCCCAAGACCACCGCCGAGCAGGCCGCGTTTTATGCCGACTTGCTGAAGAAGGTCAGCGAAACCCAGGAATGGAAGGACTACCTGGCCAAGCAGGCGCTCAAGGGCGATTACCGGACCGGCGCGGACTTTGTGAAGTTCCTGGAAAAGGACGAGGAAAACCACAAGACGCTGATGCAGGAAGCCGGCCTGGCGGCCAAGAAATAAGCCCGGGGAGCAGCCATGGAAAGGAAGCAATCGCAGGGCGGGTTCGCAAGAGGCCTGTCGTATAGCGTCGTGGACGCGATCACCGCCGCCGTGGTGATCATCATCGGCATTGTCATGATGGTGGACAACCAGCGCATCGGCATCACCTGGGCGGTGGACGGCCCGGAATCGGGGTATTTCCCCTACCATGTTGGGTTGATACTTTGTATATCCGGCGCGGCGGTGCTGCTCAAGGCCTTGTTCGGCAAGCAGCGCAACCGGGAAATCTTCGTCACCTGGGATCGCTTCAGGCTGGTGCTGCTGGTGCTGCTTCCCACCGCCGTCTATGTGCTGCTCATCCAGTTCGCCGGCATCTATGTCGCCTCGGCATTGTTCATAGGCGCCTTCATGCGCCTGCTGGGGAAAATAAGCTGGCTCAAGACCATACTGGTCAGCGTGGGCGTGAACGTACTGCTGTTCTGGATGTTCGAGATTCAGTTCATGGTACCGCTGCCGAAAGGCCCGCTGGAAGCGGCCTTGTTCGGCTACTGAAACTCGCAGCAGGAGAACTCAAGTGGAAGAACTCAACGCTTTGTTTCATGGATTTTCCACGGTACTGAGCTGGTACAACATCGGCATGATGTTCATCGGCCTGGTTCTGGGCGTGATCATCGGCGTGTTGCCTGGGCTAGGGGGGCCGAACGGGGTGGCGATACTGCTGCCGCTGACCTTCACCATGCCGCCCACCTCGGCCATCATCATGCTGTCGTGCATTTATTGGGGCTCTTTGTTCGCGGGCGCCATCACCTCCATACTGTTCAACATACCGGGGGAAACCTCGTCGGTGGCCACCACCTTCGACGGCTACCCGCTGGCCCAGCAGGGCAAGGCCGGCAATGCGCTCACCGCGTCCTTCACCGGGTCCTTCTTCGGCGCCCTGTCCGGCGTGGTGCTGATCACCTTTCTGGCGCCACTGGTGTCCAAGTTCGCGCTGCGCTTCGGGCCGCCGGAATTCTTCGCGGTGTTTCTGCTGACATTCTGCAGCTTCGTCGGCACCGACAAAAAGACGCCGTTCAAAACCATCATTTCCATGATGCTGGGTTTCGGCCTCGCGGCCATAGGCATGGACACCGTCAGCGGCGGCCTGCGCATGACTTTCGGCTGGTCCGAACTGCTGCGCGGCATTGATTTCCTGGTGGTGGTCATCGGGCTTTTCGGGATAGGCGAAATCCTGGTCAGCATGGAGGAAGGCCTGAAATTCGAAGGCAAGAGCGGCAGGATCAACCTGAGGGTGGTGCTGCAGACCTGGCGCGAAATGCCGCGCTACTGGATGACCTTGATCCGCAGCACCGTGGTGGGCTGCTGGATGGGCGTCACGCCGGGCGGCGCGACCGCGGCCTCGTTCATGGGCTATGGCCTGGCGCAGCGTTTCTCGCGCAACGGCAGCAAGTTCGGCACCGGCGAGATCGAAGGGGTGATCGCGCCCGAGACGGCGGCCCATGCATCGGGAACCTCGGCGCTGCTGCCCATGCTGGCGCTGGGCATACCGGGTTCGGCGACCGCCGCGGTGCTGCTGGGCGGCCTGATGATATGGGGCTTGCAGCCCGGGCCCCTGCTGTTCGTCGAGCAGAAGGAGTTTGTGTGGGGGCTGATCGCCAGCATGTATCTGGGCAATTTCGTCGGCTTGATCATCGTGCTCAGCACCGTGCCCCTGTTTGCCGCCATCCTGCGCATCCCGTTCGCCATCGTCGCGCCCATCATCATCGTGGTCTGCGCCATCGGCGCCTATTCGGTGCATAACGCCATGCTGGATGTCTGGTTCATGCTGCTGTTCGGCGCCATCGGCTATGTGCTCAAGAAGCTGTCTTATCCGCTGGCGCCCATGATACTGGCCCTGGTGCTGGGCGACCGCATGGAAGACGCCTTCCGCCAGTCCATGCTCGGCCCGGGCACCGGCTTGCATGTGTTCTGGTCCAATTCGCTGGTGGGCACCATCACCACGCTGGCGCTGCTGATGCTGTTCTGGCCGCTGATTCCTTTCACCTTGCGCTGTTTGCGCAGGATGGCCGGCGGGCGCCGCAACGGCGGCGACCATGGCAAGACGAAAGCGAGGACGGCGGAATGAGCGATTTGATACTCCAGGAGCGCGCGGGGCATGTGGCCACGGTTACGCTCAATCGGCCGGAAAAGCTCAACGCCCTGACCAAGCCCATGTGGCGCCTGCTGGGCGAAACCATAGACGCCTTGTCGGCGGACGACGGCATACGCTGCATCATCTTGCGCGGCGCTGGGGAAAAGTCCTTTTCCCCCGGCAACGACATTGCGGAGTTCTCCACGGAACGGGCCAACAAGGCGCAGGCCATCGAGTACGGCAAAGTCATGCATGCCACCATGCGGGCGCTGGCCAATTGCCGCCATCCCCTGGTGGCCCAGATCCACGGCATTTGCGTCGGGGGCGGCCTGGAGATCGCGGGCTCCTGCGACATCCGCATATGCGGGGAATCCAGCCGCTTCGGCGCGCCCATCAAGAACCTGGGCCTGGTCATGGCTTACGGCGAAATGGAACCGCTGATACGGCTGGCCGGGGTGGACGCTGCGCTTGAAATCCTGTTGGAGGGGCGCATTTTCAGCGCCGCCGAAGCCAGGGAGAAAAGGCTGGTCACGCGCGTGGTGGCGGATGCGGATGTCGCCGCCGAAGCCCAGGCGGCCGCGGCCCGCATAGCCGAAGGCGCGCCGCTGGTGGCGCGCTGGCACAAAAAGTTCGCCAGGCGCCTGGCCGATCCGACGCCGATCTCGCCGGCCGAATACGAAGAATGCTTCGATTGCTTCGACACCGAGGACTTCCGCGCCGGCTACGCGGCCTTTCTGGACAAGCGCAAGCCGGTCTTCAGCGGCCGCTAGGCTTGCGGGGCGGCGCGCCCTGCGTAAACGGGAATTTCCAATGAAACCTGAAACCAAGCACACTGGCCCGCTGGCCGGCATGCGTGTCCTGGAGCTGGCCCAGATCATGGCCGGCCCCACCTGCGGCATGATGCTGGCCGACATGGGCGCCGACGTCATCAAGGTGGAAAAGCTGCCGGGGGGCGACGACTCGCGCGGCTACAGAGAGCCCTTGGTCAACGGCGTCTCCGCGCCCTTCATGATATTGAACCGCAACAAGCGGGGCATCGCCCTGAACCTGAAAGCGCCGCAAGGGCGCGAGATTCTGCTGCGCATGGTGGAAAGCGCCGATGTGCTCACCGAAAACTACCGCCGCGGCACACTGGAAAAACTGGGACTGGGCTACGAGGTACTCTCGCGCGTCAACCCCGGCCTGATCTACTGCGCCGTGTCGGGCTATGGGCGCGACGGCCCCTATGGCGACAAGGCCGGCTTCGACCTGATCGCGCAGGGCTTCTCGGGCTTGATGTCCATCACCGGCGAGCCGGGCCGCCCGCCCGTCAAGACGGGCAATTCCATCGCCGACATCAATGCCGGCATACTGGCCGTCACAGGCATCGTGGCCGCCTACGTCCACAAGCTGAAGACCGGCCAGGGGCAGATCGTCGATACCTCGCTCATGGAGGCCGCCCTGCAGCAAACCTACTGGCATGCCGCCATGTATTTCGCCACGGGCGTATCGCCCGGGCCCACGGGTTCCGCCCACTTGCTGACGGCTCCGTACCAGGCCTTCCCCACCAGCGACGGGTGGATCAACATCGGCGGCGCGAACCAGGCCAACTGGGAACGCATCGCCCAGGTGCTGGGCCACCCTGAATGGCGCGACGACCCGCGCTATGCCACCAATACGGCGCGCATGGAAAATCTTTCCAGCCTGACCGCGGAGATTGAAGCCGTCCTGAAAACGCGCAGCCAGGCGCACTGGCTGGAAGCCTTCGACAAGGCCGGCGTGCCCGTGGGACCGGTAAACAATATGGAGCAGGCGCTCACGCATCCGCAGGTGCGGGCGCGCAATATGGTGGTGGATCTGGTCCATCCCCAGGCCGGCCCCACCCGGGCATTGGGCTGCCCGGTCCATTTTTCCGCCACGCCCACCCAGATCCGCAGGCACGCGCCCATGCTGGGCGAGCATACGCGCGAGCTGTTGGTGGAGTACGGCTATTCACAGGAACAGATAGACGCTTTCGTGGAAGAGGGTGTGGTCCAGGAGGCCGGCCCGCGTCCCGCGGCCTGAACGGCATCGGCGACGCATGGCCGGTTCAAGGCCGGACGCCGTGGATGGACGCGGAGCCCGGGCCGCGCTATTCCGCCCTCAGGCGGCGGATTGCAGCAGCCGCCCGGTCTCGAAAACCGGCAAGCCCATGACGCCGGTGTAGCTGCCGGAAATATGCTCCACGAACAGGCCCGCCAGCCCTTGTATGCCATAGGCTCCCGCCTTGCCCATGGGTTCCCCGCTGGCGCAGTAGGCCCGGATTTCTTCCGCCGACAGGCGCTTGAAGCGCACTTCGGTGATGGACACGTCTTCCAGCAATTGCGCGCCGCGCGACAGCGCGATGGCGGTGTGCACGGCATGGCGGCGGCCCGAGAGGCGCGCCAGCATGGCGGCCGCGTCCTCGGCATCGGCCGGCTTGCCGAGGATGTCGCCATCGAGTATGACGGTGGTATCCGCCGACAGAATGGGGCGCGCAGGGTCCAGCGGCTCGCCGCCGGCGGCCGCGCCGCCGTCCACCCAGCGCCGCGCCCGCAAGGCCTTATCGCGCGCGGTGCGCCGCACATAGATGTCCGCCGGCTCGCCCGGCAGGCGCGGCTCGTCTTCGCCGGCGGGCGCGGGCACGCGCAGTATTTCGTGCGATACGCCTATTTGCAGCAGCAGCTCGTGCCGGCGCGGGCTGGCCGAGGCCAGGTAGATACAAGGTAGATTCATATCGATCAATGGTGGAAACCGCGCGAACCGCGGGACGGCGGTCCGCGACCGCGCTGCGCGCCTTGATGGAAGACTGTTTGCGCGCCTATGCGGACGCCTTCTAACGCCGAAGCATCAACGCACTTTCAGGATCTTCATGCCGTTGGTGCCGCCGCTGTTGCTGTAGTAATCGCCTTTGGTCAGGATGACCCAGTCGCCCTTTTTCAGCAGCGATTGCTCCTTGAGCTTTTCTATGGCCTGGTCGCTGAGCTGCGCCGGGTCTATCCTGGACGCATCGAAGGGCACGGTGTAGACGCCGCGGAACATGGCGGCGCGCCGCTGCGTGGCGGGGTGGCGGGTATAGCAATAAATCGGCACCCCCGACCGTATGCGCGACATGATCAGCGGCGTGTGGCCGCTTTCCGTCAGGCTGATGATGGCCTTGACGCCGGGGAAGTGGTTTGCGGCGTACATGGACGCCAGGGCGATGGTTTCGTCACAGCGCGTGAAGGTTTCGCCCAGGCGGTGCTGCGAGCGCGTCGAGGTGGGCTCGCGTTCGGCCCCCAGGCAGACGCGCGCCATGGCGGCCACGGCTTCGACCGGATATTGCCCCGACGCGCTTTCGGCCGACAGCATGACCGCGTCCGTGTAGTCCAGCACGGCATTGGCCACGTCAGAGACCTCGGCCCGCGTGGGCATGGGGCTGTTGATCATGGATTCCATCATCTGCGTGGCGGTGATCACCACCTTGTTGTGCGTGCGGGCATGCTGGATGATGCGCTTCTGTATGCCCACCAGCCGGGCGTCGCCCACCTCGACCCCCAGGTCGCCGCGCGCCACCATGACCCCGTCGCTGACCTTGATGATGGCATCCAGGGCCTTGTCGTCGGCCACGGCTTCGGCGCGTTCGATCTTGGCGATGATCCAGGCCTTGCTGCCGGCCGCCTGCACGAGCTTGCGCGCTTCCTGGATATCGCTGCCATAGCGCGGAAACGACACCGCCACGTAGTCCATGTCCAGCTCGGCGGCCAGCTTGATGTCTTCTCGGTCCTTGTCGGTCAGGCTGGGCGCGGAAATGCCGCCGCCGCGCCGATTGATGCCCTTGTTGTTGGATAGCGGCCCGCCCACGGTGACCACGGTGTGCACCGCGTGTTCGTCGACATTTTCCACCGACAGCACCACGCGGCCGTCATCCAGCAGCAGTTCATCGCCCGGATGGCAGTCCTGCACCAGGCTGGGGTAATCGATGCCGACGATGGTCTCGTCGCCGTCGTCGGCGGGATGCTGGTTGGACAGCGTGAATGGCTGCCCGGCCCGCAGCGTGACTTGCGAATTCTTGAAGCGCGCAATGCGTATCTTGGGGCCCTGCAAGTCCCCCATGATGGCGACGAACCTGCCATTCTTTTCGGACAGCTCGCGCACCAGCCGGGCGCGCCGCCTGTGGTCGTCGGCCTCGCCATGCGAAAAATTCAGCCGGGCGACGTCCATGCCGGCCAGAATGAGCTGTTCGATTCTTTCGGGGCTGGAGCTGGACGGCCCAAGCGTGGCGACAATTTTTGTGCGGCGTTTCGTCATGGCGGCGTATCCGATGTTGCGCTTGCGCTTACGCGCGATGGTAGGGATGCCCGGACAGAATCGCCCAGGCCCGGTAAAGCTGTTCCGACAGCACGACCCTGACCATGGGATGGGGCAAGGTCAGCGAGGACAGGCGCAGCCTGCCCTGGCACTGCTGCTTGAGTTCGGCGTCCAGGCCATCCGGCCCGCCGATCAGAAATACCACATCCTGCCCGCCGGCGCGCCATTTTTCAAGCTCGCGGGCGAGACTCATGGTGTCCAGGTCTTTTCCGCGCTCGTCCAGCGCGATGCGCAAGGCGCCCGCCGGAATGGCGGCTTCGATGCGCCGGGCTTCCGCCTGCATCATCTGGGCCGGCGTTTTCCCGGCATTGCGCGGTTCGGGCTTGATTTCCTTGAGTTCCAGCGGGCAGTCCGGCGGCATGCGCCGGGCATAGTCGTGCCAGGCCGCTTCCACCCAGTCGGGCATGCGCGTGCCGACAGCCGCCACGATCAGCTTCATCGCGCCGCTTTCAGTCGTCGTAATCGAAGGAGGCGGGGATGCTGGGCTGCGTGGACTGCGGCAGCAGTTTCACCCGCACCGGCTTGCCGCCCCAGATTTCTTCCAGGTTGTAGTACTGGCGCACGGAGGGCTGCATGCAGTGCACCACGATGTCGCCCAGATCCACCAGCACCCATTCGCCGGTGTCCTCGCCTTCGTAGGCGATGATGGGGACTTTGTGTTCGCGCGCCCGGTCGACCACGTTGGCGGCGATGGCCCGGGTCTGGCGGTTGGACGAACCGCTGGCGATCACGACGCGATCGAACAGGCCGGTGATGTGGGTGGTGTTGAAGACCTTGATGTCCTGGGCCTTGACGTCTTCGAGGGCGTCGATGACCAGGCGTTGCAGTTTTTGAATATCCATTGGGTGACTATACCGTGAGATTTATTCGGCGGGAGCCCGGTAAAGGCCTTTTTGCCGTATGTATTGCGCTACTGCAACATCCAGCAGGCCGTCCGTCGCTTCCCCCTTGGCCAGGCGCCGGCGTATCAGCGTGGAGGAAATCGGGACGGGCTCGAAGGGCAGCGTCAGCAGCTTGCGGCCCAGGCCGTCCAGGTGGCGCTGCAGTTCAGGCGGCGGCGCCATGCCGGCGCCGGCGCGCTGCGCGACGGCCAGGCGGGCCTTGCGGGCGATATCCTGCCAGCGGTGCCAGGAGCAGAAATTGGCGAGCTGGTCGGAGCCCAATATCCAATAGTAGTCGGCGTCCGGCGGCAGTTGGTCCAGGGTCTCGGCGGTATAGGTCGGCCCGCCGCGCTGGATTTCTATCGGATTGACGCTCAGCCCCGGGTCGTTGCGGATGGCCAGCTCCAGCATGGCCAGCCGGTCCGCGGGGCTGGCGGCGAGCGGGGCGCGCTGCCAAGGATTGGCGGCGGGAATCAATTGCACGCCGTCCAGGCCCAGGCCCGTCAGCGCCGCGCGCGCCAGGGCGATATGGGCGAGATGGACGGGGTCGAAACTGCCGCCCAGCAGGCCGATTCTTACAGCCATGCGCGCGGTTTCAGGTAAGCGGCGAGCTCCGCTTCGGGCGTCCCTTCCTTGGGCGCCCAGTTATACCGCCATGAGGCCGAGGGGGGCATGGACAGCAATATGGATTCGGTGCGGCCGCCCGATTGCAGGCCGAACAGCGTGCCGCGGTCGAAGACGAGGTTGAACTCCACATAGCGCCCGCGCCGGTAGGCCTGGAATTCGCGCTGCCTGTCCGTGTAGTCTTTGTCGCGCCGCCGCTCGACGATGGGCAGGTAGGCGTTCAGGAAGCAGTCGCCGACCGACCGCGTCAGCGCAAAGCATTGGTCGAAGCCGCCCTCGTTCAGGTCGTCGAAGAATATGCCGCCCACGCCGCGGGTTTCGCCGCGGTGCTCCAGGTAGAAGTATTCATCGCACCACTGCTTGTAGGCGGGGTATTTGTCGGCGCCGAACGGTTCCAGCGCGTCGTGGCAGGCCTGGTGGAAGTGGCGCGCATCTTCCTCGAAAGGGTAATAGGGCGTCAGGTCCAGCCCGCCGCCGAACCAGAAGACATCGTCGTCCCGCGAGCCCGGAGCGGCGTGCGCCACGAAGAGCCGGACGTTCATGTGGCTGGTGGGAACATAGGGATTGCGCGGGTGCAGGACCAGGGAGACGCCCATGGCCTCCCAGCTGCGTCCCGCCAATTCCTTGCGATGCGCGCTGGCCGAGGGCGGCAGCGTCTTGCCCTGCACGTGGCTGAACAGCACGCCGCCGCGCTCGAACAGCGGGCCGCCTTCCAGGTAGCGCGACAGGCCGCCGCCGCCTTCTTCGCGCGTCCATTGCTCGGACTGGAAGCTGGTGCCGTCGGCTTCTTCCAGGGCCTGGACGATGCGGCTTTGCAGATCCAGAAAATAGTCATAGGCGGTGGAAATGGGAACGGTCATGGGACCTCCTTGTATGGCGCGGACGGCCCTAGGCCGGCTTCGCGGCGCCGGACAGGGCGCGCCAGCCGATATCCTTGCGGTATTGCCGTCCGTCGAAATGGACTTCGGAGACAGCCGCATAAGCGGTCTCCCGGGCTTGCTCGATGGTGTCGGCCAGAGCGGTCACGCACAGCACCCGGCCGCCGGAGGTCTTGAGCACGCCGTCCCGCAAGGCCGTACCCGCATGGAAGACCATGCATTCGGCGGTATCGCCGGGCAGGCGGCTGATGACATCCCCGGTGCGCGGCGTGCCGGGGTAGCCGCTGGACGCCACGACGACGCCCAGCGCGCAGCGCCGGTCCCAGTCTATGGCGGCCTGGTCCAGGCGGCCGTCCACGGCCAGCTCGAAGACCTGCGACAAGTCGTTCTTGATGCGCATGACGATGGGCTGGGTTTCGGGATCGCCCATGCGGCAATTGAATTCCAGCACTTTGAGCGGACGGGCGGCGTCGGGGCCGTCGCCTATCATCAGGCCGGCGTACAGGAAACCCGTATAAGGGATGCCGTCTTTGGCCATGCCGGCGATGGTGGGGTGGATCACCTCCCGCATGATGCGCTCGTGCAGCGCGGCGCTGACCACGGGCGCCGGCGAGTACGCGCCCATGCCGCCGGTGTTGGGCCCCTGGTCGCCGTCGTTCAGGCGCTTGTGGTCCTGGCTGCTGGCCAGCGGCAGCACATTGCGGCCGTCGCAGAGCACGATGAAGCTGGCTTCTTCGCCCGTCAGGCACTCCTCGATGACCACGCGCGCGCCCGCCGCCCCCAAGGAGCCGTCGCCCAGCATCTGCTCGACGGCCTGATGGGCTTCCTGGAGGGTGGCGGCCACGACCACGCCCTTGCCCGCCGCCAGGCCGTCGGCCTTGATCACGATGGGAGCGCCCCGTTCCGAGATATAAGCCTTGGCGGCAAGCGGGTCGGTGAAGGTGGCATAGGCCGCGGTGGGGATGCCATGGCGCATCATGAACGACTTGGCATAGTCCTTGGAGCTTTCCAGCTGCGCGGCGGCCTGGGTGGGGCCGAAGATTTTCAGTCCCGCGGCGCGGAAGGCGTCCACGATGCCGCCCGCCAGGGGCGCCTCGGGCCCGACCACCGTGAAAGCGATGTTCTCCCGCCGGGCGAAGCCGACGAGCTCCTCATTGGCCGTGAGCGCGACATTGTGGATGCGCGGGGACGAGGCGGTGCCGCCGTTGCCCGGCGCGACATAGACGGCCTGGACCCTGGGCGACTGCGATAGTTTCCATGCAAGGGCATGCTCACGGCCGCCGCCGCCGATTACGAGTAGTTTCATGGTTTGCGTTATGGGTTGCCCGAGGGCGTTGATCGAGGCAGCGGCGGAAAAGCCCGCCATGGCCTGCCGGCCGGCGGGCTTTCCGCCCTGGGCTTATTCGGATTCGTCAAAGACGGCGGTGGTGTAGACCTCTTGCACGTCGTCCAGGCTTTCCAGCGCGTCCAGCATTTTCTGCATGGTGGCGGCATCATCGCCGGTGAGTTCGGTTTCGTTCAAGGCCTTCATGATGATGCCTTGCACTTCGGGCGCCAGCGAGGCCTGTTCGAAGGCGGCCTTCACCGCGGCGTAGTCGGCGGGCGCGCAGATGACTTCTATGACGCCTTCTTCATCGGTCTGGATGTCTTCGGCCCCGGCTTCGAGCGCGGCTTCCATCACGGCCTCTTCCGAGGTGCCGGGCGCGAACAGGAATTGGCCGCAGTGCTTGAACATGAAGGCGACCGAGCCGTCCTGCCCCAGATTGCCGCCGTTCTTGGTCAGGGCATGGCGCACCTCGGCCACGGTGCGGGTGCGGTTGTCGGTCATGCAATCGACGATGACGGCGGCGCCGCCCACCCCATAGCCTTCGTAGCGCACTTCCTCGTAGCTGGCGCCGTCCGCGCCGCCGGCCCCGCGCTGTATGGCGCGCTGGATGTTTTCCTTCGGCATGTTGGCGGCCGTGGCCTTGTCCCAGGCCAGGCGCAGGCGCGGGTTCGAGTCCGGATCCGCGCCGCCGGCGCGCGCGGCGACCGTGATTTCACGGATGATTTTTGTCCAGAGCTTGCCTCGCTTGGCATCTTGGCGACCTTTTCGGTGCTGGATATTCGCCCATTTACTGTGACCGGCCATAAACTATCGATAAGTTCAAGATAAAAAACGCCATTTTAGCGCGTGCACGATCAGCGCGTGCGCGGCCGTGCACGGTATCGGGCGTGGAATTACACTTGGTGCTTCTTTCAGCCAGCATACGAAATGGTGAAAATAATGGCGGAACCCGTCCTCATCGCAAAAAACGAACATAACCAGGCCTTCCTGCTGCCGCAACTGGCCAATCGCCATGGGTGCATCACCGGAGCCACCGGCACCGGCAAGACGGTGACGCTGCAAGTTCTGGCCGAAGCCTTTTCCCGCATGGGCACGCCGGTGTTCCTGGCCGACGTCAAGGGCGACCTGACCGGCATATCGCAGGCCGCCGCGCCCAACCCCAAGCTGCAGGAAAGACTGGAAAAACTCGGCCTGCCCGAACCGGCCTGGAGCGGCAACCCGGTCACGTTCTGGGATATCTTCGCCGAGCAGGGCCATCCCGTGCGCGCCACCGTATCGGACATGGGGCCTTTGCTGCTGGCCCGCATGCTGGAACTGAACGATACGCAGGAAGGCGTGCTGAATCTGGTGTTCCGCGTGGCCGACGACGAAGGCCAGCTCATCCTGGACTTGAAAGACCTGCGCGCCATGTTGCAGGACGTGGCGGACCGCTCGGCCGAGCTGCGCACGCGCTACGGCAATGTATCGTCGGCGTCGATAGGCGCCATACAGCGCAGCCTGCTGCGCCTGGAATCCCAGGGGGCGGTGCAATTCTTCGGCGAGCCCATGCTGGATGTCTTCGACCTGATGCGGGTCGACGACAAAGGCCGCGGCATGGTGAACATTCTCGCGGCCGACAAGCTCATGCAATCGCCGCGGTTGTATGGGGTGTTTCTGCTCTGGCTGCTGGCGGAACTCTACGAACGCCTGCCGGAAGTGGGCGATCCGGAAAAGCCCAAATTCGTGTTCTTTTTCGACGAGGCTCATTTGCTGTTCAACGACGCGCCCAAGGCCTTGCTGGAAAAAATCGAGCAAGTCGTCAGGCTGATCCGCTCCAAAGGCGTAGGCGTCTACTTCGTTACGCAAAACCCGTTGGACATACCGGAAACCGTATTGGGGCAGTTGGGCAATCGCGTCCAGCATGCGCTGCGCGCCTTCACGCCGCGCGACCAGAAGGCCGTCAAGACCGCGGCCCAGACCATGCGGCCCAATGGGGATCTGGATATCGAAGCCGCCATTACCGAGCTGGGCGTAGGCGAGGCGCTGGTCTCTTTGCTGGACGCCAAAGGGCGCCCCACGCCCACCGAACGCGCCTGGGTGCTGGCGCCGGGCAGCCGCATAGGCCCGGCCACCGAATCCGAGCGCCAGGCCTTGCGGACGGGCTCCATGCTGGGAGGTAAATACGAGCAGGCCATAGACAGGGAATCCGCCTATGAAGTGTTGCAGAAGCGGGCGAGCGCCGGCGCCCAGGGCAGGGAGGCTGGCAAAAGCGGCGGCAAGAACGCGGGAGAGGGCGACGACGGCTTGATGGGCGCCGTCAATGATTTCCTGTTCGGCTCGACCGGGCCGCGCGGGGGGCGCCGCGATGGCGTCGTGCAGTCCGCGGTCAAAAGCGCGGTGCGCAGCACCGCCACGCAATTATTGCGCGGCGTGCTGGGCTCGCTGATCGGAAGCCGGCGCAGATAAAGCCCGCGGATAAGGCTAAAGTATAGGTTTTTGCCGGCGGCGAGGCCGGCGTATTCACAAAAACAGGAAGGGAAGATGATCAAAGTGGTGGTGGCGGGCGGCACGCCGGAATATACCGACAAATGGCGCGAGCGTTTCGCCAAGGCGTGCTCATCCATGGAATTCATCGGCTGGGATGCGAACGGCGCCGCGGTCGATGCCGACTATGCCGTGGTCTGGAGGCCGCCCGCGGAGCTGTTCTTGCGGGAACGGCGGCTGAAGGCGATATTCAACCTCGGCGCCGGCGTGGACAGCTTGTTGTGCTTGCCGGAATTGCCGAGAGGTCTGCCGGTGGTGCGGGTGGAGGATGCCGGCATGGCCCGCCAGATGATCGAGTACGCGGTGCATGGGCTCATCCACCTGACCCGCAACTTCGACGAGTACGCCGGCTTGCAGCGGGCGGGCCAATGGAAGCCGCTGCCTCCGGTGCTGCCGCGCAAATGGCCGGTGGGCGTCATGGGCCAGGGCGTGATAGGCGGGCAGGTGGCCCAGGCCATCGCCAACCTGGGCTATCCCGTGGCGGGGTGGTCGCGCAGCCGCCGCGAACTGCAGGGCGTGCAGTCCTATGCCGGCGCCGAAGAACTGCCCGCCTTCCTGGAGCGCACGCGGGTGCTGGTGAATGTCCTGCCGCTGACCCCCGAGACCGAAAACATCCTGAACCGGGACACCCTGGGGCGATTGCTGCCCGGCGGCTATCTCATCAACGTGGCGCGCGGCCTGCATGTGGTGGACGAAGACCTTCTGGCGCTGATCGACTCGGGCCATTTGCAGGGCGCTTTGCTGGATGTCTTCCGCGAGGAGCCGCTGCCTGCCGGCCACCCTTATTGGCGGCACCCCAAGATCCGGGTAACGCCGCATATCGCGGCGATCAGCCTGGAAGAAGAAACCGTCTCCCAGATTCTCGGCAAACTCGAGCAATTGCAAGCCGGCCAGGCCATCAGCGGCATCGTGGCCCGGGGCAACGGCTATTGATCACCCATGGCGAGCCCGCCGGCCGGCCCGCATGCCGGCGGCCGGCGGGCATCGTTCGTTCATACAAACTACCAGGAAGAAAATAAAGTGTCTGAAACTCATAAAATCGCCGTGATCGCCGGCGATGGCATCGGCAAGGAAGTCATGCCGGAAGGCTTGCGCGTGCTGGAGGCGGCGGCCGGCCGCCATGGCATACGCCTGGACTGGGATGTGCTGGACTGGAGCTGCGACTACTATGCCAGGCACGGCCGCATGATGCCGGCGGACTGGAAAGAGCGTATCGGGGGCCACGAAGCGATATTTTTCGGCGCCATAGGCTGGCCGGAATCGGTTCCCGACCACGTGGCGCTGTGGGACTCGCTGTTCAAGTTCCGGCGCGAATTCGACCAATACATCAATTTGCGGCCCGTGCGCCTGATGCCCGGCGTGAAGTCGCCGCTGGCCGACCGCAAGCCGGGCGATATCGATTTCTATATCGTGCGCGAAAATACCGAGGGCGAATATTCCAACAGCGGCGGGCGCCTCTTCGAAGGCACGCAGCGCGAAGTAGTCATCCAGGAAAGCGTGTTCACCCGCATAGGCGCGGAACGCGTCCTGAAGTTCGCCTTCGAGCTGGCGCAAAAGCGCGGCAAGCACCTGACGGCGGCCACCAAATCCAACGGCATCTCGATTTCCATGCCCTGGTGGGACGAAAGAGTGGCGGAGATGGCCGGCCGCTACCCCGACGTGCGCTGGGACAAATTCCACATCGATATACTCTGCGCGCATTTCGTGCAGCACCCGGACCGCTTCGATGTGGTGGTCGCATCCAATCTTTTCGGCGACATACTGTCGGACCTCGGCCCCGCCTGCACCGGCACCATAGGCATCGCCCCGTCGGCCAACCTGAACCCCGACCGCAAGTTCCCGTCGCTGTTCGAGCCCGTGCACGGTTCCGCGCCGGACATCTACGGCAAGGGCATTGCCAATCCCATCGGGCAGATCTGGAGCGGCGCCATGATGCTGGATTTCCTGGGATACCCGCAGGCGGCGGCGGACGTGGTCAAGGCCATCGAAGCGGTGCTGGCCGACGGCCCGCGCACGCCCGACATGGGCGGCAAGGCCAATACCCGCGAAGTGGGCGAGGCCGTGGCCGCCGCCGTGGCCCGGAGCTAAGGCCCCATCGGCCCAGGAAGGCATCCGCAGCGGCGGGCGGCAGGCCAGGCGCGGGCGCTGCGGCGCGAGGGCCCGCATAAGGGGCTTGCGGCAAGGCAAGCCCGCCGCAGCCGGCCTGCAGCGGCCGGCCTGGGTTCAGGCCGGCTTGCCCTCGGCCTTGCGCAGCCCCGACCAGACTATGGCGCCCACCATCAGCGCGCCGCCGAACAGGGCGCGCGCTGAGGGGTATTGGGCGAATAGCACGGCCGCGAACAGGATGGCGTACACCGGTTCCAGGGCGATGACGATGCCCGCGCTGCGCGCCTTCAGCACCATCAGGCTGGCCACCATCAGATAATGCGACAGCGCCGTGCACAGCACGCCCAGCATCGCCATCCACAGCCAGTCCAGCGCCCCCAATTGCGTGACGGCCGGAAAGGCGAAGGGCAGGGTGAACAGCGTCACGAACACGTTTTCCCAGCATGCTACCTGCTGGGCGGGCAAGTGGGCGGCGGCCTTGCGGTTGATCAGCGTGAACAGGGCGAAAGTCAGGCCCGATAATACCGCCCACGCCAGCCCTATGGTGGCATGGTCGCGGAAGTCGAAAGACGGCGTGACCAGCACCAGGCCCGCTGTGACCAGCAGCAGGATCAGCCACTCGCTGCGGCTGACTTTTTCCTTGAAGAACAGGCATTCGCAGAGGGTGATGAAGGCGGGGAAACTGGCGAAACCCAGCGTGGCGATGGCCACGCCGCTGATCTTCACCGCAATGAAGAAAGTGATCCAGTGCGTGGCCAGCATGACGCCGGCCGCGGCCAGCACTCCCATGCTTCTCAGGTCCAAACCCCGCAAGGGCGAGGCGCCCAGCAGCCGCGACACCATGAACAGCGATATGACGGCGAACCCGGCGCGTCCCGCTGTGATGACCATGGCGTCGGCCTGGATGAGTTCGCCAAAAATTCCGGTCAATCCGAACAGCGGCGCGGCGATATGAATCGCCAGAAGAGCATGGCGGCGATTCATGAATCGACCTGCCGGAGTTTTTCACTACGAATCATGAAGAAGGGGATAAACTAGCGCAGTTATCGCGCAGGCAACACACAAACACAGCAAGGAGTCAGTCTTGGAAAACCAGGTCAAAGCAATACGCATCGAGCAGCACGGCGGTCCTGAAGTCCTCAAACTCGTTTCGGTGGACGTACCGGCCCCGCAAAAAAACGAAGTAACTATACGCCAAAAAGCCGTAGGGCTTAATTTCATCGATATTTATTTCCGTACCGGCCTGTACGCCCAGCCCCTGCCGCACGGGCTGGGGTTCGAAGCGTCCGGCGTGGTCGAGGCCGTCGGTGCGGATGTCCGGCATCTCAAGGTGGGCGACCGTGTCGCTTACGGCCAAAGCCCCATCGGCGCCTACGCCGAAGCTCGCAATGTGCCGGCCGACCGCGTGGTCAAGCTGCCCAACAGCATAGGTTTCGAAGAGGCCGCGGCCATCATGCTCAAAGGCTTGACCGTACAGTATCTGCTCCGCCAGACCTACCGTCTGCAGGGCGGCGAAACCATCTTGTTCCATGCCGCCGCGGGCGGCGTCGGGCTGATTGCCTGCCAATGGGCCAAGGCCTTGGGCGTCAAGCTGATCGGCACGGCCTCCACGCCTGAAAAGGCGGCGCTCGCCAAGGCGCATGGCGCCTGGGAAGTCATCGACTACACGCGCGAAAACGTGGTCGAGCGCGTCCTGGAACTGACCGGCGGGAAGAAGGTGCCCGTGGTCTATGACGGCGTGGGCAAGGACACTTGGAATACCTCCCTGGACTGCCTGCAGCCGCGCGGGCTGATGGTCAGCTTCGGCAATGCCTCGGGTCCCGTGGACGGCGTGAACCTGGGCATCCTGGCCAGCAAAGGCTCTCTGTTCGTTACCCGCCCCACGCTGGGCACGCACGTGGCGACCCTGGAAAAAATGCAGGCCGCCGCCAAAGAGCTTTTCGGGATGATCACCAAGAAAGCCATCAAGGTCAGCATAGGGCAACGCTTCCCCCTGGCAGCGGCGGGCGAGGCCCAGGAAGCGCTGGCGGCCCGCAAAACCACCGGGGCCACCATCCTGACGCTGGACTAGGCTTCAGCCGGCGACGGCCGGCGCTTCCGCCTCTTGGTGGTAGCGCCGGACGCGCTCGACCTCTTCCTTCGAACCCAGTATGACGCCTATGCGCTGGTGCAGGGCGTCGGGCTGGATGTCCAGTATGCGCCGGCTGCCGTCGACCGCGGCGCCGCCGGCCTGTTCCACGATGAAGCTCATGGGGTTGGCTTCGTACATCAGCCTGAGCTTGCCGGCCTTGCCCGAAGGCCGCTGATCGCGCGGGTACATGAAAATGCCGCCGCGGGTCAGGATGCGATGCACATCGGCGACCATGGAGGCGATCCAGCGCATGTTGTAGTCCTTGCCCAGGGGCCCGGTCTTGCCGGCCAGGCAATCGTCGATATAGCGCTTCACCGGCGCTTCCCAGTGCCGCATGTTCGACATATTGATGGCGAATTCGGACGTCTGCTCGGGAATGCGGATGTTTTCGCTGGTCAATACCCACGATCCCATTTCCCGGTCCAGGGTGAAGCCGGCCACGCCGGTGCCGACCGACAGCACCAGCATGGTTTGCGGGCCGTAGACCGCATAGCCGGCGGCCACCTGCTGGGTGCCCGGCTGCAGGAAGTCGGCCTCGTCCACATCCCGGCCGGAGGCGTGATGCGGGGCGTGCAGCACCGAGAAAATCGTGCCTATGGAGACGTTCACGTCGATATTGGACGAGCCGTCAAGGGGATCGAACAGCAGCAGGTGCTCGCCTTTCGGGTAGCGGTTGGGTATGGGGTAGATGGTTTCCATTTCCTCGGAGGCCATGGCGGCCAGGTGCCCGCCCCATTCATTGGCGTCCAGCAGGAATTCGTTCGAGAGCACATCCAGCTTCTTCTGGACTTCGCCCTGCACGTTCTCGCTGTCCAGGCTGCCCAGCACGCCGCCCAGCGCGCCTTTGCTGACGGCATAGCCGATGGCCTTGCAGGCCCGCGCGACGATTTCGATCAGCAGCCGGAGCTCGGCCGAGACGGCCTGCTTTTCTCTTTGCTGTTCGACCAGATATTGCGTAAGTGTTTTTCGTTTCATGTGTGCTCCGCGAGATGGAGGGTTCAGCCATGAAGGCCTCGCCTTTCGGCTTCGGGCCGGGCCTTCGGGAGGGACTCAGCCCTGTATGTTCAATGCCTTGGATATGATTTCGGCCACATTGCGCGACAGGTCCGCTTTCTGCTGGATGCGCTCCAGCGCCGCGCGCAGGGCGCCGCGATGGGGTTCGGCGTAGCGCGCCCAATTATCGAAGCAGCGCGCCAGCCGGGCGGCGATTTCGGGGTTCAGGCCGTCCAGCGCCAGCACTTGCTCGGCCCAGAAATCATAGCCTTCCGGATGATGCACGCCTTGCAGATTGTTCATGCAGAACTGGAAGACGAGCGAGCGGGCGCGATTGGGGTTGCGCAGCGAAAACGCCGGATGCAGCATTAATGCCCTGATGGTTTCGACATCGGCGCGCGGCGCGGTGGCCTGCAGCGCAAACCATTTGTCCATGACGAGCGGATCGGCCTGCCATTGCTGGTAGAAGTGGGACAGCGCCTTGGCGGCCTGGGCCGCGTCGCCGTCGTGGACCAGGGCCGTCAGTCCGCCCATGCGGTCCGTCATGTTGCGGGCCTCGTAGTACTGGGCGGCGGCCAGGTCGGATGCCTGCGGATGGCCGCCCGCCATCAGGTAAGACAGGGCCAGGTTCTTCAGCGTGCGGCGGCCGGCCGACAAGGGGTCGGGGCTATAGGGTTCGCCCGTATCGCCGTTCGCCCGGTAGGTTTCCAGCCAGAGCGGGGCCAGCGCGCCGCCCAGCTGCGCCCGCACATGGCGGCGCGCCGCGGCCACCGCCGGAGGATTCATGGGCTGGGTTTTTTCCAGCAATTCCTTTTCGCTGGGCAGGGTCAGCACGCGCGCTTTGTATGCCGGGGTCAGGGTTGTGTCCTGCAGCAGGCTGCGCCAGGCCTGTATGAAAGAGTCCTGGATGGCGGGCAGATCCTTGCCGCCGGCGTCCGCCAAGGCCAGCAACTGGCGCGTGGCGAGTTCCTGGCCGGCTTCCCAGCGCGCGTAGGGGTCGGGGTCGTGCCGGGCCAGCAGGATCAAATCCTCGTCGGGCCGGGGGAATTCCACGATGACGGGGGCGGAGAAGTTGCGCAGCAGCGAGGGCACCGGTTCTTCGGCAATGCCGGTGAAGGTCCAGGTTTGTTCTTCGCTGGTGAGTTCCAGCAGCACGGTGTCCAGCGTCCGGCCTTCGTGCTGGATGGCCAACGGCCGGCCTTGCCGGTCGAGCAGGCCGAACGCGAAGGGGATATGCAGGGGCGGCTTGCCGGCCGCCGTGTCGCGCAGCTTTTCTATGCCCACGGGCTCGCAGCGCTGGCGCAGCGTCAAGACGCAGCTTGCGGCGGCCGCGTCATAGGACAGGGAGACGCTGACGCGCGGCGTGCCCGCCTGCGAATACCAGCGCCGGAAGATGTCCAGGGATTTGCCCGGCTGCCGCTGCTTGTAGACCGATTCCATGGCATCGACGAAGTCATCGCAGGTGACGGCGGCGCCGTCGTGGCGGCGGAAATATTCATCCAGGCCCGCCCTGAAGCCTGCTTCACCGAGCAGGGTGTGCTGCATGCGTATGACTTCCGCGCCTTTCTCGTAGACCGTCGCTGTATAGAAATTGCCGATTTCCTGGTAGCTTTCAGGCCGTATGGGGTGCGCCATCGGGCCGGCGTCCTCGGGGAATTGCGCATTGCGCAGGGCGACCACGTCGTCGATGCGCTTGACGGCGCGCGCGCTGGCGGCCTCGGGGCCGGACAGTCCGTCGGCGAGCATGTCGGCGGAGAATTCCTGGTCGCGGAAAACAGTCAGGCCTTCCTTCAGGGACAGCTGGAACCAGTCGCGGCAGGTGACGCGATTGCCGGTCCAGTTGTGGAAATATTCGTGGCCGATGACGGATTCGATCGCGCGATAGGCGGCGTCGGTGGCGGTGTGCTGATCGGCCAGCACATAGGCCGAGTTGAAGATGTTCAGCCCTTTGTTTTCCATGGCGCCCATGTTGAAGTCGCGGGCGGCCACGATCATGAAACGGTCCAGGTCCAGCTCCAGGCCGAAGCGGCGCTCGTCCCAGGCCAGCGCACGGGCCAGGCAGGCCATGGCCCATTCGGTTTTGTTTTCGGAGCCCCGGTCGCTGTAGACCTGCAGCAGCGCATTGCGGCCGCTGCGGGTCTGCACCGTTTGTTCACGGCAGGCGAAGTCGCCCGCCACCAGGGCGAACAGATAGCTGGGCTTGGGATGCGGGTCTTCCCAAACAGCCTCGTGCCGGCCGTCGGGCAGATCGCGCTGCGCCAGCAGGTTGCCGTTGGATAGAAGCAAGGGGTAGCGCTTTTTATCGGCGCGCAGCGTGACGCGGTAGCGGGCCATGACGTCCGGCCTGTCGGGAAACCAGGCGATGCGGCGAAAGCCTTCCGCCTCGCATTGGGTGAACAGCTTGTCGCCCGAGACATACAGGCCCATCAGGCTGGAATTATCGGCGGGGCGGCACAGGCTGACGATTTCGACCGAGAACGCCGGCGCGGAGGGGAACAGGGTCAGCGTCCCGTCTTGCAGCTGGTACATGTCTTGCTGCAGCCTTCGCCCGTCGATGGCGACGGACTCCAGTTCCAGATCCTCGCCATTGAGCACCAGCGGGGCGTTTTCCCCGCCCACGCGCTGGAAGGCCATGCGGGCCTGGACGCGGCTCTGGGCGGCATCCAGATCGAACTGCAGTTCGACCTGCGCGAGCGCGTAGGGGTAGGGCCGGTAATCCAGGCGGGAAATGGCGGGGGCGGTGTCGGTGCGCATGTCGGTCAGATCGAAAGTATCCGGGATGCCTTATTGTAGTATTTGCGCCGTGTTGCTGTTTTTAATCCAAAGATGCAACCTTTGCGGCGCTTTAGTGGTCTTATAGTGTATGGGTCCGCAGGCGGCGATATGCAAGGCCGCGGGAGCCGGATATCGAGGCGGGGAATATATGTGGCAAAGAGTAGGCAATTATCAAGCACTGGCCAGGGGTCTTGCGATTTTGGCTTGCGCGGCATTGTTCGCGGGCTGCGCATCGACCTTGTCGGCCCGGGTGACCAGTTATCAGCAATGGCCGGCCGATGCGCAGGGCGCAAGCTACCGTATCGTGCCCGACGCCAGGCAAACCAATAATCTGGAATTCCAGACCATCGCCGACATGATACGGGCGTCCATAGGCCCCACCGGGCTGGTAGAGGCCCAGGCGGGCCGGGCTCCGCGCTTCGACCTGCATATTGAATACGATAATCCCATCAGCCAAACCTGGGTGCAACGGTATAACGATTATTATGACGGCTGGGGATTCGGCCCGGCGTTCGGCGGCTATTATGGCGGGTGGGGCGGCTGGGGCGGCGGTATTTTCATGCGCCCCGCCATCGTCAATGAGCTGGTCGATGTTTATAAAAATACATTAACCGTCATCATTAAGGATAATCAAAACCACGGGGCCGAAGTTTATAGGGCCAGCGCGGTGAATATCAGCAGCGGGGAAAACCTGTTGCAGGTCATGCCATATCTGGCTCAGGCGGTTTTCGATCATTTTCCGGGCAATAATGGCACGGTCAGGGAAGTCAAATACGACAGGCGGCCTTGATACGGCATAGCCCTGCGGCGATGCCCGGCGCCGGCTGCATCCGCCGTTCGGTCCTGGCTCCAGCGCGCTGCGCGGCGGGGCCCCTGCGGATGCGAAAGCGGCGGCGCGCCTATGCCACCAGGAAATCCTTGCGGTCCTTGCCTTCGGACTCGGCGTTGCTGATCCAGCGCGGCGGCTTGCCGCGGCCCGTCCAGGTGTCGCCGGTTTCAGGATGGCGGTATTTGATGGGAACAGTCCGTTTCGGCGGGTTTGCGGCTTGCGGGCCGGCGGCTTTGCGGGGGGCGGTTTTTTGATTATAGGCGGTGGTGATTTCGTCCGGCGTGATATCGTATTCGCGCATTGAGCGGATAATGGTGGTAATGACTGGTCCGCGTCTCTTTTTTTGCAGGGCCTGAGCTTGTTTTTGCAGCTTCAGGATTTCCTTTTCGATTTTTTGTTTTAAAGCAGCGTAGTTATCGCGAGTCATTCGATATTCCTGTGTTAGCGGTTTTCAGGGATTTACCGTGTATGGCTGGCAAGACATGGTATATAAACCACATTAAGCGGTAGATTCTAACTTATTTTCGTCGCATTAATGATTCGCTGAGACAAATTAATATATATCAATCGATTTCTATATTCATGGAATACACAGAAAACACGTTTAGAGTCGCCGCAATTCAAACCGTCAGCTCGGCCGATGTGGCGCAGAATCTCGCCGCGGCCGCGGGCTTGATAGCACGCGCCGCGGGCGCGGGGGCGCAGCTTGTCGCGCTGCCGGAGTATTTTTGTTTCATGGGGCATAAAGATGCCGATAAGTTATCGATAAAAGAAACTCCCGGCCGCGGGCCGATACAGGATTTTCTCGCCGAACAGGCGCGCCGGCACGGAATATGGCTGGTGGGCGGTACATTGCCGCTGGATAATGACGAACCGCGGCGTATTTATAATACCAGCCTGGTTTACGACCCGGCCGGCAATCAAGTGGCGCGCTACGACAAAATACATTTGTTCGGTTTTAAAAAGGGCGTCGAATCCTACGACGAATCCATTTCCATCCGGCCGGGCGAAAATAAACCGCAGGCCTTCCAAGCGCCTTGCGGGCCCGTGGGGCTATCGATTTGCTACGATTTGCGTTTCCCGGAATTTTTTCGCGCCCTGGGCGAAGTGAATCTTGTAGTTCTGCCTTCCGCCTTCACATATACCACAGGGTCCGCGCACTGGGATATTCTCTTGCGTGCGCGGGCCATCGAAAATCAATGCTACGTCCTGGCGCCGGCGCAAGGCGGGAAACACGAAAACGGCCGCCGCACCTGGGGCCATTCCGCTTTGGTGGACCCATGGGGCGAAGTCATCGATTGCGTGGCCGAGGGGCCCGGATACGCCATAGGCGATATCGATGCGGGCCGGATAGCGGATGTCCGCAGCGCGCTTCCGGCGCTGCGGCACCGGACGATGTGAATTATTGATTTATCCAAGCTTATTAAACGCTGACACAGATTATTTATGAAAATTGCTGATCCCGCCATTAATGCCCTGGCCACCGCCAAATCCGTTTTATTGGATCCGTGGGGCTTGAGCGAATCCGATATGGCGCGCGCGCTGGGCGAAATATTCACCCACAAGGTCGATTATGCCGACCTTTATTTTCAATATACCCGCAACGAAAGCTGGAGCCTTGAAGAAGGCATCGTCAAGACCGGCAGCTTTTCCATCGAGCAGGGCGTGGGCGTGCGCGCCATCAGCGGCGAGAAAACCGCTTTCGCCTATTCCGACACCTTGTCGGCCGACGCGCTGCTGTCGTCGGCCCGCGTGGTGCGCAGCATCGCGCGCCAGGGCGCCGGGCGCCAGAAGGTGGTGGCAGGCCATCCGCCCGCCGGGCGCAGCCTGTATGCGCCCATCGATCCGGTCAATACCTTGTCCGCGCCCGACAAGGTGGCCTTGCTCGAGCGCGTCGAAGCCATGGCGCGCGCGGCCGATCCGCACATCATCCAGGTCATGGCGGGGCTGGGCGCCGAATACGACGTAGTGCTCATCGCCGGCAGCGACGGGCGCCTGGCGGCGGATGTGCGCCCCTTGGTGCGCCTGTCCCTGACCGTCATCGCCGAGCGCGACGGGCGGCGCGAAATGGGCCACGGCGGGGGCGGCGGGCGCACCGGGCTGGCTTACTTCACCGACGATGTCCTGCGCTCCTATGTGCGGCGCGCCACCCACGAAGCGCTCACCAACCTGCAGGCCCGGCCGGCGCCCGCGGGGGAAATGACGGTGGTGCTGGGCTCGGGCTGGCCCGGCATCCTGCTGCACGAGGCCGTCGGCCACGGCCTGGAGGGCGATTTCAACCGCAAAGGGTCCAGCGTGTTCGCCGGGCGCATAGGCCAGCGCGTGGCCTCCAAGGGCGTCACCGTCATCGACGACGGCACGCTGGCCGACCGGCGCGGTTCTTTGAACATCGACGACGAAGGCAATCCCACGCAGCGCAACGTCTTGATCGAGGACGGCATCCTGAGGGGCTATATGCAGGATTCGATGAATGCGCGGCTGATGAAAATGCCGGTGACGGGCAACGGCCGCCGCGAATCCTATGCCCATCTGCCCATGCCACGCATGACCAACACGTATATGCTGGCGGGCGAGGCGCCGCCGGAAGAAATCATCGCGTCGGTCAAAAAGGGCTTGTACGCCGTCAACTTCGGCGGCGGCCAGGTCGATATCACCAGCGGCAAGTTCGTCTTCTCCGCCTCCGAGGCCTATATGATAGAAGACGGCAAGGTCAGCTACCCCGTGAAAGGCGCCACGCTCATCGGCAACGGGCCGGACGCCATGAATCGCGTGCGCATGATCGGCAACGACATGCAATTGGATTCGGGCGTGGGCACTTGCGGCAAGGAAGGGCAAAGCGTGCCGGTAGGCGTGGGCATGCCCACCGTCCGCATGGACGGCCTGACGGTCGGCGGCACGGCTTGAAGGCGGCGGGGATCGGCGGACAGGCATGGCGATGTTCGCCGCTGCCGCGCGGTCCCGGCTCCCGGCCCGGCGCTAAGCCGATCCATTGGCCGGCTCTTTAGCCAGCACCCCGCTGAAGCGACCCGGACGGCTTCTAAACCAGCCTTTTGAACGGTTCCGGGCCGATCTTGAACCGGCCCGTGCCGGCTTCTGATCCGGCACTAAATCGACCTCCCCGAGTCGATTTCCTAAACCGGCCCCCGGAGCGGCTGCGCCGCTGCGGCGCGTCCGGCCGCGCCGGGGTATCGATCTCCGATCCTCGACCGGCTTTCACTCCCTATCCCCATATAACGACAACGCTCTGCTGCGCGGATACGGCGTTTCGGCGCCGTGGGGGGCGCCGCGCCGCCTCCTGCGCATTTCCCGCGCGGCGATATCCGCTTTGCTCGCGCATTCCCATTTGACATGATTGTTTAGTCGACATATAGTTTCAGTAGAAATCAATCTCATTGAACTTATTAGCCATGCAAACGAATATCACGTCGCCGGCGCAGCAATACGATTTGCGCATTCTTCGGGCGCTGCGGCGCATCACGCGCTC
>Ga0182738_1001231_pt1 | contig 32654 bp, 33 predicted proteins | sample eDN5th30CBELigMG_FD_128876 | JGI IMG/M metagenome (GOLD analysis project Ga0182738, IMG submission 128876) | Enriched Miracle-Growth compost microbial communities from Emeryville, California, USA - eDNA 5th pass 30_C BE-Lig MG (version 2)... ...
CGCCTGGCTGCAAAACTATGGACGGGTTACGGTTCGTAAAGACCGTCTGGGTTCCATGTTCCTCGGCTGGGTTCAACTGGCTTGCCTATTTACTATCCTTAAAAGGTTTTGACGGAGACTCTTGAAATTCGTCGCCTTCTAGCCTTTTTTAAATGCTCTCGTTCGGCCTGTTCGACGGCATTTTTTATGTCATCTTCTTTTATGTCTGAGCGATTTTCTACAGATAAATTGCAAAAATAATTTGAGTATTTTGTCATTCGATCTGCGAGTAGATGACGAAAAAGTTTCAAAAACAGCTGCTTTTCGTCTTCTTGCGAGATCTTGGAAAAAGCAGCAAAGAATCGAACTGGGAATTCTGCAATTTTCTTGATCACTTCCGTTCTGGTTTCTTCTGTATCATCAGTAAAGTGCAATCCTTTCTTCTCCAGATTCTTCTTGCGTCCTGTTGCAAATGGGTTCGAAAGGATGGCTTGAGTCAGCTGGCTCATTTCTAACCGCATTCGTTCTGCGGCCTCCGATACCGTCAGACCCACAATCAAATATTTCTCACCATTCAGTTCTAAAATCGATTCGTCAACGAGAAACATCGCGTCCCGAAGTTGTCTTTTCTCCGCAAATCTATGAGTGGGCCGGAGTGACTCCGCTTCAAGTAAATCTATCCATCGTTGGCGAATGCTGGATCCGAGGGTTGGCTCGATTGACTGCAAGTATGAAATCTGACCATCAACCTTATTTACCATCATCGAAACATCACGATACCCTCTATGGATAGCATGGTCATCAGCACCATATTTTTCTATGTAATACAGTTCTTGACGAAGTCTCTTTTTGAGTCTTCTTGGAATATGGGGAGTCAATGGATCTGTGACACTTAAACCAGTTACAAAATGAGCTTGCCCAATGGTCGTTCTTCGAGTTTCCTCGGGGGCGATTGCAAATCCATGGTCTTCCAGTATTTCTGAAATTTTAATGACCTGCGGAATTTCTGAATTGCTGGAAAATGTGAGATCATCTGCATATCTCGTATAACAGCTGTCAGATTCCAGGGTCAAACTTCTAAGTTGGTCGTCCATTGGAAGACACATCAAGTTTGCCATAAGCGGGCTTGTAGAAAGCCCTTCTACAAGCTTGTCGTCTACTGTCAAAAAGGCCGATATTGCAGAACAAATCGACCGGTCAATCCCAAGAGATTCAAGGTGATGATCAATTCTCGTGCGTGGAATTGACGAGAAGAATCGGCGTATATCCGTCCGCAATAAATACCGTTTGCCCAAATGCTGCTGTGCATTTGTCAAAATACTACGCTTTGCAACAAACCCATGAACACTCGGGTGTGGATATCGATGATCCACATTTCTCACAAACGCATCAAGGCGTCGGAATAAGGCTCTATTGATCAGATTGAGCGGATGAATGGGTTCCCAAACGGTTCTCAATTGGTCTTTTCGACGGGGATTGATTTTGGGGATTCGCCGTTCAAAATAGAATTCGCGTCGAGTTGGAGACGCGACGATCCTTTCAATTGATGAAACGGTACAACCGATGAGATTACCGAGATCTGTATAAGACCGAGCAGTTCGGAAATCGATTACGAAATCAGACATAGAAAGTGAAGAACTGACGTACGGAAAATAGGAACAAGTGATTGCCCTTGAGAGTGGATGCGACTCGCACCCCAAATCATATTTATCTGTACGCCAGTTGCACGCATTCTATCGGCTTGCATCTTGAATGCAACAATCTCGACCTATGCGTTGCAGGTGGCATCGGTGATTTCTGATGTCAGGTGGGGTTGTCCGATTCGTTTTTGGAAGCATTTTTCAAGTTCAACTCCAGCCCCTCCTTCAGATACCCCACCAGCAGTTCCCGGAGTTCGGGTGGGGTGAGGACTTCGGCTCGGCCGGTCCAGCTGAGGAGCCAGTGGACAATTTCTTCCAGGCCGTCGACCTGGAACGAGAGGATGACGCTGCCGTCTGGTTGGGGCTGGGTTTGTTGGGTGTGATGCCAGATGGTTTCTGTGACGAGGGGAGCAGCGTCGGGGGTGAATCGGATTTGGATGTCGTAGGTTTTCTCTCCTCGGTAAACGCCCCAGGCATTGCCGAAGAAGGCGGCGAGATCGAAGTCCTCCGGAACATGGGCGGGTTTCTCCAGCATTTTCAGGGACTGAAACCGCATGATCCGGAATGCCTTCGGAGCAGATTCCCCTTCCTTCCGGGCGATGAGATACCACGCCTGTTTGATGAGGCAGAGTCGGATCGGTTCGAGAGTCAGCCGGATGGGATCAGCAGCATACGGGGTGCGATAAAGACCGGAGAGCTTCTTGCGGTGAATCAATGCCCGTTGGACCGTCCGGATTGTCTCTTCATGGCCGGAGTGATTGGCCAGATTCAGTCCCAGGACGGAGACCAGCTGCTGGGCCTCGGTGAGAAGCTGGGCTTTCTCTGCGGACGTTCGCGTCGCCCATTTCTCGGAGAGAGTTCCCTTCCCGATGGCGATGTCCAAACCCGTTGCTGAGGAAATCGCCGCTGATACTCCCAGGCCGAGAATTTCATCCTGGTCCAGATTGAGGATTGGGAACTTGAAATACTCTTCGACCCGGTAACATTTCTGAGTTTTGTCGTAGTACCAGGGGACCGCTGCCAGCCGGAGAACGGTCAAGTGGCGATAGATCGTCCGTTCCGAACACTGGAACTCTTTTGCCAGCTCCTCGTTATTCCAGCGTCCCCGCCCCATGATCAGTTGCAGAATCTTGATTGTTCGGGCCAGCCGGTCGGCCTGATTGATGCGACGATCCGCATCGGGCTTCTTCGACTTCACTGACGCGGAAATGGATTTGGCCGTTTTCTTAATGGGGCTGGCTTTCTTGGCTGGTGGCTTGCGAGATGATGAGGGCAACGGTGTCATTTCAATCTCCTCCGAATCAGATTCATCAAAGTCCGGTTCCACTCCTTTAAGGCCGGTCTGGATTTTCATCACCCTCTGAAATCGTTCCGGGTCGCCGGGAATCATCCGTTCGTGTTCATCGAAGAACGGCTGGGTTTCATCAGGCAGGCAATACAGGGAGCGGACTGTGGCAGCAAAGTTCGGATCGGAATGGTCATTTCCGTGAGCGATGCCATAGCCGCCGGTCATCTTGACGACGCGGCCTCGGGGAAGTCCGGTGTAATGGTCCTGTAGCTGCTTCACCACGACATCGGCGGACCGGCCCCACCAGTGGGCCAGCAGCCGCAACACCTCCGGCCAGGCTCTCGTGTGGCCGATCTGATGTTTCTCATCCGGCTGAAAAAAAGGGACAATTTGGAATTTCCACTTCCCGTTTTTCCCATGCGGTTTCGGCACCCAGAAAAACGGCCCCGTGACAGGGAGCTGGGCGTGGCGGATCTGTTGAATACGGTCCTCGAACAACTCTTCGGGATTCATAAATGGCCCTGGGACAAGACAAAGGAACGATGCGAACCAGTCTCCATGATCGCAATGTTCTCTGCCACCGGGAGGGCAGAGAAACATTTCCTCAAAATTGCTCTGGGGGTCCGGAAACAAAGTCAAAAAAAGAAGGGATTTTTCTGCGTATCAGGAGTACATCCAAAATGTTGATTTGGTTCGGCACTTTTTCGTTTGAATGTGGTGATCCGGTCCGGAAATTGACCCCCAGCGGTGGTGCTCCCCTGGGGATGGATGTTTTGTCCGGCCTGAAAAGATTTGCACTCTGAAAATCTCCGGGGGACGTTGGCTGGTTCCTCGATCAGGGTAAAGAAATTTCAAACGGCTCTGAATCCCCGATCGTCACAAAGAGAGTCTGTCTCTCCCAGCCTTGGACCAGAGTTGATTCCGGCCAACAATTTCCAGTGACCCGAGTTCATTCAATTTTGACCAACAGCGTCCCGCAGGCGAAAGGAACAACGTTCATGTGCCCAGATGCCCACATTCGCCTGCACCCGGTAGAGCAAACTGCTCTGACAACTCAAGTTTCAAATGGTTTGAAGAGTCTTCGGGTTCATCTCCCGTTTTTCCCGGGGCGAGTCTCCAGCTTGTGCGTCAGATATCGGCACAGTTCTTCCGCCAGCAGTCGTTCCGTGCGATTGAACCAGGTGGATTGCTGTTGAAGGATCTCCGCAATCTCGCTGTAGCTCAATTCCCCGATGAAGGGAGATTTCGGGAGATCGACCAGTTGTTCTCCTCCCGGGATGGCTGAACGCAATTGTTCAATGTCCCGGTACTGTCGGACCAGGGGATGACCAGATGTGGGACTCACCAGCAGCAGAATGAAATCCCGCCTGGGAACATCGAACAGGTCTCGTCTCGGATACCAGCCACATTCATGCAGTCCCACGCGGGCATTGCGAATGAGCTGATCCGACGGCCAGTTCTGACCATTGTTGTTCACGGTTGTCGCGGAGACCGGGGAACCGTATTTCATCTCGATGAAGACGGTCGTGGCGGGATTCTCCCAGCGGATAATCACATCCACTTCCGTATTCCCCTCCCGCCATTCGATCAGCTCCTGCGGAAACCGGGGTTGCTTCTGCCAGAGTTCGATCCGGAGCCTCCGAAAGATCTGCCGACGAAATCGGTCGGTCCCCAGTCCCCGATTCAGGAGATCCGGCAACCACCAGCGAGGGTTCAATGACTTCAAAACCCCGAACAGATTTCCGGTGACGACATCTTCGCTGTTGGGCCGGACAATCAAGGGGCATCGCATTTCTCCAGAGAGAGCGGGTTGGCAAAGACAGCCTCCTTTTCCGCCAAGTTCAGTCAACATCGTTGATCTCCCGTGAGAGAATCGTCAGTTCTCCTGGACCGTTCATGTGGCGAGATGTTCCCCAGTCCCGGCAGGGCTGGCGATAGGGACAGGAGGAACAGTTCATCGGGGATTCGTTCGGGAAGAACAGCTTCTCGTTCACCGCCCGGTCCACCAACACCACCAGGTTCCCCAGTCGCCGAAAGTTTTCTGATGTCCGAGTTGTGACCAGCCGTTGCAGCTTCGGCACCTTGGTCTTCACGAAGACGACATATTCCAGGTCTGCGGGGTCGCCTCCAGACAGTTCGTTCCAAATATGGAGATAGCAGGTCGCCTGCAACGCCATCTCCACCTGAACCTGGGAATACGCCTGCTGGCTGGTCTTGAACTCGACAATCCTCCAGCGATCCTTCCATTCCAGAACCAAGTCGAAGAACGCGAGCAAGGATTTTCCCAGTTTCGTCTTCTGATCATGCTTCAAGCTGGCCATCCCCTGCTGCTCGATGTCGGTGATCCCTTGCGGCGGTGGTTGCTGAAGATAAAGGTGCAACAGCTCCTTTCCCTGGGCGACCAAGGTTTCCCGACTTTCTCCGAAGCGATAGGCGATTTTTCGGTCTTCTTCCTGGCGAAACCAGCGAAATTCAAAGACGGAATCGAGCTCCTCGACTTCCCAGGGATCATTCTTCTTGAGACCGTGATGATACTCAGACAGTGTTTCATGCAGGCAACTCCCCAGCACGAGATTGCTGCTGATGGTGGGCTGCGGCAGCTTCAAGACTCGTTCGAAGTAATACTGCAAGGGACAACGGAGATACTGGCTGATGGCACTGTACGACCAGTGCGGGATACTGATCACGAGAACCCCTTTCCTGAAAGAGACTGACGAGAAGACTTGTTCCAAAAAAGCATTTTTCGAAATGGCTTTCCGCGTTCCGCAGGCGATAAAGATGGCTTTCATCAATCGAAAGACGTTCCATCGCCTGCACCCGGTAGAGCAAGCTGCTCTGATTCCCGAGGCAGATCAGATTTTCTGCCCCGGGAAACGGATCGACGTCATCGGTCAGAAGTTTTTGGTGTAGGACTTCTGCTGCGTCATGACATCCAGCACGTTCGCCGCCTGACGTTTCGTCAGCTGGCTGACCGGAACCTGTTGCCCCAGAATGTCAGCGATCTTCTGGTTCAGCTGCGGCTCCGACAGCCCTTCCCGCGTGGCGAGATTTCGCAGGAACTGGACCTGCTTGGGAGTCGCCGGGACCAGCTCCGCTTCTTCCGGTGAGGGACCGACTCGCCGCTGGTAATTCCCCGCATGGCCGTTCCGCTGCCGGTTGGATGAAGAAGCCGGTGCGGTTTTTCGTTGCGGCTGCGGTGGTGGTTCATCATGGCTGGCGATGGCGGAATCGCTGCGATACCGACCGATCTGGTCCTGAATCGCTTCCTCAGCCAGATCGTAATACTGGCGGATCTGTTCAATGACCCGTTCCGGATCATCCAGCGGCCCTCCGATCTCCCCTTCCAGGTTCACCGAGAACCCGGTCGAATTGAAGTCCTGAGAAACTTTCCGGCTCATGCCCACGTTGACTTTGATCATCTGTCGCTCCGTTCAAGAAAGAGGTGTGAGGACGTTCACTGCAGCGGATACCCCAATGAAGCCAAAGGATTCAGACTCCTCTGGCGTTCATCAGGGGGAAGCGATGACGGCGGGTCAGCTGGCCATCTGCAGAGCCAGTTCCCAGGCCCGTTCTTTCAGCCGGGCACCGGAGCCGAACCAGATCGCATCGAGCCGCTGATCGGCCCGGTCGAGTTCATTCTTCACGCGGGTCGGACGGTGATGATCGATGTATTCCGTGACCGCATTCAGAGCCGCCCAGGTGGAATGCCGGATTTCCGGGATCTCCTGTCCCATCCCGGATTCAAAGAGCTTGAAAAGCTGGTCGCGAACATTCGCCGCCCGACGACTGCGGGATTCTTCCCGATCCGGATAGAGATCGCTGAAGAAATCCTCCAGCTGTTCCCGACTGGGATAATGCCGGGCCAGGAACTCCATCTTCTCGGAGACCTGCCGATAGAACCGATCCGCCAGCCCAAGCACTGTCTGAGCCTGCCGGACCTTCTCGACCGGGTTTCCCTTGTGAACGATCGAGATCCCCTGCCGCTGCCCCTCCCGCTCAGCGATGGAGAGCGTGTTCGCACAGACCACGCGGATCGGAGTAAAGAAGACCCGCAGGGAGGAACTCCCATCATGGGAATTCGAGAGCAGCAGAAACTTCTCCGTAATATCGTCCGAGTCCTTCACCCGGATCTCATCCGGAAGTTTGGCGAGCATCCATACCCGCTCGCCCAGCCGCAGAGCCCCCGCTGTGTGATACCGCAGCTCCCCTTCCCCGACGACTCCATCCAGAAACCCGAAACACTCCCGATTCTGCACCGGCTGGTAGCTGTTCCCGACCACCCCCAGAACATCCAGCGTGTCATCCCGCACAACCGCCTTCCGTTGCGGCACCGGGATGCCGTCCAACGTCATCAACGGAGTCAGCTCCACCTCATAATCCAGCCCCGCCGCAACAATCGCCTCCTCAGCCGTCGCCGGATTCTCCAACTGCGTCCCCAGCCCATGCCAGGGAGCCGGACCAAAATAAGCCATCGCCGCCTTGCCATTCACCACCGCCAGTTCATGTGCCATCAGCATTCTCCAAGTGAAAGTTCGTGCAGGCCCACAACAGGCCACTCGCACTCATGTCACGCGGAGATACGCAGGCGAGGTGAGGGATTTTGAGGCTCGAAGGATGGCCGCAACGATGAATGAAATTGCGTAGGCGACGTTGATCGTGCGAAGTGGCGGCGTGGCCGATTGTTGTCGCGAGATCGTGGGGTATCAAAAGATTCTGCGGACAGAAGTTGTGTCTTCTCTTACACGACCGCTCGTGGCGGTAGTCCGATAATTACGAAATCGAAATTCGCAGAAAATTACCGATTTTCTGATGAACATCCCAGCATCTTTGGAGGTTCGTCAGTCAAGTGCGTGTGGCTCTGCGGGGAACCATGGTTCGAATCCAGCAGAGCTCGCAGGGTGGCTGACCTTCGTCGTCGTAAAAGTCGGTTTTATGATGTTTCTACTTCACGAAGGAGGTGCTGCCATGCAACATAAGATTTCTGAAAAGTTGAGTTGGTCCCATTTGGTCAAGAATTCTCGAGTCCTTTTACTCCACGTTTTTGTCTTCATTGGTCTAATGACGGCGTTCGGTTTCGCCTTCCCGCATAGCCATGTGCACTTGTGGTTTTCTTAGAAGAAGTCGTATTTCGGTCCATTGACCGCCAATTCAAGACGTCGTCTCTCGTAATCCGGCATTGCTCGTTCTAGCAGTCGCCAGAATTCTCTGGAGTGGTCATCGTGTTTCAGGTGACAGACCTCATGAGCAACCACATATTCCAATAGCCTCTTTGGAGCGAGGATGATTTTCCAGTTGTAGGCGACTTTTCCAGATTGCCCGGCACTTCCCCATCGTCTCTTCATCTCTCGAACTCTTACAGACTCCGCCTCCACACCCAGATTCCGTGCGTAGCGTGTTGTAAGGCTCTCCAAACGACGCAGTGCCTTTTCCCGATACCAGTCAATCAAAATAGACCGGGTGAAGGCAACCTGGCTTTCCTGGTCGGCTGCGGTCTGAATTCGAACCTCGATCTGGCCACGAAATAACCTTACGTTGGGAGGCTCATCACTTTTGACTCCGAGAACCAGTAGCTTGTATTGACGTCCAAGGTAGAGAAACGATTCTCCGCTGACGAATCTTTTCGTCCCAGTCCTCATGAGGCGACGAAAGTGCTCCTGCTGATTCAGAATCCATACTTGCCTGGCTTGGACCGCTTCGGCAATGTGTTTTTTTCTTGTCCTCATCGGGGCATCGACAGTCACCGCTCCATCAGGATGGACGCTTACTGAGATACTGGTCCTATTTGGAGTGCGGCGAATCTCGTATGGAATTGTCGTGTCGCCGAACTGGATTTGACTTCCCTGTGCCGTTGTCATCCCAGTCTCACCCGTGCCAGGTCCATGATCGCGGTTGTGAGTTCGTCGATCTTGTCCGTTGGGCAGTCAGCCAGACGTAACTGCCTCTTGACCTTTCGCTTCATCTCACGCTGTATGTCATCCTTACTCGTCCAATCGATGACCGCTTCGGATTTCAGTGTCTCGAACACTACTGTCGCCAGCTCTTTCTGCTTTTCTCCGTTCTCTGAGTGTTCTTCTAGGAACTGATTGAGCAACCCAAAGACAGCATAAGGTCCTGGCTCAAGTCCAACCGACTCTGCCGACTGCTTCTGGCCCGAGACAAGATCGTTCCGTAATGAGGAAAGGAGTTGAAACTCTGCGACATCGTCGATTCTCTTCGCCTTCCAGTCTTCAATGATTCGATCAAGGCGGTCCTGGAGCGATTCGTAGAACGCCGGATCTTCGTGCATCTTGATCGTGATCGTCCGTTTGACTGCGTGTTCCATTCGGCTGGCTTTGGCTCGTGCAGATTCGAGTTTGTCGACCTCCTGGCTGAAGTTGGCATCGAGCACGTTGACCGGTTGCAGGAGAACAGTCACATCTTCTGCTCGGACGTGTTGATTGATCAGTTCTCGGACCTTGGCACTGCAATCGGGGAGCTCGGTATCTTCCTCCTCCGCATAGTGGGTGAGCATTTCCCGTCGAACTCGCCGCAACCAGGCGAAGTCCCCCAGAAACTTGAGTGCTCGTTCGTCGGGCAGGAGTTGCTCCAGAGCCTTGTAGAACTCTCGATATCGTGCGAGGTAGATGGCTCGGATGTCTTCCTTGTCGAGAGCCAGAATCCAGGGTTCAATGTCATCTCGTGTCAGGTCTTCCTTGAACAGGGCAAAGACATCGGTCTTCCTCTGCTTCAATGTCTCGTAGGCCGTGTCATTGTCCCGTTTCGAGAGTGCGTCAGAGACCTGAAGGTCTTCGGAGAATACTTCCAAAGCCTTGTCAAGGAATCCGGCAACGCCCCAGTAGTCGACGATCAGTCCCCAGGTTTTGTCCTTCTCCGGCATCGGGCGGTTGACCCGGGCGATGGCCTGCAACAGGTTGTGCTCTTTGAGTGGTTTGTCGAGGTACAGCACTCGCTCGACGGGAGCGTCGAACCCTGTCAGGTATTTGTCGACCACGACGATCATGGCCAGCCGATCCACCCCATCGCTTTTGAAGCTGTCGATGATGGTTTCTTCGTCGGCAAACTTGTCCCTCAGGTCGTTGAGTTCGCTCCCTTTGTCTTGAGTCCCGGAGATCAACACTGCGACTCGATCGGGAAAGTATTTGCTCAGTTCATGGTAGTATGCAGCCGCAGCTTCCTGAGAGCAGGTTGCCAGTTGGGCCTTGAAACCGTCCGGCTCGAAGTTTGCCCGATAGTGTTCCGCGATGTCGAACGCGATCTTGGCGACCCGATCCGCTGCGATGGCCAGCTTCCGCTCCGTGACTTCCTGTTTCTTGAGCCGTTCTCGTTGATCAGGAGTCCGGTCGGAAAATTGGGCATCGAAAATGGGATCGATCTTCTTCCCCCAAACAGCCAGGTCAGGCATTCTCGCTTCGTAGAAGATCGGAACGGTCGCTCCGTCTTCGACGGATGTTGGCATCGTGTATTTGTGGATGTACGGCCCAAAGACCATCGTGGTCCTGGGGATTGGTGTTCCGGTAAACCCGAATAGACAGGCGTTGGGAAGTGACCGTCGCATGTGAGCATGGAACCGTCCGTACTCGCTGCGGTGTGCTTCGTCGATCAGAACAAAGACGTTCTCGCTCTTGCTGAGAACAGGGTGCTGGCTTCCCTTCTGGATGTCGACTTCGTCCCGAAATTTCTGGACGGTCGTCATGACGGTCTGACCTTGAGGTCCCGTGAGCAGCTTTCGCAGATGTCTTACCCGTGACGCCCGAATTGGATTCTCGAAGCCACAGTTGAGGAAGGTCTCGGTGATTTGCCGGTCCAGGTCCCGTCTGTCGGTGACGATCAGGAGCGTTGGATTGTCGAGTTTTTTCAGGCGTCGGAGTTTGAGGCAGAGCCACAACATCGTAAGACTCTTCCCGCTCCCCTGAGTATGCCAGACGATCCCGCCTCGCTCACTTCGAGCTTCTTTACTGTTGGGGTTGATCGCCCGATCGATCGCCCGATTCACGGCTTCGAACTGCTGGTATCGGGCCACCTTTTTGATGACCTTGCCCCCTTGTCGGTCGAACACGACGAAGTTTCGGAGCAGGTCCAGCAGGTTCTCCTTGCTCAACATCCCCGCGATCAGTTGATCCTGCTTTGTCGGCTTGTGGCCGAGAGCTGTTTCAAGTTCTTTGCTTCCAAGTGGATAGGTCGTCTTCCATTGAGCGTATCGGTTCAGCGGGGTGTTGACCGTACCGTACTGAGCATCGTGTTTCTTCAACGCCAGGAGAAGAAAGGCGGTGTGAAAAAGACGGACCACTCCGTTTTCAGTGTCCTGGTAGGCATGGAGATCGTGGACCGCTTTTGTGACTCCATGGGAGTCACCTGGTTCTTTGCACTCCGCTACCACAAGCGGGATACCGTTCACGAAGACAACCAGGTCCATCCGACGGGTGTGCTTGGGACCTTTAACTCGGAACTCGTCCGTCACCAGGAATTCATTGTTCTCCGGGTTCTCAAAGTCGATCAAACGAACGCTGCGACCGACCGGCTTGCCATTCTCGAATTCATCCACGGTAACCCAGCGTGTGATCAGATTGTGACAGACTTCATTGGCCTCGATGAGACCTTTTGCGGGGGGCTGTTTGAGGGCATCAATGGCCTGCCGGACACCGTTGTCAGTCAATCCGGGATTGATCACCTTCAGGCGGTGGCTCAGACGCTTTGTCAAGATAACATCGCTGTCGTTCGAGCGTTCCCCTTCCAGTGCCTCCGCAGGCAGGTAGACGTACCCAAACTGATCCCGCAGCATCTCGTATGCGGGCTTCTGGACTTCGTTGAACTCTCGACCTTGTCGTTTTGATGATTCCATGATTATTTCCTCACAGAACCAGAGGGAGGAACTGAATGAGTTTTGCGTAGAACCCCAAAGCCATCCTCGGAGTCACCGCGTACTCTTGGACATGGGCACAGTTGTTCCTCTCGTCCCTCATTGCGTCCAGCTGAGTGTGAGAGTGTTTCTTAAGTATCCCCAGTTTTTTGGCCGCCTGGAGCAGTAACGAGTCATCGAAGTACTTTGCGAGCTCCTCCGTAGAGTTGATCTTGCCTGCCTTTTTGTAAACCCCTCCGAAGTCGCTCTTGAGTATCGCGTTGAGCTTTGTGAAGCCGTCTTCACCAATCTTCTTCTGTAGAAGATCGATGTATCCGGTCCACCCCAGTACGATTGATGCTCGGGATGCCTGGGCGAACTGAATACAGTCCAGCCCCTCCTCAAAGTAGGAGAGTTCTCTTACACCAAGCTGTTTGATCTCAGCTCGTAGTTCACTGACCTCAGGGACTCTCTCCGGACGCTTCTTCACAGCGAATCGGTTCACATCGGAACGGCTTATCCGATTCGCAGCACCGACGAGTTGTTCGAGCTTATTCAGATACTCCATCACCTTCCTCCATCAGGTTCGCCCGAATGCTTTTAAAGATCGCATCATAGACCGACTGTTCTGCAGTAGCAGGAAGGTGCAACTCAATGTTGATGTGAATCGGAACCAGAGGAGTTGCCCCCCCGGAACGGTGTACCTGTCGCTGGATTTGGGGCGGTGGGCTTATCGGAGGAACGTGCGAGTCAGATATGTCTTCGTTCACAGCCGGCTTATCTTCTGTTGGTGCTGCCTTTCTGGGTGAAGCTGCCTTGACCAAGTTGTCTTGCTCTACCAAAAGCTCTGCGTCCTTGAGAATTTCGATTACACACTTTGTTGCAGTTGCAGTTTCTTTCTTCCCACCAGGGAGCCCGAAATTGGCTGCAACTTTCGAGGGAAGTACATCAGCAGAGATGCCGTTTTGTACTCTTACCATGTCGACGATTGAGGTCAGGCGTTCGGAGGACTCTATCAGTTCTCTCCAAGCGGCTGCAGCCGCTTCCTTATCATCGTGGCTTACTGCGATGCCTAGTTTCTTGCCTAGTGGAGTGATCTTTTTCTTACGCCCACCTTCTATGATGCCCATGCTGCTCAGGAAGCCATTGTTCCTAGACACTTGAGTGCGATCCATCCCCGCCTTTGACGCAATGTCGTCGAGAGTGACTTCCTTGTCACCACAGAGAATGTAGGCGTGTATGACTTTCTGAATGATGTCATAACTGCTGCTGGGTAATGAAAAGTCTGAGCCGTTTGCCATAGAATGGGTCCTTGATATTTGTGATTACAGGTCTCGGTAAAGCGACACGAAGCACAGGGCTTGGGATCGCAGCAGGGCGGTTTGTTCTTTGTCGGATTTTCCTTCCCGGTGCAGCTTGCCTTTGCGGACATCCAGGACTGCGGTGGTCAGGTCGTCTTGAGTTGACGGCAGGGCCGTTGACATCATGTGCGTGATGATTTCTGCTCGCCGTTTGTTGAGGGAATCATCGTTGTTGAGCCACAGCTTGATCGCGGTCGGCGTTCCGTCAATGACCAGGGCAATCTCGGGCCGGATGTTGATTCGGAGGTCTTCACAGGTCCACAGGCCGGTCGGAGGCTCGAACCAGCCGAGTGTCTTTCGGCCCATGAACTTCTTGTAGCCAGCCGCCAAATCGGGGTAGTGTTTGGCTCGGGTTGGTTCCGTTTGCCGGTTCGCAACCTGGTCCAGATAGTCTTTCGGCTTCCCGGTTCGGTGCATGCGGACGACTGCTTCGCGGAACTGCTTGTAGCAATCTGGCGGTACCTCGTATCCTTCGTCGTGCTGCTTTCGGATCGTCCTCACCACCGTCAGCTGTTGCTCAGGCGGCTTGGTGGCAAAGTTCAAGAACTGAGTCAGGGAGATCCTGACCTCTGGGCTGGTTTTGGGCATGGTCATTCCTTTCGTTGAAATGGTTCTCTCCGTAGTGAGCTTTAGTCCGTATCCGCTGGGTCTTTTCGGCCACCTTGGTCATAACGACGACCTGGAAACGCAATGTGGTATGGCACACACCAGTATTCGACTCCGTCGATGATCTGTGTCCCACCACTCGTGGGGTCGTAAAAACCACCTTCCCGTTTCGGTTCGCACGAGTATCGTTGGCCGTTAACCTCAACAGTTCGCCTGCCGGACGTGGACTCGGTCGGCGAGTCGGATAGAGCCTCGTCGTCGCCAACTGGTTGTTCTTCAGCGTCAGTCATTGGATATTCCTTTCACGGGAATGCGGCCCGTCAGGAGGCCTTGGCTCAGGGCGGATTTGACGGTTTGAAGTTGCTCTAGTGTTTTCTCGGAATGAAGTCCCCGCTGTTCAATCGCTTCGACCAGATCGCAGATTTCCTTTTGTTCGTCGATCGGAGGAAGAGGTAGCCGGAGCGTACGGATCTGATTGCTCCCAACTGTGTTGAGACCACTCGTTGTTCCTCCGAAGATCTTGAAATAGGCTCTGCCTGGATGGCTGTTGATCCAAAGGGTCAGAAAACGAGGGTCGAGTTTGGAGCGATCCGAGCGAACACGAAACAGGTGGTTTTGGAACACCATCCCAACTGCGGATGGGGGGACAAGTGCCGCCCTCCCTAACTCTTCAATATTGGCATGCCCTTCGACCATCAGGACATCATCGAGTTCCAGTGCATACTGCTCCCGCTCGTTGCTGGTGGTCTCAATGCACTTGATTTCATCAAGATGGATTACACCCTGGTGGACATTGGCAACGCGGAGATATGGAGTGGGATTCTGCCTGGCGACTCGCGACGGCCCCAACGCGATTCCCTGAGTGACTTCCGCAGCTTGTTCGATACGTGTCTCTGACCATGCTTTCGGTACTTTGCCAATTCGGTAGACTCGGGTGAACTTCTTATGTCGACCAGGCAGGCCGTTGGTGAGGAGGTCTTGCAGCAGGGCGGTTTTGAGTTTGCGGGTCTGATCGATCACCGCCCGCGTCGCCTCGATCGCTTCGTCGACGGAGTTTAGTATGTTGACGATTTGCGACTGTACGCCTTTGGGGGGTAGCGGGAAAGGAGTGCTCTTGACGATGGTTGTGTTCAGGTTCCCCTGAGTGCCTTTCTGCCCTTGTCTCGCAAATCGCTCGGACTCTTGACTAAGGAAGGCACATAAATACTCGGGGTCAACTGAGGTGGACAACTTGTCGAATAGCACGAATCCGTCGTGGATGCAGGCGTCTAGGTCGACGATCACGGGACAGCCTATTGTCGCACAGATGCTCATTATCACGTCACCTGGTGCCACTCGAACGCTTTTCTTTGCCCCAGCCTCTGAAAGCTTCTGCTCGGTTTGCCGGAGGTATTTTCTTGACCTTGTAACATCGACGATGCGAACCCAACCTGGACCGTGATCGCTGAACCACTTCGGGTTTCCGATTGGACGAGGTGATGCTCCTCGTCGAACGTCCGAGATATCCCCGAGAGTAGTTCGCTTCCAACTATCTGGGAGCTTTCCATTAGACGCCATAGCCAAGTTCCTCCAGAAGCTGGTTCATCTTCTGCTCGGCGGCGTCTCGCTTCTCTTCGAGCTTCCGGAGCTTCTTCAATTCAGCCTTCACGTTCATCTGCGGCGGTGGGTCCGAGGTATCGACGTAGCGGCTGATGTTCAGATTGAAGTCGTTCTCCTGTTCGATCTCTTCCAAGGAGACCACATTGGCAAACTTCTCCAGACTGGTCCGCCCGCCCGGATGTTCGGCCTGAAACCATTCCATCACGGCTGACTGAGCCGCCTGAACTTCCGCTTCTTCGCGGTCGAAACGTGCGTCGATCCGCTCCTTCAACTCTTTGTTGGGGGCACGTTTGAGTTGCCGTTTGCGGTGCAGTTCGTAGCCGTCGATCCAGCTTTTCGCCAGTTGATCCACGGCTTCCGGAATTCGCTCCGGGTCCGCCCAGGCACTGAAGACGCTGACAATCCGCAGGATGTCTTCCCAGCGGAGTGAGTTCCGGTTCTTCCCCTCGTGGTAGAACCCTTCGGCAGAGGCATCGATAAACAGGACGTGCCCTTTCCGCTCATCCGGCTTCTGCTTGTTGAGGATCAGCAGCGATGCAGGGATGCCAGTCCCGTAGAACAGTTTTTCCGGCAGTCCAACGACCGCCTCGAAGAGATCTTCTTGAAGTAGGGCTTTTCGAACATCAGCTTCAGAGCCACCTCGAAAGAGAACTCCATGTGGCATGACCACCCCGACCATACCCCGATCATTGCAGACCTGCACCATGTGTTGCAGGAATGCAGTGTCCCCCTTGGTTGTTGGTGGAATGCCACGATGGAAGCGTCGATAGCTGTCATTCTGCCAACGTTCCTTCACCTTTTTGCTGTCAACTTTGCCGGTATCCTGATCGGCTTCGACGCCGTGCCATTCCTTCAGGCTGAATGGAGGATTAGCGATGATCCGGTCGAAGGTTTGCAGAACTCCCCCTTCTTCCAGTTTGGGACTGAGAATGGTGTCTCCCAGTTCGATTCGTGCATCCGGGAAGTTGTGCAGCAGCATGTTGAACTTGGCGATAGCCCAGGTGCTGTAGTTTTTCTCCTGCCCCAGCAAACTGATGTTTTTGAAATTCCCGCCATGATCTTCGACGTATCGTCCACTTCCGATCAGCATCCCCCCGGTCCCACAGGTGGGGTCGTGGATTCGCATTCCTTCCTGCGGTTGGAGAATTTCAACGATGGTGCGAACGACCATCGGAGGAGTGCGATATTCGCCCCCTTTCTTCCCGGCCCCATCGGCAAAGCGATCGATGAGGTATTCGTAACTTTCCCCGAGGATGTCGGGATCGATCAGGTTCTGGTTGCCCAGCGGGATGTTGGCGAAGTGAGTCAACAGCCGCTGCATGAAGGCATCGAGGTCCTTGGCGTTTCCGCCGAAACGACGTTCATCATTGAAACGGACACTGGTCAGGATGCCATTGAAGATGTCGCCGTTCTCGTCTTCGACCGCCTGCAGGGCGATGTCGATCTCTTCGGCCCGGTTCTCTGGGACCTTCATTAACTCGGCCCAGCGAGCTTTTGGGGGAATGTAGTAGCTTCCGCGACCATATTCGTCTGGATCTTCCGCGAATTCGACAGCCTTCTTCTCAGACTTCCCAGACTTGGTGTACTCGTCGATGATTTCCTGGCGACGCTCCAGAAAAACGTCGTTGAGTCGTTTCAGGAAGAGCAGGCTCAAGATGTGATTCTTGAAGTCAGCTGCGTCAGTGGTTCCGCGAAGGATATCCGCCGCCCCCCACAGGAGTCGGTCGAGTTCTTCGCGAGTAATGATTCTGGAGGATGGCATCAGTTGGCTTCTTTCATCTTGTTGACAACGACTTCATTGGCGATGCGGCGACGATCCTCCGCTGCTTGGATTGCTGACTGGTAGGCTGCATCTGCTGTTTCGAGCAGAGCGACCAACCGCCTTTGAACGTCTAGGTCGGGAACGGGAACCATGATCAACCCCAGCCCCGACACAGTAATGTTCATTTGGTGCGTCCCAGACTGCGAGATGTTTGCCAGTTCGAGCATTCCTTCAGGAGACTCAAACCAGGCCGCCAGCAGTCGGGGCAGAATGGTTGTGGAGCGAACGCCAAGGAGAGTGGCATTGATGAGCAGTCCGCCCGCTCGCTCAGGCACGATGGCCGATTTCAGGCTCGTACTGCGGGAGGAAACAATAAGATCCCCCGCCTGGACCCGATATTTTTCGACATCACGCTCCGAGACATCGATGCCTATCAGGTTATCGAGATCTAATCCGGTCGCACTAAAATTGCGGACGGACAGGACATTCCCCGATCGCCCAGCTTCACAGGTTTCGGAAGCCTTGGTCGGCAGGCCGACATAAATCCACGCAATTTCCCGCAGCGGGAGGCGAACACTTGACATCAGAGAGTCCACACAAAAGGCACAGTCGGACCAATTTCCAGCTGTGCAGCTTCAACTGTATCAAGTGACCCACGCTTGTCAATCGCGTTTTATTGAGTTTTTGTGTTACGAATATAGATTAGTCAATTCTTTCGTATTCGATTTAGATCGCATCTTTATTTCTCCGCATCACACGAAAGCAGATTCGGATTGCCTCAACGTATTGAATTGTAATGCCTTATGTGTTTTTTGGTGGCGTTCCGAGCAGACTGTCGTTCAAGAAACCAGTTCTGCCAGAACCCGTGTTATGCGAGATCTGCCCTCTTTACCGCTTTCACCTTACGAACGAACTGCTCCAGGGAGGTTGCGGTTCTTGGGGCGATCCACTTCCAGCTGGGGACGGAATATCTGGCTCCTCGGCCCACGACAGATCGGATGGCCTTGGCGAGCCGGTTGAGTTTGGCGAGGTCTTTCAGGGACAGGTCGACACAGAGGTGTTTTCCCCATTCTCCTTCAGACCAGGTTCCCTCAAACTCTTCGGCCAACTCCTCGACGTACTCGTTCACCGGGATATTCTGGAATTCCATTTGAAACGATCCTGAAGATTTCTCAGCCTTCGCGTGAATCACGCAGAAGATGGGCGAAGTATCCCCAGAGGATTGGTCGTCGATCTTGAAAATGGCGTGTTCAGGGCTTCCGGTTTTCACTTGTATTGGAAAAACTCGATCCAGGATTTCGTAGGATGTCAGGTCGCGTTTCATGATTTTGCACTTTACTCAATTGGAGGACAGACTGAGCCCATCTATTCGCGACTGCTGCTGAATCACATTTCCTTGGGCAAACTTTTGGCCGTCGTGTTTTTCTGGCCTTTGGGCCACATCCAGGAAGGAATCAACTGTCCTTCGACGGACAGCACCCCCGTCAGGGCGAATGCCCGCTCCAGGTACTTGGCCTCTTTGGGCTGGGCCTCGCTATCGGTCGAAACCCAGTCCCGAACTCGCCTCAGCGAGCGGCGGTCAAAGACATGGTTCATTCGCCGACACCACTTTCCCTGCATTTTGCGGACTTGTTCGAAGAACTCCGTCGTTGCAAACTGACAAAGAACAATCGTTTCCGGGTTGATATAAATGCAGCGGCATTGCAGGTCGCCTGCCTGATATCGCTGCCACAGGCGGCTTGCCATGCGGGTCGATTCTTCGACCAAGCAATCGAAGTCCGGAGTTCTTGATTGGACTGTGATGGCAGGTCGTTCCTCCGAACTCCTGCTGTCACCCATTGGAACTTCAGGAAATCGCTTTTGTTTGAATCGCCCTTTGAAAACTGTCACATCAGAATGTTCTTCTTGTTGAATCATTGGAATCCATCTCCCTCAGGAATCATTATCAGTCTCACTGAATTAATTCTTGTTTGATAAATTCGTTCTTGTCACTTCTTTTTCTCTTCTGATATTTCTCTTTTTTCTGTCTCTACTTTTGTTTCTTGTTTTTTTAGTTTTGTGTTTTTTGTTTCTGTCTGATGTTTTTTGAGTCTTTTTTATTTTCTGGTTTTATTTCATCTTGAAAGAAGACATCTGCTGCTACTGCTGGAAGGTGGATTTTCTCCACGCACAACCTGAACGGTCGGCTGTCCCATTGAGGGGTTCAATGCGTTTCGCATGCCCTCTCTTACTTCCGGAATTGATCTCCCACTCAATGAAAAAGTGCTCTGGCACCGCAGGCACCAGAGCACTCAATTGAACCATAATGGCGTCGCCGATAGTGAGCCTACAGGATTCGCCACAGTCAAAAAATTTTATCTTAGAATGTGAAGCCTTTGACAATCCCTTCCGTTAATTGCCTGTCTATCGTCATAGCGACATGTGCAAGAACGCGAATACTGCGATTTGGATTCCCGTCACTCCTCTCGGCCAACGCGGAGATTGATTCGGGTCGGTCAATGGAAATGCTCCAGTCCTGACATCTGGCTTTGATGAAAAATGCCAGTTGCTCTTCGCTTGGTGGGGAAGTTTCGGCTTTCAATGAAAAGCGCCGAAGGAACATTGGATCAAGTCCTTCAAGTTTGGCAGAACTGGCAATGAATACAGCCTCAAGTTCTTCAAGTGGTTTGAGAAGTAAATCTTCTACATCCTTTTTTTCTACCTTGTGAACTTCATCCAGATAGACCAAGAACAGCCCGGGACAATCTCTTATGTCCATGGTAAGTTGTCGAACTCGTGCCCTGATATCATCTCCACAGTTCAAGGGGACAAAGTTGATCGTGTCCTCTGGGTATCCATCGTGGCCCCTCGCATGAAATCCACACTCAGCATACCGAACATCGAAGTCCTTGCAGCTTTCGCATCGTTCACATGGCACTGGTGGGTCTCCGCTGCGATTGAAGCATTTTAGCGTGCGGACGTATGCCTTAACTGACGAAGTCTTACCAGTTCCTGTTTTCCCCGTGATTAATGTATTTGCTCCGTATCCTTTTTGTCGAAGGTGTGAGTACAGAATTTCCTTTAAGTCGTCACAGCCGACTACCTGACCCAGGTTTTGAGGAACCCATCGTTCAATCTGTCGCGAAGTGATGAATGGACTTGACATGCTTTTCTCCGGTTTGTTGTGGTGAAGTGAAATGAATCAGGTGTAGTTCGTGCTATTTGAGTTTGTCTAAATAGGCAGGCGGTGGAGACGGAGCCTTATCGACTATCCAGATTCGCTTTTCGTTAGTGCGATTCCCTCGCGAAATAACGATCCCCCTCTTGAGCAAGGAAGGTGCAAGCTCATCCAACTCTGAAGCCAGCCAACGAGCATTTGCAGGAAGTTTTGCCTTTGCCCCCAAGAAGTTGGTTGTTTTAGCAAGATTTGTTAGATCAACGAGTAACTTGGTGGCGGTTCCATCCCATGGGAGTGAACCCTTTGCAACGAGCATGGCTAATAGCGTTGCGACAAGACTGTTGTCGAGCAGATTGGTTGTCTGCTCAGCAATATTCATTCGGTAGGCCAAGTCGAAATCCTCATCTCGACTGCCGATGGCTCTTGCTACTGCACGTCCAAAATGGGCGAAGTCCGCCATTCGGAACTCAGTAGCAACCGGCGTGCTTTCCAAGGTACTCAGAGTCTTCGACAAAAGCGTTAGCAGCGAGCCAAACAGCTGAGGTCGCATTTCCTCGAAATCTTGATCAAGCGTTTTGAGCAACTGAAAACTTTCTACTCTTTTGCAGCGAACAATGATGCATCGTTCAAGAAAGTCTGGACGATGGCTGGGAATTCCAATTCCGTTAATGATGATGGATCGTCGAAACTGGTACAGCACTTGGTCGGAGTCGGTAAACAGCTTGCGGCGTTCGACTCCTGTTCCGGTGACGGCTCGACAGAACATGTCCGCCGTTTTACGGTTGAATTGAGCAACATTTTCGAAACAAGGAACCGCGTGGCTGTGAAACGTCTGAAAGAGATTTTGAACTTCAGTGTCCCCCAGCACTGCCGTCACGCTCGGGTCCGTGAGCCCGCGAAGACGACGAGAGATTGTCGTCTTTGCCGAACCTTGTGGCCCCGCTAAGAGCAGCATGGGACTTTGTATGCCTGCATGGAACGTCGACAATAACCAGACAAGGACCAGCAATCGTTCGGATTCTTGCTCCAGATTGAGGAGATTGAAGAGTACTCTCCAATCACCGCCCTGCGAGGGGATCGGGAGTGACATTTGATGCTTATACCGAATGAAACGAGGCTGCTGCAGACTCGTCACCTTCCAATCGGTTTTATCGACTTCGATCGCTCTACCTGCTTGATCAGCCTGGTCAATGAGGATCTTGCCATCAACATACGTGACTCGATTAGCCAGTTCCTTTCGGCCATTTCGAATGGCCAGCAGCTTGAGAGTTTTACTGGCTTCTTTGAGTGTTCCCGGTTTTGGAGTTTCTTTGGAATGGCGTTCACGGAGTTTCAGAAGCTGAAATTGAAAGTCGCTGGTCCCAATCTTGAGGCATTCGTGGTGAGGTTCAGGTTCTGCAACAGGGAGCCAGGCAAAGGCATCGGCATACTGGTCGAGAAATACCTCGTATCCTGCTTCGATAGCAGCAGCGACAATGGCCTCTGACTTTGAGACTTGTAAAGTGGTCGGGAGTTCCTCGTTTGGTGTTTCGGACCTTGTGGTGTTCACCGACAAGTCGAGAGGAGGGGATGAAATTTGCTCCTGCTGGATTCCTTCAGTATTGATGACCTGATGGTGAATGTCATTCAATTCTTGATTGTTCGACATGTCTTCGCCTTACTGTTGGCGAGGGCCATCGACGCTGACTGAGCACATGTCAGTCGTTTTCGTTTTCGCGTCGATTGGCTGTCCTCACACCCGTAGAGGCGAATTTGCAATCTGATGTCGAGGAAAGATCTTTTCAGAGCTGGAAGTTGCTGTTTCAAAAGAAGTTGTGGTTTCTGGGAAATTCTAAAATTGCGCCGCCAGCGTGATTTTTGTTGCAAATTTGGCATAGCTGACAACAGCCAATCCGGTACGGGAAGCCTTGAGAGCTCAATGCCCTCGCTGCAGATTGGAATGACCAGGAGTCCAACGGAGTCGAGATTCTTCTTGAAATGAACCGGCTGGACGATGACCATTTCTGAAGAACAGACCACATTCACCCTCAGTCGATGAATCGCATGATCCGGCAGGTGAGCTGGTTGGCAAAAAGCAAATCACTGCAAAAGCAGCAAGCGGACCTGGGTGCGAACCTGGCTGCGTATTCCAGCATGGGACTCGAATTCACAAAGGAAGCGGAAATTAGCGTCATTCGCGTCACTTGGACGCAACCTGTTTCACTACAAAGCCTTAGCCGATGACGCTATCTTTGACGCAAATTTTCCATGCGTCATCTTGCGTCACCTCATCCGATTCCCCGAGGGCGTCGTCGGGCATTGAGGGGAGAGTAGCCCCAAACTGGTCCATGACCATCATCCGTGATTCGGGCATGAGGGAATCTTGTCCTGCTCGTCCTGGGTTGGGCAGAAGTAAGGCAACGTTCCTCGGTAACAGCTTCTTCAGAAGAGAGATCAAGCGTCCTCAATGATCAGCACAGAAATCCTGGCTCGGGCCTTCCAAGAATTTCGTGACAACGATTCGTATCACCTGGCTGTGAATGTGCGGCGAATGCGAGCCGAACAGCTGAGGAAGCTGCTCTCGAATCCGGACATCGTTGATTTGGATTTTTTCAATCGTGAAGTCTGGGTCTACGAATCGGTCACCAAGATCAACGGAGAGAAGATCTCAGGATTTTCGGATGCCACGGTCGAGCCTTCGAAAATCGCCATCGTCAAGAATGCTCTGAGTGACAGCCGCCTGGAACTGCACGGAAACTATACCTGGGGATCGGGAAGCCGTGTCTATGGCCCCGCTTTGAGAATTGACGCCAATGAAAAGCTCGAGAATGTTCGAAAGGCTTTGAGAGTTCTCAATGATTCTGCACTGCCGCCTGTCGAGAAATCCAAGCAGATCGAAGAGGTTCCGGGATTTGGTCCCAACATCGGCACGGGACTGGTCATGCTGTGGCATCCCACACAATTTGCGATCTACAACAAACAGTCCAAGGAGGCTCTGAAAAAGCTCGGCATTGAATTCACCGACCTGAGTTCGTTTCAAGTCGCCGTTCACGGGCTGAAAGAAACCGTTCAGGCCGATGATTTCCTCGAACTCGATGCGTTTCTCTATCAGGTCAATCAGGGGAACATCAAAATTGGTGTGGATCCAGTCGTTGAGCGAACAGCTCGGTATTGGACGATCAACGCCGGTGAAGGGGGACGGCTCTGGAATCGCTTCCAGTCAGAATCTCTGATTTCGATTGGATGGGACTTTCTGGGAGATCTGCGTCGCTTCCCATCCAAAGACCAGATCTCGGCTGCAATTCAACAACGGCGGGAAGATGACTCCCCTCCGGTGAATGATTCTCTGGCCTGCTATCAGTTTGCGTTCGAGATGAGACCCGGGGATCTGGTCTTTGCCAAACAAGGCCGTGATCAAATTCTTGGATTTGGTCGAGTCTCTTCTGACTACATCTATGACGAAACTCGTTCGGAACACAGAAACATTCGCCGGGTGGAATGGACTGTCGTTGGTCCCTGGACTGTTCCGGAAGGGGCACTTCCACCCACGAAAACTCTGACCGATGTTTCGGATTATCAGAGTTTTTTGGAAACCGTTCTCCGACTGATCGAGACGGGTAAAACTCTGCCTCCCCCTCCTCCGATTCACCCGCCCTACACGGTTGAACAAGCGATGGAAGGACTGTTTCTCTCCGAAGCGGAGTTTCGATCCATGCTGGATGCTCTGGCTCGAAAGCGAAACATCATTCTGCAAGGGCCACCGGGAGTCGGCAAAACGTACATCGCCCGACGATTGGCCCAGGTCATGATTGGTTCCCAGGACCGATCCAAGATCAACATGGTCCAGTTCCATCAATCGTACGCCTATGAAGACTTCATTCAGGGATGGCGACCACGGGAAAGTGGTGGGTTTGAGCGGCGAGATGGAGTCTTTTATGAGTTCTGCCAGAAAGCGAAGAATGATCCCGCTTCCAATTATGTCTTCATCATTGACGAGATCAACCGAGGAAATCTGAGCAAGATCTTCGGCGAATTGCTCATGCTCATTGAAGGGGATAAGCGGGGGCCAGACTTTGCATTGTCTCTGACGTACGCTCGGGACTTGAGCGAGCAATTCTTTGTTCCCAAGAATCTGTTTCTCATCGGCATGATGAACACAGCGGATCGTTCTCTGGCGATGGTGGATTATGCTCTCCGTCGTCGGTTTACATTCGTCGACCTGAAGCCAGCGTTCCAGTCAAACAGTTTTGTCGCCGTCCTGGAAGAAGCTGATGTTCCCCAGGAGCTCATTCAGTTGATTGTGGAACGAATGCAGGGGCTCAACGAAACAATCCGCAATGACAAGACGAGGCTTGGACCCGGATTTGAAATCGGACACAGCTTCTTCTGTCCACAGGAATCGGATGTTTCCTGCGATCGCGATTGGTTCCGCTCGATCATTCGCTCGGAGATTGCTCCTCTGCTCCGTGAATACTGGTTTGATGATGCTGAACAGGCAGAAATGCTGATTCGGGGGCTCCTGGAATGAAGATCCCCATTCAGAACATCTACTTTTTGCTTGCCTATGCCTGGAATTCGCTCCAGGAAGCTCGCTCTATTGCTGTTTCCCAAGAAGCATGTCGCACCCTTCCCGATTTGTTCGCCAGGGTCTTGGTCGGAGGCGTCAATCAGCTGCTGCGAAGAGGACTGGACCGGGACTATCTCACCGAGGAAGTGAACACGACTTGTCCGCGAGGCAAATTTGACTTGGCCGCCACCCTGAAATATGGGCTGCTCCTCAAGAACCAGGTCCGATGCTCCGTCGACACGTTGACTCATGATGTGCTGCACAATCAGATCATCCGGGCCACGCTGCGGAATCTGTCGCGTTGCGAAGGACTGGACCGATCCCTCCGGAATCAGTTGCTGCAACTTCACCACACGCTTCACGAAATCTCTGAGATCGAACTCCGTCTCACGCTGTTTTCTCAAGTGCGACTTCATCGAAACAACGGACACTACCAGTTCCTGATGCACATCTGCCGGCTCGTGTTCGACAATCTGCTGATTGATGAGAAAACCGGAAGATATCATTTCCAGGATTTCCTCCGAGACGACCGTCAAATGGCGGTGCTCTTCGAGCAGTTCATTCGGAATTTCTATCGCCAGGAACAGTCCTCGTTTCGTGTGGGCAGCAAGAGTTTTCCCTGGCAAGAAGTTGAGGCATCTGATGGAGACATACGGTTCCTGCCACTGATGAAAACGGATGTCTCTCTGACCTCTTTCGATCGTGAAGTGACGATCGAGGCGAAATACTACTCTGAATTATTCCAGGGACGATTCGGCCCGGAGAAAGTCCGCTCCGCTCACCTTTACCAGTTATTCACTTATCTCAGAAATCTCCAGGTCGGCACGAATCGTCCAGCAGCAGTGGAAGGAATTCTGTTGTACCCGACCGTTGATCGTCCGGTGGATCTGACCTACCGGATTCACGGACATCCACTCCGTGTGGCAACGCTCAATCTCAATACTGATTGGCAGCAAATTCACCTGCGGTTGCTGAGCCTGTTGAATTCAGTATCAAACATCCTCCCAGAGACATTCTCAGAGAATTCATGAACCAATGCTGAAGCATTTTTTCATTCCGCTAATTCCAGCCATACTGCTGCTCCTTATGGCTGTACCATTCGTAGTGATGGTCTCCGTTTTGAGAAGGCGGTACTCGCATCGCAGGTCCCCACTAACTCACAACCTGCTTCGACCACCTGGCCATTCGTTACGACTGGAAACAGAACGACTTCGTGACGAGCTTCAGGAGAATTTCATGTTTGCATTGGTCATTCCCATGATGACGTACATCGGCATCAACCTCTCACAGATCATGGGAGGAATCGGTTGGGGTGAGATTTGGGTCTATGTCTTGATCACTGCATTCGCGGAGATCTATCTCTACAGAAAAATTTGGAAAGTGCTACTCGAACTTCGGCCCAAGTCGCTGGGACTGGAAGGGGAGATGTTTGTCGGAGAAGAACTGAATCAGCTGATGCTGAAAGGATGTCGCGTTTATCACGATGTGCCCATTGAATACGGAAACGTTGATCACGTCGTTGTGAGTGAGAGTGGGGTTTTCGCAGTCAACACCAAGATGCTTGGAAAACCACGGGATCGTGGCCAGGATGAAAAGGTGAACGTGAACTACCCTGAGAGTCAGATGCATTTCCCGGATCGGACGATCCCGATTCCGCAACAGAAACTTCTGACGGAAGCAAAAGCTCTTTCGACATTTCTCAGCAAATCAGTGGGTGAACCGGTACAAGTGGAGGCCATGCTGGCTCTTCCTGGGTGGTTTATCAAATCCGACAGAAACGGAGCGGCACCGGTACGAGTCTTCAATCCCAAGAATTCCTCCCATCTCTTTGTCAAGAATCAGAGCAAACTGTCGGAACAGATGATCCAACGGATCGCCCATCAAATCGATCAGAAATGTCGTGACATCGAACCTCAGCTGACTCGGACAAGACGCTGGGAATCGAGGAACTGAGCCTGCCCCATCTATTGGACTTCTGCGGATCAGGGCCACATGAAAAAGACTCCTCAACTTTGTTTTGTTCAGTTCATGCATCCGGGCAGAGAGCATCGCCCTGATTCCAACTTTTTCAAAAAATGGAACACAGGTGCCCACAAGCGAAAATTCCTGGAAGTTCCAGGAAGATGTATTCGGGAAGATGAAGAGTACAGTGGGCAATTGCATCTGTGGGGGGAATGGGAACCGGAGTCGGAAGTGGTCTCGACAATTGACCGCCCAATCCCGGCCGGTCCGCAATTCATTCACCGCCCTCTGTACTCACGTCCCGATTCCTATTCTGGGCTGCAAAACACCGATCCATTCATATTCGGAGCGTTCTACTAATCCGGATGCAAGCAATTCAATTCGAATGGAGCAACTCAGCTTCGAGATCTGGAGAGAGGTTCGGTCGTGCTCTTCGGCTCGCAAGTCTCCCGTAAATTTGTCATCGACACGGTCTTTGTTGTCGATCGCTGGGAAGACCATTCCCGTGAGAATTTTCCATCGTTTGAAAGCAAGGTTTCGAACACCTTCATGGATGTCACTCTCAAACCGTGGCATTGGGGGCGGGCCGAGGAATCCCATTGCCGTGGCGAAGACACCTCATCACTGCGTCTCTATTGGGGAGCAACCTACGAATCTCCGGTGGACGGAATGTTCAGTTTCTTTCCAGCATCGCCCACAGAAGAAACCCCGAATGGATTCGCCCGACCGTAGATTCGAATTGCGGGTGTTTTGAAGGACTCACAAGCCCAGGGTGTGAAACTCAACCGTGGCGTCAGCAAAGATGAAGTGAGAAAGCACTGGCAGGAGACGCGGCGTCAGGTGGAATCACAAGGGCTGTGGTGCGGAGTCTCGGCATCGGCAACATGCATTCGATGAAATCCGAGGATGACGGTTTTGTCGCCGATGAGGAACGGTCGGTTTCCTGTCTACTTGTCGCCAATCTGCCAAAAACGTTAGATTTTGGTTCTATTGTTTTGGTGAAAATCGGCGATCGTCTCCACACCCAGGAGTCGGTGTTCAAGAACGGAGGCATGAGCCGTGTGTTCCCTCAGTGAGCTGATTGAGTGAGGGTGACGCGAAAATCGTACACCGGCAAAGCGATTTCGCACATTGGCATTCGAACACGACGAGTGCGTGCTGGTGATGTATGACGAGTGATCTGGTAATCACGAAGTAAGGGCATGAAATGGAAGATTTCTACGTTCAACACAATGGCTGGAATATTGTGATGTTTCATGGTGGCAAGCTTGTGGACAATCGTGTGCTGATTTTCTCCTGGCGTGATACCAAGAAGGGGCTTCAATGGAGTTTGCGAAGCCCAGTTGATGGTTTGAGAATCGCAAGTGAAAAGGTGGATGGCTACAGAGTTTCACAGATTGAAGCGGCAGCCGGAAAGCCAATTCAGATTCCTGGTGGTCTACACAAAACCTCTGTCAACACTTCCAAATGGACAAACCTTGCAAAACAGCATACCCCAAAGCCAATCAATGAGTTCGTTCCGACCATTGGCGATCGACGACAGTGGACTCGGTATCAGCAGCGGGAGAAATGATTACAGACCAGTTACCTGCTGAGGTCGATCGCACCGCATCCCCATGAGATTGTCAGGATATGGGGTAACATTGGGCTACCGTTACACATTTGTTACATCGCGTTGCATTTAGAGAATGCATTGTGATTTCAGGGATCGGTTCAACTGGCCAGGGAGGCGAGAGGACTCAGACATCGCGAGACGACTTGAGGGCACAGTCGGATGCAGCCAGGACTTTATGAACAACTTTTGACACTGGCGATTCAGTCCGATCTTGATCGCATTGTAGACCCCCGTCTCTATTCTTTGGCCGATGTTGATCCGGAAGATTCGCATCAGGTGATCGCTCAATATCTGGAGCATCTTCTCGCCTCCTCTCTGGCGACATTTCGAGGCAGGGATGCGACGGATCGTCAAAAACGACTCGTTGATCAGATTCTGACAACGATCTCCAATGAGCTCGGCGAAGATTGGTCGAATCAACTCAGTATCGCGAGTCCTCTGAAACGGCTATTGGCTGTCCATTCTTTGCCACCATCTGGAATTGATCGACCGGATACTCCGCTTTCTCGTTCGTCATTACTCACAGGGACTCGCCTCGATCCCAGCTTGGGAAGTCAACTCCGCAAAGAAATTGCCACGTCTGACAGAGTGGACATCCTCTGCTCGTTCATCAAATGGAGTGGCTTACGAGTTCTGCTGGACTGCCTGCAGGAACTCGCTCATCGCGAATCGAGTGATGGGCCTCGGATTCGAGTCATTACGACGAGTTACATGGGAGCGACTGATCCAAAAGCCATCGAGGAACTCAGCCGTCTTCCGAACACGGAAATTCGTGTCAGCTATGATACGAAAAGAACTCGACTTCACGCCAAAGCTTACACGTTTCATCGTGAGACAGGATTCGGAAGTGCGTACGTCGGATCGGCAAATCTCTCCAACGCAGCTCTGTCGGAAGGTTTGGAATGGACCACCAAGATCAGCCATTACGAACTGCCCTACCTGTGGAGCAAAATTGTCGGCACGTTTGAGACGTATTGGCAGGATGATGAATTTCAGATCTATCGAGGAGATGCACCGGAACGATTGCGGAAGGCAATCAGCCAGGAACGAGCAACAAATTCTGGAGACGAGTTCAATGTCTCATTTGATCTGAGACCGTTTCCATTTCAGGAAGAAATCCTCGATTTGCTGGAAGCTGAGCGGGAGGTTCAGAACAAATTTCGCCATCTCGTTGTTGCAGCGACCGGGACAGGAAAAACCATGATCGCGGCATTCGACTACGCTCGAATCTGCCAGATCAATGGAGAACGCCCCTCTTTGCTTTTCATTGCTCATCGTGAGGAAATTCTCCGTCAGGCAATGGGAACCTTTCGGGGAGTGCTGAAAGACCAGAATTTCGGCGACTTGCTGGTTGGAGGAAATGAACCCGAGCAGCAAAAACATTTGTTCTGCTCCATTCAGAGTTATCACTCCAAAGAACTGTGGCGACATCCCTCAGAGGCATTTCAGTATGTCGTGGTGGATGAATTCCATCATGCTGCCGCACCCACATACCGGACCTTGCTGGATCACGTTCAGCCACACATTTTGCTGGGACTGACAGCGACTCCGGAGAGATCCGATGAACTGGATATTCTTCAATGGTTCGGAGGAAGAACCAGTGCCGAGATTCGACTTCCAGATGCCATCAATCGTCGGTTACTCAGTCCGTTTCAGTACTTCGGTGTCTCCGATTCCGTCGATCTAGACTCCCTGACCTGGCAACGGGGAGGCTATCGAGTTGAAGACCTTGACCAGGTTTACACAGGCAATGATTTACGGGCACAACTGATCCTACAAAAAGTTCATGAAATCCTGTTGAATCCGCTGAAGACGAGGGGGCTGGGATTCTGTGTCAGCAAAGCTCATGCAGAGTTCATGGCAAGATTCTTCAATGAGAATGGAATCCCCGCCACAGCATTGACTGCTGAATCCCCAACGGATGACCGTCGATCTGCCCAAGCTCGATTACGAGAACGCAGAATCAACTTCATTTTTGTGGTCGACCTCTACAACGAAGGAGTGGATATTCCGGAAGTGGATGCACTGTTATTCCTGCGGCCGACGGAGAGTCTGACGATCTACCTGCAGCAGCTGGGACGAGGGTTGCGGTTGCACAATGAGAAAGATTGCCTGACCGTCCTCGATTTCATTGGAGCCCAAAGAAAAGAGTTTCGGTTTGCATCCCGGTTTCGTGCGTTGAGTACCAAACCGGCAGCTCGTCTCGATGAGGAAATCACCAATGGATTCCCACATCTCCCGTCAGGATGCGTGATCCAACTGGAGCGAGTTGCTCAGCAGCGGGTCCTGGAGAATGTTCGTGAATCCGTCAAGCTTCTGCGTCCGCGAATGGTCAGCAGTTTACGTGATCTTGGGAGATACCTGGGACGAGTTCCGACACTGGCAGAAGCTCTCGACTATTTTGACACCTCACTGGATGAACTGCTCAAACGGGGATTGTGGGCCCGATTGTTGTCCGATGCAGGTCTGGTCGAAATTCCTGCCGATCCCGACGAGGAGCAACTCCAGAAGGGCTTGCGTCGACTCTCCCATGTGAATTGTGCCAGCCAGATTCACCACTGGATGGACTTTCTGAACACTGTTGAAACAGAGGATTCAGGAGATCGTCTCCATGAAATGTTGCTGGTCAGCCTGTGGGGAAATCTTGGCCGAAACTGGTCGTTCCCCGAAGCTGTGAATCTCCTGAAAAAGAATCCAGCATCTCTCAGTGATCTGCGTTCCATTCTCACCTATCAACTGGAACATGCTCCGACTCACCATGCCGGTCAGATTCCCCAGTGTTCAGGACCACTCACAGTCCATGCTCAATATACCCGAGATGAAATTTTGGTCGGCTTGGGGCATTGGAATCTGAATCATCGGCCTGATCACCGGGAAGGGGTTCTGCACATTCCCCAATCCAAAGTCGATGCGTTCTTCGTCACCCTGCAGAAAACAGAGGACGAATATTCACCAACAACGATGTACGAAGACTATTTGATCTCACCAGACCGATTTCATTGGCAGTCGCAAAGCAATACCTCCGTCGATTCCCCACCGGTCAGAGATACTTGAATCACCGACAGCAGGGATACACTCCCCTGCTCTTTGTTCGTGAAACCAAATCACTCTCTTCCGGGTTGTCGTCCCCATACACCTATCTGGGGCCATGTGATTATCTCTCACACGAGGGAAGCAAACCCATCAGCATCATCTGGAAACTGAAATACCCAGTCCCCGCCAGACTCTTCAGAATCATGGCAAAGCAAAACGTCGGGTGAGAAATCCACAAATTGCAGTGACCATTTTGTTAAATAAATACGGAATGAACTTGTCAGGTATGAGCAAGCAATAAGGTTCAGAGGAATGGGCAGATCGAGACGGACATCAGACTCAATTGCTGATGATCTTTGGGACATCCTGAGAGTCGCACCAAGCTGGTTGGGACTAGTTGGACAGCGCCAGTTTTGTCGTTAAGTGAGTGTTGGGATTGGGGTTTCATTGATTGGCAAAGGTAAGCGATTCTCCGTGTGCAATACCGTCACAAGGACTCACGGAGGATCGCTCGATGACGCTCGCTGAACTCAAAAACCTGGGCCGGATGTTGACTGCGTTTCTGGCATTATTTAAGGATTGCTTTGCAGGGATTGCCGGACGCCGCCTGCTACGGGTCTATGTCCAGGGACAGCTCTCTGATGTGCAACGCAAGAATTGCGAAGCCATCGCCCTGAAATTCAACACCGCTCCACGCACGCTACAGCGTTTCCTGGAGTCCATCAAGTGGAATGAGGAACAGGTGCGGGATCGGTGTCAGCAGATTGTCATTCGCGAGCACGCGCATCCCGAAGCGATTGGCCTGATTGATGAATCGGGAATGACCAAAAGTGGCGCGGGCACAGCGGGGGTCGCTCGACAGTACAACGGCAATCGCGGCAAGATCGAGAACTGTGTGGTGGGAGTGCATCTGGGGTATGCGACGCCCGGATTTCAGACCATTCTCGACAGCCATCTGTACTTGCCACAAGACTGGGCCAGTGACCCGGTGCGTCGTCAAAAAACTTCATTCCTGATGACGTGGTGTTTCAGACCAAGCCGCAAATTGCTCTGGACCTGATCGACCGGGCTTTGAGCAATGGAGTGCAGGTCTGTGCCTGGACGTTTGATGAACTTTACGGTCGCAACTGCCAGTTTCTGGACGGGTTGCAAGCACGAAAACAGGCGTATGTCGCGGAAATCCCCAGCAATACCTGCGTCTGGACGAAGAAGCCACAGGTGGTTCATCCATCCTCTGGGAGCAGTCAACGAAAGCACATCCCGCACATTC
>Ga0182738_1001232_pt1 | contig 32635 bp, 27 predicted proteins | sample eDN5th30CBELigMG_FD_128876 | JGI IMG/M metagenome (GOLD analysis project Ga0182738, IMG submission 128876) | Enriched Miracle-Growth compost microbial communities from Emeryville, California, USA - eDNA 5th pass 30_C BE-Lig MG (version 2)... ...
AGACGCCTCTGACCCGACTACGCAACCGGGCCGAAGCGACGCTGGCCGGCAATCACAAGGTTGCCGACTATCGCGCGGCGATCGAGGGAACGATTGCCGAATCGGATCAGCTCATCAAGACCTTCAATGCCATCCTGATGATCTCCCGTCTGGAGGCGGGTTATTCCTCCGAACACACGACGAGGGTCGATCTCGCCGCCGCCGTGCGCGACGTGGTGGAGCTTTACGAGCCGGTGGCCGAGGAGGCCGGCGTCGCGCTCGAAGCGGACGCCAGGACAACCTGCATGGTCGACGGCAACCGCGAACTGATCGGCCAGGCGCTGTCCAACATCGTCGACAACGCCATCAAGTATTCGCAGGATGCAACTGCCAAACCCGCCGTGCATGTCGCGCTGGCGCGCGGCGGCGGGCGAATCCGGCTGACGGTGACCGACAACGGCCAGGGCATTCCGGATGCCACCGACCGCGAGCGTGCGACCGAGCGTTTCGTGCGGTTGGAAAAGAGCCGCTCGCAGCCGGGTTCCGGCCTCGGCCTGAGCCTAGCCAAGGCGGTGATGAAATTCCATGGCGGCCAGCTTGATCTTGCCCCCGCCGATCCCGGACTATCCGTGACGATGGATTTTCCTGATAAGGAAGATCGTCCGAAATAGCTGGGTTGTACACATGGCGGATACGGTGGAGCGCACGAGGGGAGGGTGGCTGCTGAAGCCAGCGGTGACGCTGGCGCCCCTCGATGTCGGCCGGGCCGAACGCGAACTGGCCGAGATCGCCGACGCCGCGTCGGGAGATGGCGTGGCGCGCGTTGCCAGGCTGCTGACCGCGAAGTCTCCCGTCCGCGATTTCCTTGGCGCCGTCTTCGATCTTTCCCCCTTCCTGCGCGACCTGGCACGCCGCCGTCCGAGCATGCTTGATGCGCTGTTCGATCAGGGCGTCGAGGAGCGTCTTGCCGCCATCGTTGCTGAGATCGCCCGTTCGGGCCTCGTGCCGGACCTCACCGAACCTGCCCTGATGGCCAGCCTGCGCGAACGCAAGACCGAGGCGCATTTCCTGATTGCGCTTGCCGATCTGGCCGGCGAGGCCGACACTCAGGCAACCGTGCGGCGGTTGAGCGGGCTTGCCGACGCTTGCGTTGGCGCAGCCAGCGATTTCCTGCTGCGCGATGCCCATCGCCAGGGCAAGCTCAACCTCGCCGACCCGGAAAATCCGGCGAAGGGATCGGGCTGGATTCTACTCGGCATGGGCAAGCTCGGCGCGCGCGAGCTGAATTTCTCCTCCGATATCGACCTGATCTCCTTCTTCGATCCCGAGCGGCCGGTCGTGACCGACCCGCTCGATGCCACCGACCTGTTCTCGCGGCTGACGCGGCGGCTGGTGCGCATCCTTCAGGATCGCACCGAACACGGCTACGTCTTCCGGACCGATCTGAGACTGCGCCCCGATCCCGGTTCGACGCCGCTGGCGATCCCGGTGCTGGCGGCGCTGAACTACTACGAAGGCCGCGGGCAGAACTGGGAGCGGGCGGCCATGATCAAGGCTCGTCCGGTGGCCGGAGATATCGAGGCGGGGACGGCCTTTCTCAAGGAACTCCAGCCCTATGTCTGGCGCAAATACATGGACTATGCGGCGATTGCCGACGTCCATTCCATCAAGCGCCAGATCCACGCGCACAAGGGCCATGGCGAGATCGCCGTTCGCGGCCATAACGTCAAGCTCGGCCGCGGCGGCATCCGCGAGATCGAGTTCTTCGTCCAGACACAGCAGCTCATCGCCGGCGGCCGCTTTCCTGAACTGCGCGGCCGCGAGACGGTGGCGATGCTGGCCGAACTGGCTAAACGCAATTGGATCACGCCGGAGGCGCGCGATGCGCTGACCCGCCAGTACTGGTTCCTGCGCCGGGTCGAGCACGCCATCCAGATGGTCGCCGACGAGCAGACACATACGCTGCCGGAGGACGACGAGGGGCTGGAGCGCATCGCCCACATGCTCACCTTCGCGGATGCCGAAAGCTTTTCCCATGCTTTCCGGGAAGCTCTCCAGCAGGTGGAGGCGCACTATGCCGCACTGTTCGAGGCGGCGCCCGAGCTGTCGTCCGGCGTCGGCAATCTGGTCTTCACCGGCGACGTCGACGATCCCGACACATTGCAGACGCTGCACCGGCTGGGTTTCCAACGGCCGAGCGACATCTGCCGCGTCATCCGCAGCTGGCATTTCGGCCGTTACCGCGTCACCCGTTCGGCCGAGGCACGCGAACGGCTGACGGAGCTGACGCCGGCGCTGCTGGAAGCCTTTGGCAAGACGCGGCGCGCCGACGAGGCGCTGATGCGCTTCGACGAGTTCCTCGCCGGACTGCCGGCGGGTGTCCAGCTCTTTTCGCTGCTGCAATCCAATCCTGCGCTCCTGAGACTGCTTGCCACGATCATGGGCGCGGCGCCGCGGCTGGCCGCCGTCATCACGCGGCGCCCGCACGTCTTCGACGGACTGCTCGATCCGGCGCTGCTCACGGAACTCCCCAACCGCGCCTATCTGGCCGCGCGCCTCGCCGCATTTCTGGAAGGTGAGCGGGCTTACGAGGATGTGCTCGACCGGTTGCGCATCTTCGCCTCGGAGCAGAAATTCCTGATCGGCGTGCGGCTGCTGGCCGGTTCGATCGATGCCGCCCGCGCCGGCAAGGCGTTCTCCGATCTCGCCGACCTTACCATCGGTGCTGCGCTGGAGGCGGTGGAGGCGGAGTTTTCCATCCGTCATGGCCGTGTTCGGGGTGGCAGGATCGTGCTGCTCGGCATGGGCAAGCTGGGCAGCCGCGAGCTGACAGCTGGTTCCGATGTCGACCTGATCTTGCTCTACGATCACGACACCGATGCCGAGGAGTCCGATGGCGACAAGCCGCTAGCGCCGTCGCATTATTTCAGCCGGCTGACCCAACGCCTCATCGCCGCCGTCTCCGCGCCGACCGCCGAAGGCGTCCTCTACGAACTGGACCTTCGCCTGCGTCCCTCCGGCAACAAGGGGCCGGTGGCGACCCATGTCGAGGCCTTTCGCAAGTACCAGAGGCAGGACGCCTGGACCTGGGAACAGATGGCGCTGACGCGCGCGCGCGCCATCGCCGGCGAGCCGGAACTGGCGGCCGAGATCGAGGCAGAGGTCGCCGCGATCCTCGCCCTGCCGCGCGATGCCGCCAAGGTGCGAGCCGAGGCGGCAGAGATGCGCGCGCTGATCGAGGAGGAGAAGCCGCCGCGCGACCTGTGGGACATCAAGCTGGTGCCGGGCGGGCTGATCGACCTCGAGTTCATCGCGCAGGTGGCGACGCTGACGGGGCAGGTCGAAGGCGAGGGCCGCACCGCCAACACGGCCGAGACGCTGGCGCGGCTCGCTCCGGCGTTTGCGGACGGATCGATGCGGCAGGACCTTGTCCGGGCGTGGTCGCTCTATCTCGCATTGACGCAGATAATCCGGCTCTGCCTGGATAGCCCCTTCGATCGCAAGGATGTGCCGCCCGGTCTGGCCGACCTTCTTCTGACTGCGACCGATCTGCCCGACTTTTCCGTGCTGGAGGCGCATCTGAAGGAGATGGCGGGCGAGGTACGCGGGATTTTCGGACGGTTGCTGAAAAAGCGGAAATAGTCCGCTCAGGCCGCCTTCTTGATCTGTCGCGGCGATGTCGGCTTCTTGCCGGCCGGAATGCGTACCGAGACGATGGTACCGGAGCCTTCCGTCGAGCGGATCTTGAGCGCGCCGCCATGCAGTTGCGCGAGTGAGCGCGAAATGGCGAGACCAAGGCCGGACCCGGTGTGGTTTTTCGAGAACTGGTTCTGCACCTGCTCGAAGGGTCGCCCCAGCTTACCCAGGGCGTCCTTCGGGATGCCGCATCCGTTGTCCTCGATGGTGAGGATCATGGCGCCGGATGCGTTGCGGGCGCGCAGCGTGATGCGCCCCCCCTGGCCGGTGAACTTCACGGCATTGGACAACAGGTTGATGACGATCTGCTTGATGGCGCGGCGGTCGGCGAACAGCGTCATGCTGTCGGCGATGCGCGTTTCCACCGTGATCGATTTCTGCGCAGCCTGGAGCGAGACGACGCGCACCGTTTCCTTGATCAGCGGGCAAAGGTCGATTTCTTCCCGCTCCATCGTGAACTGGCCGGCCTCTATCTTCGACATGTCGAGGATGTCGTTGATGACGCCGAGGAGATATTTGCCGCTGGAGTTGATGTCGTTCGCATATTCCTCGTAGCGCGGCGAACCGAGCGGTCCGAACAGGGATTGCTCCATCAGTTCGGAGAAACCGATGATGGCGTTGAGCGGCGTGCGCAATTCGTGCGACATGTTGGCGAGGAATTCGGACTTGGCCCGGTTGGCCGCCTCGGCGCGGTCCTTCTCTCGCATATATTTGCGATTGAGCTCGACCAGTTCGTGCGAGCGGTCTTCCTCGGCGCGGCGCGCCAGGCTGAGGTCGTGAATGGTCGCCATCAGCCGGCGCTCGCTGTCGACCAGCTTTTCCTGATGCTGCTTGATCTGGGTGATGTCGGAGCCGACGGAAACGGTGCCGCCGTCGCGGGTGCGCAACTCGTTGACCTGCAACCAGCGCCCGTCTGCCAGCTGGCGCTCGTAGGTGACGCCGCCGTTCGGCCCATTGGCATTGGCAAGCCGCCGCTCCGAGGCGAAGGCGAGCATGCGTTCCTCGACCTGCGCGCGCGCCGTGCCGGGCATCACGGCGCGGTCGGACAGGCCGTTGTCCTGCTGGTATTTCGAGTTGCACATCACCAGCCGTCCGGCCGCGTCCCACAGCACGAAGGATTCGTTGATGTTTTCGATGGCTGTGCGCAGCCTCAGGTCGGCGGCTTCCGAGCGGAGCGCCAGGTGCCGTTGTTCGGTGACGTCCACGGCGATGCCGATCAACTGGATTTCCGGCGCTTCCGGATCCATCACCTGGGCGCGGGCGCGCATCCATACCCACTGGCCGTCGGCATGGCGCATGCGGAAAACCTGGTCGATCTGGTCGATCTCGCGCGCGACGATGCGGTTGGCCAGATCGAACAGGTTGCCGTCCTCGGGGTGGATGATGGCGTCGACCTCGCCGAAGGACAGCATCGCCTCGCAGGGCTCGTAGCCCAGCATGTCGTACATGGAGCGCGACCAGTACATCTTGCCGCGCGCCATGTCCCAGTCCCACAGACCGCAGCGGCCGCGCACCAGCGCCATGTCGATGCGCTCATGGGCTTCGAGATACATGCGGTCGGCCGCCTGGGCGCGCGAGGCCTGGGTGAAATAGGCGTAGAGGATGACCAGAAGGACGCCCGCCGTCAGCACGAACAGCGAGACGTTCAGCGAGACGGTTCGCCGCCATTCGGTGAAGACGGCATGCTGCGGGACCATCACGGCGGCGGCGCCCTTGCCGTCCGGCTTCAGCGCCACAGCGGCGTACCAGTCGCTGCCCCCGACCCGTACCGACATGACGCCGGCCCGTTCGCCGAACAGGAACAGCGGCTGGCCGCCCGATACGATGGCGTCGAGCGCCTGGCCGTGCCAGCGCGTCGATGTCGGCGAGACGGCGAGCACCTTGAAGCGGGCGTCGGTGAGAACCAGCACGTGATCGGTGCCGAGTTCACCGCGGCGTCCGACGCGCTCCAGCAGCGCTTGCATGTCGCCGGCCGACATGTCTCCCGCGCTGGCCGCGAGTTCCCCGGCGCCGAGCGAGAGAAGGGCCTTGGCGTTGCGCTCCGCTTCGTCGTGCCAGTTCAGCAGCGACAGCAGGCGCAGCGTCGCCACGACGAGCAGGAAGATGACGATGAGCGTCGGGATCAGCTTGCGCAGGAAGGGTTCGGCTGCGAGCAGCTTGCGATAGGCAGGCTCGGCGATCAGCCGCGTGTTGCCGGCAAGGCCGCGCTCGCGCAGTCCCGCCTTGCGCCGCTCAAAAACCGTCCCGCCGGGCGCGCCCCACGCGTCCGCCTTCGCCACCACTGGCTTTCTCCCCGAACTTTGCTTGACGATCCGGCAACGCCGCACTTCCGAATCTTCGCCTAAAGAATCAGAGGTGATTCGGCTTGTCCAGTGGTCCGTCGAAGAAATGATTCGCGGCCGGGCGGCGGCCCGCTCTGAACACGGGTGCGGCTACCCCTGCCTGTCAGGCCAGCATCCGCTCGACGATGTCTCGCAGGTCCGTGGAAAGGCCCTCTGTACCCGAAATGGACAGCAGTGTTGCGCGCGCCTTATCGCGCCGTCCGGCTTCCAGGGAGCGCCAGGAACGCATCGCTGTCGCCAGTCGCGCGGCCAACTGCGGATTGCGTCGCTCGGCCTCCAGCACCATCTCGGCGAAAAAGCGGTAGCCTTCCCCGTCGGCCCGGTGGAAGCCGGTCTGGTTCGCATTGGCGAAGGTGCCGACGAGCGCGCGCACGCGGTTCGGATTGCTCATCGAGAAGCCGCGATGCGCCGTCAGCCGGCGCACCGTCTCGACCGCCTGAGCCCCCGGCACGCTGGCCTGGACGAGGAACCATTTGTCCATCACCAGGGGATCGTTCGCGTAGCGGGTCTCGAAGGCCGCGAGCGCCTCAGTGGCTTGCGGCGTGCCGGCATGGCGATGGGCAAGCACCGTCAAGGCCGCCGCGCGGTCGGTCATGTTGGCGGCCAGGCGGAAATGGTCGGCGGCAAGCGTTGCGCCGTTCATCAGCAACGCCAGATAATCGAGCAGCGCGTTGCGCAGGGCCCGCCTTCCGGCGCCGGCAGCGTCCGGGCTGAACTCGCCGTTGTCGCGCAACCGCTCGTAGAGGTCGTGCAGCACCGCACCGTTCTCCTCGGCGATGTGCCTGGCCAGCGCCTCGCGGGCGGTGAAGATTGCGTCGGGATCGATGTCGTTGCCGATCTCGCGCGCGATGTCCGCTTCGCCGGGTAGCGCCAGCGCCAGTGCGCGATAAGCCTGCTCAAGAGCATCGTCACAGGCGATCTGCGCAGCCAGAGCGGGGAGCCGGTCGGAAAAGACCGGTCGTTTGCCGCCCCGAACCTGGCGGGAGGCCGCTATCAGGGCCTCGGTGAGCAGTGTGTTGAATGCCTGCCAGCGCGCGACGGGATCGCTGTCGTGGCCGGATAGGAAGATCCGGTCTTCCGTCTTCTGTTCGACCGAAAGCGTGATCGGCGTGGAGAACCCGCGGTTGAGCGACAGGGCAGGGCGCTCGGCGATACCGGAAAAGCGGATGCTGTGGCGGCGCTTGCGCACATGGATGACGCCATCGTCCACCGTGGCACCCTCGACGCTCTCATAGGCCATGTCGCGGCCATCCGCGCCGACAAGGCCGAAGGCCAGCGGAATGTGCATGAGCCGCTTGCGGCTTTCAGACGGCGTCGGCGGCACCGACTGCTCGATTTCGATGGTGAACTCGCGCGCCGCCGCGTTGTAGGTCGACGAAACTGTCAAGTTCGGTGTGCCGGCCTGATGATACCACAGCGCAAACTGCGAAAGGTCGCGGCCGGAAGCGTCCTCGAACGCCTTGAGGAAATCCTCGATCGTTGCCGCCTCGCCATCGTGGCGCTTCAAGTAGAGGTCCATGCCGGCGCGGAACGCCTCCGATCCGAGGATGGTGCGGATCATGCGCACCACCTCCGAGCCCTTCTCGTAGACGGTCGCCGTGTAGAAATTGTTGATCTCGCGGTAGCGGCGCGGCCTCACCGGATGCGCCAGTGGCCCCTGGTCCTCCGGGAACTGGTGGGCGCGCAGCGCGCGCACCTCGGCGATGCGCTTGACCGGCCGCGAACGCTGGTCGGCGGAGAATTCGTGGTCGCGGAAGACTGTCAGCCCTTCCTTCAGGCAGAGCTGGAACCAGTCCCGGCAAGTGATTCTGTTGCCTGTCCAATTGTGGAAATACTCGTGCGCGATGATCGCCTCGATATTGGCGAAGTCGGCGTCCGTCGCCGTCTCGCGGTCGGCCAACACGTATTTGTCGTTGAAAATGTTGAGGCCCTTGTTCTCCATCGCGCCCATGTTGAAGTCGGACACCGCGACGATGTTGAAGACGTCGAGGTCGTATTCGCAGCCGAACACGTCCTCGTCCCACTTCATCGAGCGCTTCAGCGCGTCCATGGCATAGTCGGCCAGCTTCTCCTTGCCGTGCTCTACATAGATGCCCAGTTCAACCTTGCGGCCCGAGCGGGTTACGAAGCGGTCGCTGACGATGCCGAGGCTGCCCGCGACCAGCGCGAACAGATAGGACGGCTTGGGAAAGGGATCGTGCCAGACGGCGTAGTGCCAGCCGCCCGCCATCTCGCCCCGCTCGAGCGGATTGCCGTTGGACAGGAGCAGCGGCGCCTCCGCCTTGAGTGCCTCGATGCGCACCGTATAGACCGACAAAATATCGGGCCGGTCGAGGAAATAGGTGATGCGCCGAAAACCTTCCGCCTCGCATTGGGTGCAATAGACGCCATTCGACAGATAAAGCCCCATCAGCGCTTCGTTGCGCGCCGGCGCTACTTCCGTCTCGATGGTCAGTATGAAGCGCTCCGCTTCCGGCAGGCGGGTGATTTCGAGCCGATCCGGTGTCGCCGCATAGGCGGACTGCGCCAGCGGCGTGCCGTCGATATCCAGTTTTTTCAGCACCAGTCCGTCGCCGTCCAACACCAGCGGAGCGGTCGTCGCCACGTCGTCGCGCCGCTCGATGGTCAGCACCGCCTTCACCTCGGTCGCATCCGGCGACAGGCGGAAGCTCAGCTCCGTCCGCGGGATGAGATAGTCGCTGGGGCGATAGTCCTCGAGCTTGAAGACCTGGCCGGTGTCTGTACGCATGCTGCTGTCCCGCTTGCCGACCGGCGGGGCCGGATGGCTCAAGAAAATTCAAGGTGGCGACCCTTTACACGAAACCACCCCTCGACAAAACTGCGACGGGCCTTGTGTGGAAGCTCGTTTCCAACCCAAACATTGTCGCGAGGTCGCCATGGCGGCAGCCCCACCGAAGTTTGGCATGGGCGCTTCCGTGTTGCTGGACGCGTAGTGACCAACGCGCTTTACCGCGCTCGCGGCATCGGTCATATCGAGATGCCGGCCACGCCGGCTCGGATATTGGCGGCGATTGGGGGACTGGGGACAAGTGAAGGCGCATGAGGCTCCCGGTTCACGCGGAGCGCTGACGGCGATAGCGCTAAAAATCCTGTCGGTGACGATTTTCGTCTGCATGTCGTCGCTCATCAAGGCGGCGGGCACGCTTCCGGCGGGTCAGATCGTTTTCTTCCGGTCCTTCTTCGCAATTTTTCCGATCCTGCTGTTCCTCGGTTTCAAACACGAGCTTCGCACGGCCTTCGCCACCAAAAGGCCGATGGGGCATGTGGCGCGCGGCATCGTCGGTGTCTGCTCCATGGCTTTCACCTTTTTCGCGCTGACCCGCTTGCCGTTGCCCGACGCGATCACCCTGAGCTACGCCCAGCCGCTGCTGGTCGTCGTTTTCAGCTCCCTCTTCCTCGGTGAGGCCGTCCGTATCTACCGCTGGAGCGCAGTGGCGGTCGGGCTGGTCGGCGTCGTCATCATCTCGTGGCCGGAACTGACCTTGCTGACATCCGGCTCGGCACTGGACGATCAGGAGGTGCTGGGCGTCATCGCCGCCTTCGCCGGTGCGGGTGGTTCGGCCATCGCAGCCATTCTGGTGCGCAATCTTGTTCACAGCGAAAAGACCGCCACCATCGTCCTGTGGTTCTCTTTGATGGCGAGCGTTCTGGCATTGCTTTCCCTGCCGTTCGGCTGGCAGCCGCTGACCTTGACGCAGACCTTGCTTCTGGTGAGCGCCGGCTTCTGCGGTGGCATCGCTCAGATATTCATGACCTCAGCCTATCGCCACGCAGAGGTTTCGACGGTGGCGCCGTTCGAATACACCTCGATGATCCTGGCGATCGTCGTCGGCTACTTCGCCTTCGGCGACGTGCCGACCCCCTACATGCTGGTCGGCGGCCTGATCGTCGTGGGGGCGGGCATCTTCATCATCTGGCGCGAGCGCCAGCTCGGCCTGTCTCGCAATGCCGCGCGGCGGGTCGTCTCGCCGCAGGGCTAGGTTGAACGATTCCTGGCCATATGCGTCAGGATCGCCGCGGTTTCCGGATCGGCCGGAAAGAATGATTCAATTGCCAGTTCGGATAGCGTGACGTCGAGCGCCGTGCCGAACACGGTGATCGTCGAGATGAACGACAGCACGTCTTCGCCGACCCTCATCTGCAATAGATGGGCGATGGCCGTGCCCTCGTCGTGGACGATCCGGCCCTGCGAGACGCCGCCCGGATAGGCGCGCAGCTCCTCCTCCAGCTCTTCCAGCGATGGATCGGCGAAGGCTTCGTTCTGCCGCTTCAGCCGCGCCAGAAGATGCGCCCGCCACTCCGCCAGATTGACGATCCTGGACGCCAGCCCCTTCGGGTGCAGGCACAGTCGCAGAACGTTGACCGGCGGTTCCATGAGGGCAGGGTCCTCGACGCCGGCAATGAGCGGGCCGACCGCATCGTTCGCCGTCACCATGTTCCAGTGCGAATCGACGGCGAAAGCGGGAAAGGGCTGATGTCCTTTCAGCACCAGTTTCACCGTTTCCAGCGCCGGCGACAGCGAAGGGTCGGCCAATGGCCGTTCGCTGTAGTGAGGGGCGAAGCCGGCCGCCAGCAGCATGCGGTTGCGGTGGCGCAACGGCACGTCGAGCCCGTCCGCCAGCCGGATCACCATGTCGCGCGACGGCGCGGCGCGACCGCTTTCCAGGAAGCTCAGATGCCGCTGCGAGATATCCGTTTCGCTGGCGAGGTCCAACTGGCTCATGCGGCGGCGGATGCGCCATTCGCGGATGAGGTCGCCGACGGCGCTGGCATTTCCGTTCACGGTCGATCTCCCGGTTCGAAGTCGACCGAACCTATCCAACGACGGCCGTCGTTTCCATTACCTGCCAGGTAATCGCTTCGACCCTGCAGGCCGGGCATGGTCGGCGCATTCCGGCAACCGGACAACGGGTTGGCCGGATGGATCGCGAAGCTGAAGGAGGCTGACATGCCGGTCACGATGACGAAATACCTGCGCACCGTTCTTTATGGGGACACCCTGTTCAGCGCCGTGGGCGCCTTGCTGATGGGCGCCGGCGCGCCTTTCCTGTCGCCGCTGCTGGACTTGCCGTCGACACTGCTGGTCGGCGCCGGGCTTGTGCTTGTTCCGTGGGTTCTGGGGCTCGGTGTGGTCGTGCGGCGTCGTCATGTACCGAGGATCGTGCTGGTCGACATCGTCTCCATCAATTTCCTGTGGTGCGCCGCCTGTCTCGGCCTGCTCGCCTCGGGGGCGATCGCGCCGGACGGGCTCGGCATCGCCTTCGTCGTCGCGCAGGCGCTCGTCGTTGCGCTGTTCGGCGTGCTGCAGTTCCTCGGCTTGCGCGAGGCCGTGGCTGCGGTCTGACGTTATCCCTGCAGGCTGCGCAGCTTCATCTTCACTTCGACGAAGTCCCACCAGGCCAGCCGCTTGTGCGCCGGAGTCCTGAGCAGATAGGCGGGGTGAAGCGTCGGCATCGCCGGGATGGCGGTGCCGGAGGGCGTGGTGTGGACGCGCCAGTTGCCGCGCAGCCTGAGGATACCCTCGGTGGTGTTCAGCAAGGTCTTGGCCGAGGGGCCGCCGAGATTGACCAGCACCTTCGGGTTCACCAGTTCTATCTGCCGCTCGATGAAGGGGCGGCAGATTTCCGTTTCATGCGGCGTCGGCGTGCGGTTGCCGGGTGGCCGCCAGGGAATGACATTGGCGATGTAGGCCGTGTTGCGGTCGAGGCCGATTGCCGCAAGCATCCGGTTCAGCAACTGGCCGGAACGGCCGACGAAAGGCAGTCCTTCCAGATCCTCGTCGCGGCCCGGCGCCTCGCCGACCAGCATCAGGTCGGCTTCAGGATTGCCGTCGGCGAAGACGAGGTTCTTGGCGGTGAACTTGAGGTTGCAGCCGTCGAAGGAAGCCATGGCTTCGCGCAATTCGGCGAGCGTCGATGCCTTGCCCGCCAGTTCGCGCGCCAGCGCCGCCTGCGCCTCGTCGGGGACGGCGGCTGCCGGACGGGTCGGTGCCGGCGCGGGTCGGGGCGGATTTTCAGTCCGGGCAGGCGCCGTTGGCTTTGTTGCGGCCGAGCCGGATTCTGCTCTTGCCGACGGCTCGGGCATCTGCACCGGTCGCGATGCGACCGCCGCGAAGCGGTCGACCGGTTCTTCCGCCAGCGCCTCGTCGACGCCTGCCTCGGCATAGAAGGCGAGAATATCGCGCAGGTGGGCTCGGTGGTCGGGGGATGCGGCAGTCATGCCGCACAATCGTTCCCCGGCCATCGATTTGCAAGCGCGGAGCTGCTTTGAAAAAACCGTCGGGTTGCGTTTGCAGCCCGACCTCAAGAGGCTTTCAAAGGACTCTTAACTCGAGGGGATGCGCGGGTCCTGCACCAGATAGAACGTCCAGCGCGGCGTATAGTCGGTCATCAGGAATTCGAACTGCACGGTTTTCAACGGGTCGACCTTGCCGTCCTTGAACAGCAGCTTGTCATAGGGTTCGAAATTGCGGTCGAACTGGGCGTAGCGATCCGACATAATGTTGTCGGGGCTTTTGTTGCGCTGGTCGAAGGACAGGCCGTCGCCGAAGACGCTCGGCTGGCCGAGCGTCTCCTGGAGCTCGAACTCGAACTCCACCCAGGGCTGGCCGCTGTTGTTGAGCGCGACGATGCGCATGTACATGATGCCGTTGGCGAAATCTCCGCTGGGATCGAAGGCCTTGATCGGCTTCGTGGTGCGGATGGTGAGCGTCACCGGCGTCGCCGATTCCAGTTCTTCGGTGATGACCAGCGGGTCGTCGTGCGTGCCCTTGCCCGAAGCGCCGGTGATGCGGAAGCCGCCCTCTTCGTCGGAGAAGGAGTAGGCGCCGGCCGCCCACACTTTCTGCTGGTCGGCCTGGGCAACCGTGGACAGAAGCAGGGGCAAGACGGCATACATCGCGCGGCACACCGGGCGAGGCCGATACGGTAAGAGCCTGCCTTCGGACGAACCCGCCTGCTGGGTGCTCATGATCCGACTATGACCGATCCGGGCGGCGGCGGGAAGCGCCTTGGATTCCCGATCAGTATTGACGTTTACGTAAATGTAAAATTATCTTAGCTGGCGCGACGATTGGTGTGGGTCTGGAACAGGGCTTGTTGCGCTTGCCTCGGTTTTCCCGCAAGCATTCCTGCGCTATGGAGCGCAGGAACCAGCAGATGCCGATGCGGCCGAGCCAGTGCGGAGGGACGAGATGAGCGACGACATCGAACGCGAGAGCATGGAATTCGACGTTGTGATCGTCGGCGCGGGTCCTGCGGGCCTTGCGGCGGCGATCCGCCTGAAACAGGTCAACCCGGATCTGTCCGTCGTGGTGTTGGAAAAGGGCGGCGAGGTTGGTGCGCATATCCTGTCCGGTGCGGTGGTCGATCCGATCGGTATCGACCGGCTGTTGCCAGGCTGGCGCGAGGAGGGCGACCATCCCTTCAAGACGCCGGTGACCGCGGACCATTTCCTCGTCCTTGGCCCCGCCGGCTCGTTCCGCCTGCCCAATTTCATGATGCCGCCGCTGATGAACAATCACGGCAATTACATCGTCTCGCTCGGCAACGTCTGCAAATGGCTGGCGACGAAGGCAGAAGCACTAGGCGTCGAGATCTATCCGGGCTTTGCCGCAGCCCAACTCGTCTACAATGACGAGGGGGCGGTGACCGGCGTCATCACCGGCGACATGGGCGTCGAGAAGGATGGCACACACGGTCCGAACTTCGCGCCCGGCATGGCGCTGATGGGCAAATATGTGCTGATCGGTGAAGGCGCGCGCGGCTCGCTGGCCAAGCAACTCATCGCCAAGTATGGCCTTTCGGAAGGCCGCGAGCCGGGCAAGTTCGGCATCGGCCTGAAGGAGCTTTGGCAGGTCAAGCCGGAAAACCATAAGCCGGGGCTGGTGCAGCATTCCTTCGGCTGGCCGCTCGACATGAAGACGGGCGGCGGTTCCTTCCTTTATCACCTGGAAGACAACCAGGTGGCGGTTGGCTTCGTCGTCCACCTGAATTACAAGAACCCGTATCTGTCGCCCTTCGAGGAATTCCAGCGCTTCAAGACGCATCCGGCCATCGCGCCCACTTTCGCCGGCGCCAAGCGCATCGGCTACGGCGCCCGCGCCATCACCGAGGGCGGCTGGCAGTCGGTGCCGAAATTGTCCTTCCCCGGCGGCGTGCTGGTGGGCTGCGCTGCGGGGCTGGTCAACGTGCCGCGCATCAAGGGTTCGCACAACGCGGTGCTGTCGGGGATGCTGGCGGCTGAGCATGTCGCCGATGCGATTGCCGCCGGCCGCGCCAGCGACGAGCTTTCGTCCTACGAGGACGCCTGGCGCGACACCGCCATCGGCAAGGACCTGAAGAAGGTGCGCAATGTCAAGCCGCTGTGGTCGCGCTTCGGCACCATCGCCGGGATAGGCCTCGGCGGGCTGGACATGTGGATGAACACACTGTTCGGCTTCTCGCTCTTCGGCACGCTGAAGCACGGTAAGACCGACGCGGCCTCGCTGGAGCCGGCGGCCCAGCACAAGAAGATAGACTATCCCAAACCGGACGGCGTCCTGACCTTCGACAGGCTCTCCTCGGTGTTCCTGTCGGGCACCAACCACGAGGAGAACGAGCCGGTTCACCTCCTGGTCAAGGACATGGATCTGCAGAAACGCTCGGAGCACGACATCTATGCCGGACCGTCGACGCGCTACTGCCCGGCCGGCGTCTATGAGTGGGTGGACAAGGACGGCAACGCCGCCGCCGATCCGAGCGCCAAGGACGTGCGTTTCGTCATCAACGCGCAGAATTGCGTCCACTGCAAGACCTGCGACATCAAGGATCCGAACCAGAACATCAACTGGGTGCCACCGCAGGGCGGCGAGGGACCTGTCTATCAGGGCATGTGAGTCGGCTCCGCCGCGAGGCGGCGACGGAAAGGGATAAGCGACGTTGCCGGGCGTTGAATCCTTGTGCTCCTCATGGTCTGTTTGACCGTTGCCGCGGAAACAGGCCATGCGCTCGATCGCCGTCAAGACGATGCTTGCCGCCGTGATCGGCAGTTGCCTGACCGTTCCGGTCCAGGCAGGCGTCAAGGTCATGACGCGCACGCAGACCTATCCGATCGCCGGCGGCACCGGACAGGCGCTGGTCGAGGCGATGGACCGCAACGGGCCCAGGCAAGGTTTCATGACACGCGCCATCGCCCAGACCACTTACACGGTGGACTGGCGGTTCGAGGTCAGATCGACCGGCAAGGCATGTCGCCTGACCGCCGCCGACGGCACGTTGAACCTCACCTATGTGTTCCCGCGCGTAGCGTCACCGATGCCAGCGTCGCTCGCCGCCCGCTGGAAGCGCTTCTTCGCCGGTGTGCGCAAACACGAACACACGCATGGGCGCATCGCACGTACCATGGTGGCGGCGGCCTCAAAAGCGGCGCGCGGCGTAGCCTTTGCCGACGACCCGTCCTGCCAGCGCACCCGCCGCGAGGCGAAACGGCGCATCGATGCGGTCTATCGCACCTACGAGGCACGGCAGATCGCCTTCGATAAGCGGGAACATGGCGACGGCGGGCGGGTTGAGCGGCTGGTCGCCGCTTTCGTGCGGGAGCGCTGACGCTTCAGCCGTCGGCGCCGAGGCTGGCGATGCGCTCCGGCTCGGCCGAAACCGTGGCGGTCTGGTTTCCGTCCTGCGGCTTTCTCGGGCGCACGCTGAATTCCACCAGGATCGGCAGATGGTCGGAGCCGGCCGGCTCCAGCTTGCGCGCCGAATGGATGGTGACGCCACCCTTGGAGAAGACCTGGTCGATGGGCAGGCCGACGGAGCGCAGGGCATCCGGCAGCCGCCGCCAGAGCCAGGTGGCGCCGACGGACGGCATGATCGTGAATCCGCCTTTGCCGGCCAGCCGGTGCACCGCCGCGCTCCAGGCGGCGGCATTGCAGTCGCCGGCCATGATGGCATCGTCGCCGAAAGCAGCCAATGGCGCGGAGATCCTGTCGATCTGCCGCATCTGGCGGATGGGCCAAGGCCAGCCGAGGTGGACCGCAGCCACGTCGATCACCGTGCCGCCGAGATCCACCTTCGCCGTGGCCAAAGTGCCGGAGTCGTAGCAACCTGGCTCGCTGCCCTCCACGAACGGCCTCCGCGACATGATTGTCGTCCCGAACTCACCGCCGCAACCGATGTGATAGGGATAGGCATGGGCGACCAGTGACAGCTTGTCTTCCCACATCTGCGAGGTTTCCTCGAAGGTGATGATATCGGGCTGCACGGAGCCGATCAGCGACAGCACCTTTTCCGGGGCGGGATTGTTGAAGCGCAGGTTCATCTGCAACAGCCGGTAGATCGGCTGGCCGTTCGCCGCGGCTATCGAGCCAGCCTGTACGGGGGCCGTCAGCCCGAACACGCTGGCGGGAAGGGTGGCGAGGCAGGCGACGGCGAAGATCAGCACAGAGCCTGCCGTCAGCCGGAATCGCGTCGCCAGAAGCACCAGGGCCAGCAACGCCGCCGCCGCGGCGAAATGCACGCGGAAATGGCTGAACGCATCAAGGAAGGACGAATAGGCCCCGAAATAGCCGGCCAGAACCATCAGCGCCAGCGCCAGCATGGCGGCGTAGGCGGCCAGAACGATGAGATGCGGCTTCGACGCGGTTTTCATAATGCCGGATCGACCTGAAAAATACGGCTCATTGATGGTAGGCGATAGAGCATTTCGCAGCCGGACGGAACCGCCGGGCGTCGCATAAATGCGGCAGAGAAACCGGCATGAGGGCCTTGGTATCAGAACCCCTGCTCTGGCAATCGAAGGCTCAATGAGGCAATGAGAAGCGTCAACGGAAGACCGATCATGCCGCATACCCGCCTCCTGCCCATCCTTGCGCTTCTGTCGATGGTCTCCTCGCCGGTATGGGCCGACGGACAGATCGCCGAGAAAGTCGCCACCTATCCGATAACCGGAAAAACCGGCGAGGAACTCTATGTCTCCATCGGCGAGAACGGGCCGACGGCCGGTGGCAGCCGTGCCATCGCCCACACCACCTTCGACCTCAAATGGTCGCGCAAATACGAAAAGCGCGGCAGCGCCTGCGTTCTGGCCGCGGCCAAGCCGTGGCTAACCATCACCTACACGGTGCCGAAGCCAACCACCCATTTGCCGGATGCCGTGCGCCGGCACTGGGATACGTTCGCCGCCGGCGTTCTGGCCCATGAAAAGGTGCACGGCGACACCATCAAGGCGATGGTCAGAACGATCGAGGGCTTTTCCGTCGGCTTCACCGTCGAGAACGATCCGAACTGCAAGGTCATCAGGCAGGAACTGACCAAACGTCTCAAGGCCGCGTCCGACGCCCAGCGCCAGCAGGGCCGCGACTTCGACCGCGACGAATTCCGCGACGGCGGCAACATGCACCGCCTCATCCTGGGGCTGGTCAACGGCGGTTGAGGCTCGCCGCTACTGGAAGGCCGTCTCCGAAAAGCTCCTGAGCTTGCGCGAATGCAGCCGCTCCATCGGCATGTCCGCAAGCTTCTCCATCGCCCGGATACCGATGGTGAGGTGCTGCGCCACCTGTCGCTTGTAGAACTCGGTCGCCATGCCCGGCAGCTTCAACTCGCCATGCAGCGGCTTGTCGGAGACACACAGCAGCGTGCCGTAGGGGACGCGGAAGCGGAAGCCGTTGGCCGCGATGGTGGCCGATTCCATGTCCAGCGCGATCGCCCGCGACTGCGACAGCCGCTGCACAGGCCCGCGCTGGTCGCGCAGTTCCCAGTTGCGGTTGTCGATGGTGGCGACCGTGCCGGTGCGCATGATGCGTTTCAGGTCGTAGCCGGAAAGCCCGGTGACTTCCTGCACCGCCTCCTGCAAGGCGACCTGAATCTCCGCCAGCGGCGGGATCGGCACCCAGATCGGCAGGTCGTCGTCCAGAACGTGATCCTCGCGCACATAGGCGTGCGCCAGCACGTAGTCGCCGAGTGCCTGCGTGTTGCGCAGACCGGCGCAGTGGCCGAGCATCACCCAGGCATGCGGCCTTAGCACGGCGATATGGTCGGTGATCGTCTTGGCGTTGGAGGGGCCGACGCCGATATTGACCATGGTGATGCCGCCATGGTTGGCCTTCTTCAGGTGATAGGCCGGCATCTGCGGCAGGCGCAGCGGGGCGATGCCCGCCGAAGACTGGCTTTCGCCGGCGCGCGTCACCAGATTGCCGGGCTCGACGAATTCGGCATAGCCCTCGCCGCCATTGGCCATCTGCGCGCGGGCGCGGGCGCAGAATTCGTCGATGTAGAACTGGTAGTTCGTGAACAGGACGAAGTTCTGGAAGTGCTGCGGGCTGGTCGCCGTGTAGTGGGTCAGCCGATGCAGCGAATAGTCGATGCGCTGCGCGGTGAACGGCGCCAGCGGCCGCGATTCGCCAAGCCCCACCTCGAAGGTGCCGTTGGCGATCTGGTCGTCGGTGCCGTCGAGGTCCGGCACATCGAACAGGTCGCGGATCGGCCGCTTGATGCGCTCGGCCGCGGTGCCGTCGACATGCGTGCCTTCGAGGAAGGCGAAATGCAGCGGGATCGGCGTTTCCGATTCCGACACCGTCACCGGGACGCCATGGTTGCGCATGATCAGCCTAAGCTGCTCGACAAGATAGCTCTCGAACAGGTCGGGCCGCGTGATGGTGGTCGAGAAGTGCCCCGGCGTCGGCATGTGGCCGTAAGCTTGGCGTGAATCCACCAGCGTGAAGGATGTCGTCGTTACCCCGACTTCCGGATAGAAGGCCCGATAGCGCTTCGTGATGTCGCCGTCGGCGGCCAGCTTCGCGAAAGAGTCGCGCAGGAAACGCGTATTGCGATCGTAGAGCATCTGGAGTGCCGCGACCGCCTCTTGGGCGTCGTCGAAGCTATGCCGGCCGTAGGACTCCGGCGTGACGATCGATTCGATGGCTTGAGGATAGATTCGCTTTTCCATGGCCCATTATATAGGGCCGGCGGGGCGCTGGGGAGGGGCGTGACGCCGCGCTGCGTTCCTCTGGATATATTGGCCTGCTCAACCGCGCTGCAACGAAACGAGCAGCACCAGGCCGGCGCCGCTTTTCTTCATCGTCGGCGCTTCGATGGTGTGGCTGGGGCCGGCCTTGACGACGGGAACCGCCAGCACGGGCGCCGCCAGGCACAAAAGGATGACGGCGGTCCGCGTCAGCAGGCGGGAAATGCTTGTGATCGACTTGGTCATGATTGCCATCCTTCCGCTTCGAACTCACCGGCCATTGCGGGACGGCAACTGGCCGAGGCAGTCCACGCCGCAGCTGCGCGCGCTGGCCTCGCCCCAGTTGCGCTGAGGGCGGCCCGCTTCTGCGACCAGGATGGCGAAGAACATGCCGAACAGCGTCATCAGCAGGCAGACGATGGTAAAGCGGCGGGCGAGCATCGGTTGTCTCCTTGGTATGGACACAACAATGCCAGGATTGGCCTGAACCGCCTCTGAGGTGGCCGTTCATGTGCCGTTCAAATTGATTAAAACATGGCGAAAAGCGGATGCAGCCGCTACGCGGACTGCCGCTGCCGGTCGTGCGGGCAGCCAAACGCAAACGGGCGAGGCTCTCGCCCCGCCCGATTATCGGGAAACGCTGCCTGTTCGCTTCAGAGTTTATGCCACGTCTGGTTCTTGCAGATGAGGCCGCCAAGCACGCAGCCGCTCATCTTCATTGTCGCCCCGGAGATCGTCGCCTTGCCGCTGTAGGTCTTGTCCGTGGCCGGGTCGGTGATTGAGCCGACATATTTGTTGTCGCCGGCAGCCTTGAGCGAGCCAATCGTCTTGCCGGCATATTTGCCGGTCTTGAGCGTGATCGAGAACGAGCCGCCGCCTGCGATCGACGCCGTTTCGCCCGATTGCGTCTTCCAGTTGCCTTCGATCGGGTCGGCCAGCGCCGAACCCGCCATGATCAATATGGCTGCGAGAGCCATGCCTGCCTTGCGAAACATCGAGAACCTCCCTTGGTGCGGCCACCGGCCTGTCTACCCCTTACGCAAACGTAAGCTATTCCGGGAGCCGGCGAAGCGGAAGCCGGTGCCGTAGCGGAAGCGCGCAACATTTTTCGAGGCCGCGAAAGGCGTCGGTGCGGCCTTTTTCGGATGCGCTGCCCGGGGCGATGCTTTTGCGTGGTTAGCGAAGTCTTGCCTCCTGTCGTTCGCATTTTCATCGAAATCGAGACGAAACCCAGCAAAGCCACGGCTTGCCATCCTTAACGATTTGTCGCGTTTACCTCTTGTTTTAGCTTTGTTTTCTCCAAATTAAGCACGCCATTTAACGCGCAATTCAAGGCTCGCCGCCATTCTCGGAAGCATCGCAAGGGCACGTCTCCAGGGGACAATGAAGACGGCTCTCGGGAGCAGACAGGGATCGGAAAAGGGGACTGGAAATGGCACGTTTCGAAATGTTTGAAGCCGGCTTCGGCGCCATGGGCACGACCGCGCAGGCCGACATTCTGTTTGAACTGGGCATGATGTATGCGACCGGCCGCGATTGCGAGACCGACGTCGTCGCCGCGCACAAGTGGTTCAACATCGCCGCGATCAAGGGTTCGGCGCATGCCGCCGAATTGCGCTCCGAACTGTCGGCGACGATGACCAAGACCGAGATCGCCCGGGCGCTGCGCGAAGCGCGCGAATGGATGACCATGCATTGATTTCTTCGGCGCCGCTTGAATGGCGGCGCCGGCACCATGACAGGGAAGGCGGATGACACCGGGACGCGGGGGCGCCGGGAGTGTTCGTCAGGGAAAGCCGCGACCGGCCATCATAAGGCCGGCGCGGCTTTCTCCTTTCATTTTCACCATGTTGGCGCAGGTTCTGACCGTAAACCGCCAAACCATCTGGACATCCGCCTCTGGCGATGGAATCTTGCGGCCACAACGCCGACGCGGGCCAAGGGGGCTTCGCGCGCTTTGGGGAGGTTTGGACTATGATTGGAAAGAAATATCTGGGCGCGGCGCTGCTGGCTGCGGCGCTGTCCAGCTCGGCGGCCTATGCCGACGACATCACCTTTGCCGTTGCCGGCCCGATGACCGGGCAGCTGGCCACCATCGGCGACCAGTTCAAGCAGGGCGCGCAGGCCGCGGCCGATGCCATCAACGCCAAGGGCGGCGTCATGGGCAAGCAGATCAAGCTCGATATCGAAGACGACCAGTGCGATCCCAAGCAGGCGGTGTCGGTGGCCAACCGCATCCTCGGCAACGGCGTCATGTTCATCGACGGCCATGCCTGCTCCGGCTCGAGCATCCCGGCTTCGGCCGTCTACGCCGAAGGCGGCGCGCTGATGATGAGCCCGGCCTCGTCCAACCCGGTCATGACCGACGACGCCGCCGCCAAGGGCTGGAAGACGATCATGCGCCTCTATACGCGCGACGATCAGCAGGGCGCCTTTATCGGTCCGTGGATCGCCAAGAAGTACGCTGGCAAGAATGTCGTCGTCCTCGATGACAAGAGCGCCTACGGTCAGGGCGTCGCGGATGCGGTCGCCAAGACGATGAACGAGAACGGCCTCAAGGAAATCCTGCGCGAAAGCATCAATGCCGGCGAGAAGGACTATTCGGCGCTGGTGACGAAGCTGAAGGAAATGAAGGCCGACGTCGTCTATTTCGGCGGCTATCACCCGGAAGCGGGCCTGATCCTGCGCCAGGCTTCCGAGCAGGGCTTCAAGTTCCAGCTCATCATGCCCGATTCCATCGCATCGCCGGAGTTCTGGCAGGTTGCCGGCCCGGCAGGCGAAGGCACCATGTTCGTCTTCCCGTCCGACCCGCAGGCCAAGCCGGAAGCCAAGGAAGCTGTCGAGAAGATCAAGGCCGGCGGCTTCACGCCCGAAGGCTTCACCCTGTTCTCCTACGCCGTCATCCAGGCGTTCGCCCAGGGCATTGAGCGTGCCGGCAGCGAGGACCCGGCCAAGGTGGCCGAGGCGCTGAAGAACGGCGAGCCGATCCACACCGTGGTCGGCGACGTGGTCTTCGACGAGAAGGGCGACATGAAGAACGCCAGCTACGACATCAACCAGTGGCACGACGGCAAGTACGCGCCGATCCAGCCCTGATCGACCTGGTCGGGAAACGGAAATGGCCGGGTTCGTCCCGGCCATTTTCTTTTCAGTCGGCGGCTTCCTCGGCGAAACGCACCAGAACGGTGCCGTCGCTGACCTGCGCGCCCTCGGTGGCGATCTCGGCGATCGTGCCGTCATGCGGGGCCGCGATGGTGTGCTCCATCTTCATGGCTTCCAGGATGAGCAGCGGCTGCCCCTTCGCCACGCGCTCCCCGGCAGCGGCGCGCACGACCTTGACCAGACCGGGCATTGGCGCGCGCAGCGTATCGGAACCCGCACCCGCCTCGTCGGCGCTCGCCAGTGGATCGGGCACGGCGAAAGTGTAGCTCACGGCTCCGTCGAAGACGGTGACATGACCCGGCCAACGGGCGAGAGGGAGATGGCCCGCGCCTGCGCCTGCATGGTGCCGGGTCGGTGCGCCGGCGTTCATTGCTGGGGAAAGATCGACCCCGTATCGGCCGTTTTTCACCGAAATTTCCGCCGAGATATCTTCATCGCCGAACTTCAGCCTCACCGTCTTCGGCACGGTATGGAAATGTGCATAGCCGGTCAGTGCGGACCACGGGTCGTCCGAGGCCGGCAATTCCTCGGCTCCCGAAGCTGCAAGTGCGGCCGCCGCCACTATTCCTGCGCCGGGTGGCGGCACCGCAGTCAACGCTTCCTGTTTGCGGCCGATCAGGCCGGTATCGACATCGCCGGTGGCGAAGTCGGCGTCGGCGGCCAGTGCCGCCAGGAACGCGGTGTTGACGGTCGAGCCGGCAACCTCCGTTTGCGCCAGCATCGAGCCGAGCGCCGCCAGCGCCGCGGTCCGGTCCGGCCCATGCGCCACCAGCTTGGCGATCATCGGATCGTAGTAGGGGGAGATGGCATCGCCTTTCCGCACGCCCGTCTCGACCCGGATCTCCGCGCCGACGGATGCGACGGCGGGAAAACGCAGATGGTACAGCGTGCCGGTAGCCGGCAGGAAACCCTTGGCGGCGTCCTCGGCATAGAGCCGCACCTCGAAGGCGTGGCCGTTCAGCGTGATCTCGTCCTGCCTCAGCGGCAGGCGCTGGCCGGCGGCCACCCGCAACTGCCATTCCACCAGATCCAATCCGGTGACCATTTCCGTCACCGGATGCTCGACCTGAAGGCGCGTGTTCATTTCCATGAACCAGAATCGGTTTGGCTTGAGCCCCTCCGACGCATCGACGATGAACTCGATCGTGCCGGCACCGGAATAGGCGATGGCTTGCGCTGCGGTGACGGCCGCTTCGGTCATCGCGGCACGCAATTCGGCAGTCATGCCGGGAGCCGGCGCTTCCTCGATCACCTTCTGATGGCGGCGCTGGGCCGAGCAGTCGCGCTCGTAGAGATGCACGACATTGCCGAAGTCGTCGCCGAACACCTGTACCTCGATATGGCGCGGCTTCTCGACATATTTCTCCACCAGCACGCGGTCGTCACCGAAGGCGGCCTTGGCTTCGCGCCGGGCACCGGAAAGCGCTTCGGCGAAATCGTCGGGATTGTCGACGCGCCGCATACCCTTGCCGCCGCCGCCCGCGCGCGCCTTGATCAGCACCGGATAGCCGATCTCGCGCGCCTTGGAGGCGAGCACGACGATCTCCTGCGCCTCGCCGTGGTAGCCGGGCACAACCGGCACGCCAGCCTTCTCCATCAGCCGCTTGGCGGCGTCCTTCAGCCCCATGGCGCGGATCGAGGCGGCCGACGGGCCGATGAAGGTCAGGCCCGCCGCCACGACCTTGTCGACGAAGTCCGGGTTTTCCGACAGGAAGCCGTAGCCGGGATGGATCGCCTCGGCGCCGCGTATGCGCGCCGCCTCGATGATGTTTTCCGCCACGAGGTAGCTCTCGCCGACCGGCGCCGCGCCGATGCGCACCGCCTCGTCGGCCATCTCCACATGCAGCGCGTGCGCGTCCGCGTCGGAATAGACGGCGACGGTTGCGATACCCATGCGCCGCGCGGTGCGGATGATGCGGCAGGCAATCTCGCCGCGATTGGCGATCAGGATTTTCTCGAACATGGCCACCACCTCACATCCTGAATACGCCGAATCTCGTCTCGGGGATCGGCGCGTTGAGCGCGGCGGAAAGCGACAGCGCCAGCATCTCGCGCGATTTCGCCGGGTCGATGATGCCGTCGTCCCACAACCGCGCCGAAGAATAGAGCGGATGGCCTTCGCGCTCGTACTTCTCCAGCGTCGGCTGCTTGAAGGCCGCTTCCTCTTCGGCGCTCCAACTGCCGCCCTTGCGCTCGATGCCCTCGCGCCTGACCTGCGCCAGCACCATCGCCGCCTGCTCGCCGCCCATGACGGAAATGCGCGCATTCGGCCACATCCACAGGAAGCGCGGCGAGTAGGCGCGCCCGCACATGCCGTAATTGCCGGCGCCGAACGATCCGCCGATGATCATCGTCAGCTTTGGCACCTGCGCGGTCGCCACCGCCGTCACCAGCTTGGCGCCGTCCTTGGCGATGCCGCCGGCCTCGTATTTGCGGCCGACCATGAAGCCGGTGATGTTCTGCAGGAAGACGAGCGGGATTTTGCGCTGGCAGCACAGTTCGATGAAATGCGCGCCCTTGACGGCGCTTTCGGAGAACAGCACGCCGTTGTTGGCCAGGATGCCGACCGGCATGCCGTAAAGGTGGGCGAAGCCGGTTACCAACGTCGTGCCGTAATTGGCCTTGAACTCGTCGAATTCCGAGCCGTCGACAATGCGGGCGATCACTTCGCGCGCGTCGTAGGGCTGGCGCAGGTCCGTCGGCACGATGCCGTAAAGTTCATGCGGGTCGTAAAGCGGTTGAATCGGTTTCTGGAGAGACAGGTCCACCCGCTTGTTCCGATTCAGGTTTTTCACGATACGGCGCACGATCGCCAACGCATGCGCGTCGTCCACCGCCAGATGGTCGGCCACGCCGCTCTCCCGCGTATGCAGGTCGGCGCCGCCAAGCTCCTCGGCCGAGACGTCCTCGCCGGTCGCCGCCTTCACCAGCGGCGGGCCGCCGAGGAAGATGGTGGCCTGCTTGCGCACCATGATGGATTCGTCGGCCATCGCCGGCACATAGGCGCCGCCCGCCGTGCAGGAGCCCATGACGCAGGCGATCTGCGGAATGCCGGCAGCACTCATGTTCGCCTGGTTGAAGAAGATGCGGCCGAAATGCTCGCGGTCCGGAAACACCTCGTCCTGGTTAGGCAGGTTGGCGCCGCCGGAATCGACCAGGTAGACGCAGGGCAGATTGTTCTGCGCCGCGATCTCCTGCGCGCGCAGATGCTTCTTCACCGTCATCGGGTAGTAGGTGCCGCCCTTCACCGTGGCGTCGTTGACCACCACCATCACCTCCCGGCCCTCGACCCGGCCTATGCCGGCGATCATGCCTGCCGCAGAGATGGCGTCGTCATACATGTCCCAGGCGGCGAACTGGCCGATCTCGAGGAACGGCGAGCCGGTGTCGAGTAGCTGGGCGAGGCGTTCGCGCGGCAGAAGTTTCCCGCGCGAAATATGCCGCTTGCGGGCTTCTTCTGAGCCGCCGCGCTGGACGATTTCTGCCTTGCCGGCAATCTCGGCGACCAGAGCCCGCATCTTTTCGGCATTGGCGCGGAAGGTCTCGGAGGAGGGGGAGACGGAGGAGGAGAGGACGGCCATGGCTTGCCTTTCGCGACTGCGCGGGAAGTTTGCGCCGAGTGACGGCGGATTTGAAGCGTCTAGGACGCTTCCGCCATCATCTCGCGGCCGATCAGCCAGCGGCGGATTTCACTGGTTCCCGCGCCGATCTCGTAGAGCTTGGCGTCGCGCAGCAGGCGGCCGGTCGGGTTGTCGTTGACGTAGCCGTTGCCGCCCAGAAGCTGGATGGCGTCGAGCGCCATCAGTGTCGCTTTCTCGGCCGCGAACAGAATGCAGCCGGCGGAATCCTTGCGCGTCGTCTCGCCGCGGTCGCACGATGCTGCCACCGCATAGACGTAGGCGCGCGCGGCGTTCATCGTCGCATACATGTCGGCGAGCTTGCCCTGCACGAGCTGGAAGTCGCCGATCGCCTGGCCGAATTGGCGCCGCGTCTGCACATAGGGCATGACGGTGTCCAGGCAGGCGGCCATGATGCCGAGCGGCCCGCCGGCCAGCACGCAGCGCTCGTAGTCGAGGCCGGACATCAGCACCTCGACGCCCCGGTTCTCGACGCCCAGCACGTTCTCGAACGGCACCTCGACGTCCTCGAACACCAGCTCTCCGGTGTTGGAGCCGCGCATGCCGAGCTTGTCCAGCTTCTGCGCCACCGAAAAGCCCTTCATCGAGCGCTCGATGATGAAGGCCGTGATGCCGCGCGAGCCCATCGTCGGTTCGGTCTTGGCATAGACCACCAGCGTGCCGGCGTCCGGCCCGTTGGTGATCCACATCTTGGTGCCGTTCAGGATGTAGCGGTCGTTGCGTTTGTCGGCACGCAGCTTCATCGACACCACGTCGGATCCCGATCCGCTTTCCGACATGGCGAGCGAGCCGACCGTCTCGCCCGAGCACAGCGAGGGCAGGTACTTTTCCTTCTGCGCCGGCGTCGCCCAGCGGTTGATCTGGTTGACGCAGAGGTTGGAATGGGCGCCATAGGAGAGGCCGACCGAAGCAGACGCACGGGAAATCTCCTCGATTGCCACGGTCTGCGCCAGATAGCCCATGCCGGAGCCGCCGAAATCCGGGTCTGCGGTGATGCCGAGCAGGCCGAGCGCGCCCATTTCCTGCCAAAGGTGCATGGGGAACTCGTTGGAACGGTCGGTCTCGGCCGCCAGCGGAGCGATGCGCTCCTGCGCGAAGCGGCGCACCGTGTCGCGCAGCGCCTCGATGTCGGCATCAAGCCCGAAGTTCAGCGTGTTGGTGTACATGGGGGTCCTCCCGCGCCTCGTTTGCGCCGACAAGGCGCATGGTCATCCTGAGATAGGTTTCGGCCACGCCGGCGACGGAAAGCCGTTCATCCGGCCGGAACCAGACGATGACGCCTGTCATCATCTGGATCAAAGCCATGGCGGTCAATTCGATATCTTCGGCTGCGAAGGCGCCTGTCGCCGCGCCGTCGCGCAAGATGGTGCGCAGTTCCTTTTCATAGGTCGTGCGCAGCTTGAGGATACGCGTCAGCCGCTCCGGCGAGAGGCTGCGCAACTCCATGTTGGAGACATGCGTGGAGTGCCGCCGTGCGATGTGGAAGGCGATGTGGTTTTCCACGAAGGCCGAAAGCAGCACCTGGGGCCGAGTGCTCGTCGGCCGCGCCTCCTGCCAGGTGGCAAGCAACGCCTGCATGTGTTCCAGCATCAGCGAAAACAGCAGGTCTTCCTTGGTCGGGAAATAGCGGTAGAGCGCGGCCGCCTGCACGCCGACCTCGCCGGCCAGCTGGCGCATCGACATCGCCTCGTAGCCGTGACGCGCGATCAGCGCCGTTGCCGCGTCGCGGATCGCCGCCTCGGTTTTTTCGCCGTCGGACCCTGTCGTGCGCGCCATACCTATCCTCCGATGTCATTAATAAAACGAACGTTCAATTCTTTCAAGGGGAGGTGAAACGGTTCCTTTGATGGATAGTGACTGCCCTTGGTCGGCGCCGGCACAGCAGTCAGCGTCGATGGCTGAGCCGTGGCGGAGTTCATCGAAAAACGGAGGAGAAAGGAGTTACGCTACCGGATGCCGGGGTGCAGTGCCCTTCCGGCGCAGCGCGGCAAAGCCGGCCCCGCCCATCGCGGCCGCCAGCATGGCAAAGGAGAACGCGCTCGGCCCATGATAAGGCACCGCCGTCCAGTCCGGTCGGATCAGGCTGGCCGTGTTGAAGTCCTCGCTGCTGAACTGGCACAACACGAAAGACGCGCCGTTGCGCACCATGTCCGCGTCGATGCGCGAAATGAGCGCCTCGATATCGACCCCGAGCGCAGAGCGGCTGTCATTCATGCCGCGCATGTGGATGAGCAACGCCTGCGCGGTAGACAGGTAGGCGTGGCTGCATTCGTTGAACGGGCTCGCTTCGTCCCCCAGGCTGCCGGGGACGACACCCCACAGGCAATAGGCGTACTGGATGCTGCCGAAAGTGAGCAGCCGGCGAAACGTCTCGTCGGTGCGGGCTTGCCTCGCAGCAAGGTCGAGGATTTCGCCGCGATAGTCGGCGATCACCGCCATCTGCCCGTGAGTGAGGGCAGGGATTGCAATGCCTGAATCATTGGCATTGCCGGCGCTGCGATGTGCTTGCGCCATGCTGGCCGGCATTAGGATGGCCAAAAGACAGGAAAAGGCCGCGGCACGGATATGGAACAGGACGCGCCGCGGCATGAGTTCGCTCAGCGGACGGCCGGGCGCGCCTGGGTTGCAGGCCGATACCCGGCAAGGCTGCGTTCGGCAAGTGTCCCGAAACCGAGACCGACGACAGTCCAAAGCACCGCATGCAGGCCGAGCGAAGCCGTGCGGAAATACCACAGCAGATCGGCGGGGAAGCCTTCCGGCACCTCGTTGACCGTCGGCAGGGCATATTGCGCAATGGCCACCACTATGATGAAGGCACCGGCAGCAATGATGGAAGCGTTCCAGCCGCCCCGGCTTGCCCACAGGCGTTGCGCAAGGCCGACGGCCGCGATCGCGGCCAGCAACGACACCAGCATCATGACGAAGAACAGCTCCGTCCTGGCGCCGATCGTCTCAGGACTGCCGACCGCCGGCGGTGTCGCCGGATACTTCAGGAACGGCACCGCAACGAGCGCTATGAAGCCGCCGAGCGCCAGCAGGCCCGCCGTGGCGCGGGCGCCAAGCCGGCCGATGCGTCCGTAGACGTAAGCGAACGCAAGCGAGAACAGCCCGCCGACGGCGGCCCCATAGACGACGACGCCGGTGAGCAGGCCGAGGCCGGCCTGCGTGGTGCGCGAAACCAGTTCAGGTTCCTCGGCCATCGTCTGGCCGCTGGCAGCCTGTTCGGCTGCCGCCGCCTGTTCCTCAAGCGCGATGGCGCGGTCGACCTGCGGTTCGCCGAACACGCGGGCGAAGCCGAAAGCAAACAGCCCGGCGATCACCCCGACAATCATGCCGCGGAGCAAAAGAGTCCCAACCATGTCAGCAGCCCCTTTAGTGGCAGGGGAAACCGAGAAGATGGCGGCCGTCATGCACGAATTCGTGGATGTACATGCCGGAGAACAGCGACGTGGCGCCTTCCTCGGTGCCGACGAAATAAATCGCGATCAGGAAGAGAAGGCCGCCGAAGATGGCCCACGGCAGGAGCTCACGAACCGGAATCGGGCGGACATCCGGTGTTGCGATGGCGATATTGGACATGATTTCCTCTCCTGGGATCCAGCGTCCCGTTGCAAAAATATACAGGGAAGATCTGACTTTCGGCGGCCGGAAAACGACAACCGATCACAGTGGCGCGACCGCGCCGGATTTCCACCGGCTTCCACACCTGTATATCGATTTGAACACTATGCCTGCGCATCGTCGCCTGTCAATGAAAGTCGGGTCGAGCGACAAATCTGTTCAGCACCGCCGCAATAAGCTTCCATGGCGGCGGACAGAAGGATGCCGAATCGAATGCAGGCGCGTCTCACACTGATTTGCAGCGGTGTTACACCGGTGGCACGGCATGGCGCCTTTCCAGCCGACCAATCGCTGGACGAACGGATGCTGGGGATGGCCGCCGCGTTGAAGCCGTTGCTAGTGCGAGCCGATCGCATCCTGACCGGTCCGGAACTGCGGGCGAAGCAGACGGCGGAGGCGCTCGGGTCGGCCGCCGCACCATCGGAGATATTGCGCGATCAGGATTTCGGCCGCTGGGCGGGCAAGGATCTGGCAGAGGTCGCGCAGGCCGAGCCGCAGGCGTTCGCCGCGTGGCTCGGCGACCCCGAAGCCCTGCCAGGCGGCGGCGAAGCGTTCTCGGCGGTGATGGAGCGCGTCGACGGCTGGCTGGAACAACTCCTCGGCGCACCCGGCCACACGGTCGCCGTCACGCATGCGGCGGTCATCCGGGCGGCTATCCTTGCCGTGATCGGCGCGCCGGCCGCCTGCTTCGCCCGCATCGACGTTACACCGCTCAGCCTGACGGACCTGCGCGGCGATGGCCGGCGCTGGACCCTGAGGGCAACAGGTCTGACCGCACGTTAATGCGTGTCCCGAAGATGGGACGGGTTTCAGGGCAAAGACTATGCTTAGAGGCAACGACCTGAAGCTGCGGAACGAACCTGAAAGATCGCGCCGCGCTTCAAGCTGTCAGTTGCCGCGTGCAGCCGCCAGCACGCCGGGCAGTTCCTCAGCGAAGATGTCCAGTTCGTGGTCGAGCCCGACGCTGACGCGGATGCACCGGTCGAGGATGGGCGCCATCGGCTTGCGGATAAAGACGTCGCGCGACAGCATTCCCTGCATGATCCTGGCTGCAAAGGCGCCGTCGCCGCCGCAGTCGATGGTGACGAAGTTGGTGGCGGAAGGGAGCGGCATCAAGCCGTTTTCGGTAGCGACCGAGGCGATACGCTGCCGCCCCGCCGCGACTTTTGCGACGACCTCGGCGAGCCAGGCCTGATCGGCGAGCGCCGCTTCGCCGGCCACCTGCGCCATGCGGCTGACGCCGTAATGGTTGCGGATCTTCTCGAAGTCGCGAATGACCTGCGCCTCGCCAAAGGCGTAGCCGCAGCGGATGCCGGCCAGTCCATAGGCCTTGGAGAAGGTGCGCATGCGGATGAGATTCGGCCGAGACACGTCGATAGCCGGCAGCGCAGAGGCCGGGCCGAGTTCGCCATAGGCTTCGTCGAGCACCAGCATGGTGGTTTCGGGAAGTGCGGCGATGAAGCGGTCGATCTCGTCCGCTTCCCACCAGCTTCCCATCGGATTGTCGGGATTGGAGAGATAGACCAGCGGCGGCTTTTCCTGCCGCACGGCGTCGAGCAGCCCCTCGAGGCTTTCGCGATCCTGTTCGTAAGGGACCGTCACCAGTCGCCCGCCGACGCTGGCGACATGGAAGTTGAAGGTCGGATAGGCGCCGAGCGAGGTGACGACCGGATCTCCGGGGCCGACGTACATGCGCGTCAGAAGGCCAAGCAGGCCGTCTATGCCTTCGCCGATGACGATGTTCTCGACTCTGACGCCGAGATGGGCGGCGGTGGCCATCTTGAGATCGAAATTGTCGGGGTCGCAATACATCCATTGGTCGCGCGCAACCTCGGCCATACGCGTGATCACTTTCGGCGAGGGGCCGAAGCTCAACTCGTTGGCGCCGATGCGGGCGCGAAAGGGGCGGCCGCGTTCGCGCTCCTGCGCTTCCGGCCCGACGAAGGGAACCATCTCCGGCAGCGCATCGACGACTGGCGTGAGGGAAGGGCGCTTGGGCATGGCGGTAGACACCTGTCGCTTTGTCGGTTTCTGCAGGCCGGGGCCGCAGGCGGCAACCTTGCTACAGCGGGCTTTTGACAGAGGCAAGCGGGCAGGCCAATTCATGCCGGCTGGCCTTTGCCTTCGTCTTCCTCCGGCCAACAAAAAACCCGGCGGTTGCCCGCCGGGTTCTCGTTCAAGACAGAAAAGCCTGTCTTAGAAGTCGCGCTGGAAGCGGATGATGCCGCCGATAGCGTCGTCGCTGACAGCGTGCCAATCGCTCGCCGACTGGTTGATGTAGTCCAGTTCGGTGGTGATCGTGAAGCCCGGGACCAGCTCATAGGCGACGTTGGCGGCCAGGCCGAAGGTCTTGCCCTCGTCATAGGAAGCCTGCAGGTTGAACGAGGCCTTCTCGTTGAACTTGTAGGTACCGCCGCCCCAGACGGCCCAGTTGCCATCCCACAGCTTGTAGTAGTTGTAGCCTTCGACGGTCTCGTCGTCGGTGCCGTAGCCGCCCATCAAGAACAGCGAGAGCTGCTCGGTGGCGTTGACGTCGAGGCGAACCTTGCCGGCCCACTCTTCGTGAACGCTGTCATAGGCGGCGACGCCGCTGATGCCGCCCCAGCCCTGCGTGTACTTCGCGCCGACGACCACGTGCGGGACGTAGCTGTCGATGGTGAAGTCATGAGCAGCGTTGTAGCCGCGGCCACCGGGAACGGAGCCCTCTTCCAACGAGACCACGGCCGAGAAGCCGTTGCCGCCGTCGAAGTAGTACTGAACGACGTTGGTGCCGAACGGACCATAGGGGACCAGCGTGTCGTCGATGACGTTGCCGGCGTAACCGGTGAACGTGTCGAAGGCCGACTCGTCCTTACCGACGCGGAAGCCACCGAGCTGGATCCAGGCGAAGTTCAGCGACACGCTGGTGCCGAGATCACCGCCGACGCCTGCGAGTTCGCCAACGTTGGTGGAGTTGATGCGGGTCTCGGTGTAGGTCTTCAACGTACCGAGCTCGGTCTCCTGACCAGTCCAGGTCTTCAGCGTGAAGCGGGCGTTCTTGGAGAACGTGTCGTTGGTATCGCCGTCCAAGTGGTCGGTGGCCGTGCTGCCTTCCAGATCGCCAACGCCGATGTCGTAACGGACATAGCCGCCGATGCGCAGGCAGGTCTCGGTGCCGGGGATGTAGAAGTAGCCAGCGCCGTACACGTCGCAGATACGAACGTATTCAGCGGGCTCCGGCTCGGCGACGACGACGGC